>Ga0123355_10010828_pt1 | contig 14022 bp, 8 predicted proteins | sample TergutEmb28metaG_3_FD_89872 | JGI IMG/M metagenome (GOLD analysis project Ga0123355, IMG submission 89872) | Embiratermes neotenicus P1 segment gut microbial communities from Petit-Saut dam, French Guiana - Emb289 P1 | ecosystem: Host-associated > Arthropoda: Insects > Digestive system > Gut ... | reverse complement strand
GGCGAAAAAGGCACGCTGGTGTTGGGGGGTTAGACGGGGTGGAGTGCGGATAGGTGGGGTGTTCAAACTTTGAATGAACTGGTTTAAAATGCCATCATCCTACATGACAATGCGACAGTCCACAGGGCAGACAATGTCCAGAACGTTCTCAAACTGAAGCAGCCATTGTATGGGAAATAACTGACAAATGGAGGGGACATTAAGACAGAAGTTAATTCAGCACAAGGTAGCATACATAAAAACCTGAATGGAAGAGACTACTTGACAGACACAGGTATAAATGGGAGGATAATATTAAAATGGATCTTAAAGAGAGAGGAGGGAAGGTTGTGGCACGGATTGTTGTAGGACTGACACCTGTAGTATGCTCTTGTGAACACAGTAATGAAGTCCATGAAACAGGTAAAGGGTTCCATAACACAGAGAATAAGCTTGTCATGAAGGGTTTCTGTTCCATGGAGACAGGTACTTAAAAACTAATTTAGGTTTTGAAGTTTAATCAGTTCTATATAGAAACAAAAATTATATTGATGAAGACAGGAAAGAAGAAAATAACCAACTTTACAGTCAAACAAATAACAATATAGACAGACTGAATACAACTGATGTGATAACAGACAACTAATAGTGGCATCTGTAATGTAAATATATTCACTGGTAATGTGCCTAGAAGATTTAAATGCTTAGAAAATCTGACAGATCATGACAATGCAGAACAGTGGTTTGGGGCGACTGGTCAGTGGTAGAAGTCCTTAGCTCAAGTTACAAGCATGCACCAGGCTGTTGGTGTGTTGTCACCCAGCCTCTATATTGAGTTACCGGTAAATATACTTGGTCACCAGGGATAGGAAATGAATTATGGAATATGTATATATGTACGTATGTATGTATGTATGTATGTATGTATGTATGTATGTATGTATGTATGTATGTATGCAATAAAATGTTCTGTATAGTATTAGACATTACACAGACTGTGAACCTACAAAAGAACCAAACATTAACAATGACAAAAAATGGACCAAGTAAAAAGTAAAGCATATAAATAATGAGATTTAAGGTTATCAGGGCAGTGAACATAAGGATTGCTTTCTTCTGCGATGTTAAAGCCAAACAGCTTTAAAGATGGGTACCAGCATTTATGAGGAATGTGCTGCCTCCACCTTCATGTTCCAAAATGAAAACAATCCTTACACAAAATAATCACACAGAACATCTTCCAATGAAAACTCAACATGATATACAGAACACCTGGAACCTACCCTCGTGACCACACCTCCAACTTGATGCTGTGTCTCTTGAAAACTCGCTGGCAGGCACGTGAGTTGCGATGGATTGCGAGCTTGAAGGTAGCATTATATGCAGGGTTATTTGTGTCTTTTATCAATGAAGTTCGGTCCTTAGGGGTATCCTCCTGCAGAAGACACATCATGATTGGTAAAACAGCAACAACACTTACATTTTTGGGCCATATTATGAAGGCCATACTGAAAGTCATGAGCAATGCGGAATTATGAACAAATGTCGGGCAATACCATAATGTGCAATATATGACAACTAGTTTCATCTGTTGTGGTACACTAAAATGAAAATCATATTGCCTGCCCCCATCATGTGGTAATATTTCGGTGTAAGTTAATGGCTGGCAAGGACATGTTGCTTTGGCAAAGAGAAGTATTAGGTTTTCTTGTTAGGAAAGTAATCCCTGCATTGGATATTCATGTATACAGACATTGACAATTAGCCCTGTAGTGGTCGCCCAATGAACTGCCTCTATCGAGAGAAGCAAAAGAAAAGTTAATAAGTTCACCATCAGAGAGAATCACAAATGACAATGAGGGAAATGGCTGCAAAAATTGGAACAGGGCATCATTTGGTCCAGGAGACAGTGGAAAGTTTAGGATACTGAAAAGCTTGTGCCCTCTGGGTTCTTCAGTTGCTGATGGAGGAGCATACACTGCAGCAAAACAATGGTTCCCTATTGGGACAGGTGATGAAACCTGGTTTCTGTCATTCTGATCCAGCAACATGACAAAGCATGGAATGCCATCACACCACATGGGGGGGGGGGCTTCTGCGGGTAGTGTCTTTGGGGATGTTGAATGGTGTTCGTACCATTCACCGAGAACAGAGATGTAACAATCCTGAATGAACCAACCCTCTCTGGACACACACTGCAGCTGACTACAAAGGCCAAACACCTTGGAATTATTTTGGATAAGGGATTGACAGCTGAAAAATGTGATGAATACGGCCTACAGGGCTTTTTAGACCTATGAGAGGACATTTGGTAAAACCTGGGTTGTGCACTGGATCTACACCATGGTGATCACATACGTATTGGCCTACAATTTGACGGTTTGGTGGCTGAAGATCAGAAACAATGTCAGAAGAACAGAGTTCAGTATGTTACAGAGATTACCCTGTCTGGATAAAACAGGGGTGATGGAGATAACCCCAGCAGCTGCAATGGAGGTCTTACTGGGACTTCTTCCTCTTCATCTGATGACTGAGGCAGAGGTCCAAGTTAGAATCTACAGACTGATGTGTACCCAACAGTGGAGACCAGATATACTAACTTTGGTCACACCACAAAATCTTGGGATATGGGAGCACAAACCCAGCCTACATATGTGGTCTAACAGGATGCTTCTGAGATATGCATACCACAAGCCATTCACGGTCAAGTTCCCTGAAAAGTGCAAATGGCAGAACGGGTTCAACTGAGACAACAAACAGGGCCTGGTCTGGTACAAGGATGGGTCCAAGACCAATAAAGGCACTGGTGTTCAGAGGTATATGTGGGGCTCAAGAAGGGGGCACAGCTGCAGTCATGGGCTCCACACCATGGTATTCCAGGCTGCAATGTATGCCATTAAGGCTTGTATAATGGAGAATACAGAATAGCGCAACACCGTTAGGAACATCTATAATCTTTCTATTACTCAGGCAACCATCAATGCCCTTGTCAGCTTCCAGATAAATTCAAAATTTGTCTGCAACTGCCATCAATCCGTGATGAAACTGGTGGAATATAACAAAGCTCCAGCTGGTATGGGTGCCAGGACACATGGGAAATGACAGAAATGAAATAGCTGATGAACTGGTCAGACAGGGCTCCTCATATCCACTAATTGGACCTGGTTATCAGGCAGGTGATCAGGGACTGGACAAGTAGGAAACATGTGGAGCATTGGCAGTTCATACATGGACAAGAGCAAGTTCAGGGCTTTCTTAAACACCCTCCTGGGAAATTGCTCAACCTGAACAGAATCCAAAAAAAGAATACTGACAGGGCTGCTAACAGGACACTGTCAATTACAAGGACATCTATTTAAACAGGGGCAGGTTTACAGTCCCAAGTGTGGTAGATGCAACCAGGCATCTGAAACGGCCTCATACGTTCTTTCTGACTGCAAGGCTTTGGCCACATTAGATACAGACATCTGGGTTCTTATTTGATGAAACCAGGTGACTTTGAAGACATCTGTCAGCAAGATGCTGCATTCTGTTCAAGGTGCGGAACTCCTGAATGAATAATCTGCAGGACTGCACAAAAGATTGATCATGGTCGAAGTGCATGGGTTGCTCGGTGCCCACCCTTCTGTATTCTATTGGGGATGCTGAAGAATAAACAATGACTGAGATTTTGTCACAAGGGGATACCATCTGCCTCTTGTTACCTTCACATACACTAAGAAACTTAACTGTGTACTGCATCACACATGTCCAGGGAAGAAAGAGATCCTCCCATAATATATGAACACTTAGCCCCACACTGCTCCTCTGTGCTTGCAGAAGATTAAAATGGCTGGGAAAGTCTCACCCATCCACCCTCCAGTCCAGACCTAGCCCTCTCAGACACCCATCCATTTGAGTTTGTAAAGGATCAGATGAGAGGCTAGGATTTTATGACCAATGAGACAGTCCAGAAGCTGTCTACTGTTGCTTATGAACTGCTGAAATGGAGTTCCATTGCAGGAGGAATTTCAAAATTTCTAGAATGATGGCAAAAATGTATCAGTTTGGATGGGGAATTTGTACAGAAGTGAATACAGTGGGCAGATTTGTCTCACATACCTTTATTTCAATGTGCAATAATTTTCTCATGACTTTCGGTAAAGCCCTAGTAAAGACGTTTACTTACGCTGGGATAGGGGAATTCAAACTTCACGTATGTGTCCACATCCTTTGGGTTGGCTACATTGTAACTGATTCCTTGTACAATGGTTAGCTCAAGGTCATTGTCACCCAAATCTGTACAGCATCTGGAAGCATAAATATTATCGTAAGAAACTCAGGTTGTGATACCACGTGGATGTGGACCGTGCTAGCAGTGTTCCAGAGAACTTGCTGCATCCATCGTCAAGGCAGAAGAATAAGCTGGTTGGAAAAAATGAGTCTGTGATATTCAGAAGGGCAGGTGGGAACTGCAGCTTCCCTCTATCAGGAATTGTTTTCCCCTGTTTGGCTTATTCTTCACTCCAAAATAGGATGCAGCAGGTTCTCTAAAAGTGGGTACAAAGCTTACATTCACATAGTGCCAACAATTAAAAGAATGATCAACACAGTCAGTAGAGACATTTTATAGAAAATGATACAAAACATTTTATAGAAAATGATACAAAATCTTATAAAGTCCTGCAATTAGTTACTATTAATATGAGACTGAGGTGTGAAATCAGTCACTTCTCTATGATGATGCATGACCACTGCAATGTCAATATGTCAGCCCACCACATGGTGTCAATACCCACACAATGAAAACAGTTTCAACAAGACAGGCAACGTACATATAAACATAACATCGAGGAGTGTTCATGTAATATTTGTCGCCATGGAAAAGCAATAAGTATTACATAGTCTCAGTGTGTGTGTAGCCTTAGTTATCCAGCACGCAATGTGCATGCACTGTACTATTTTGTCACCTATGGACTGTCTGGCTCTACCATACTTTTCCATATTATCTCATAAATGATACAGTTTTCAGAAAAAATGTATTGAATATAAAATGTGTGTTTTGAATTCCTCTACAACTTCTGTCTGAAACATTTCTCATTCTGAGAAGTATTCAGTGAGATATAAAAAATGTACATAGGTTTTCACATAAAGTACCTGTTATTATGGTCAGATTTTAATGAAACTTGAATTTGCTGGTCAAAGATTTTTGAAAAATATGCAGACATTAAATTTCATGAAAATCTGTCCAGTAGGAGCCAAGATGTTCTGTGTTGACAGAAAGAAGGGCAGCCAGCTGACATGATGAAGTTAACAGTCACTTCCACAATTTTGCAAATGTGTCTAAAAAACCACTACAAAAGCCCCAAGACTTCACACTGATTTTGAAATGCAGATGACCTGTCTTCAAACAACAACAGTTCTAGTGTAAGGAGATATGTGGCAAGCACTTTAGAACAAACAATAAAGCCCCTTGTTCCCAAAATTTCAAACCAGTTACTGATGTAATGTCTAGAAGCTACATAAAAAAAGTTAACACACCCACTCTAGTGGATTTTTGTCCCTAATAAGTTAATGTGTTTCCACTACAGAATATCAAATAAATCACAGTGCTTATACAAGCATTTACCGAGCCTTGGTCTCCATTTCATAATAACATGTTTACTTGAATGGACAACTCCAAATCTATGTTAACACCCCACTAATAAACATGTCTACACATCAAAATTTGTTACTGTATTGACCATTCCCAGCCGAAACCTAATCTCCACTGGTTTAATTAATGATGCTTTCCAACAGTGGACTATAGTGTGTCCAATGACAAGATGATAGTGTATTCAACTTACATAGTTTGAGTTTGTTCAACTGATAATTTAATTTACTTGACTGATTGGATTTTTGGAGCCTTGGGTCCAACCATCATACTCTTGTAATGACAGTGTACACTTGCATCTTTTGAACTGAAGCATTCATGGTGAAGCATTGGCACCTCAGGCATCCGGACAGATTTAATGCTTAGGGGGCACATTTAAAATGCTACCAAGCACACACAGCAACCAGCATACGGTCTCTTAGCATGATATAGATTGGAGTAGCAAATCTTAAAACAGAAGTTATGTAACCACATAATATCCTCTGAATTTAAAATCAGGTATTCTAATTAATACAATGTTGAATGAAAAGCAACAGATGAAGTGAGCTAGAGAATGTGTATTATTCATGCAACGTGTTCTACACATAATCAATAAACACTAGTGAATTACCGAAAGGTTACAAGTTAAAAGTAATTTAGGAGCAAAATTAATTCAGTGCAATATTTAAAATGTACAATATTTACTGGACCATACGATCAGTACAATGAAGTGCACTGGTACCAATCCAAGAAGCCAGATCTATGAGCCAGCTGTTACGAATTATGACATTCTAACTGGCCAACAGAAATCTAGGAACTATGTTAAGATCAGAACAGTATTTATGTGGAGAGTACAATTTATACTGTACTAATTTTTGGCTGCTTTGTGTGGGTGTTTCGTTCCCATGGAAACTTAATTACATTTTGACTAATGGAATTAGGTGAACTTTTTTTAATTGGTCAGACACCGAAAGTGGACCCTCTCTTGTGCCCAAACAATCACAGGAATTAAAAATTTGTCGAAGTGTCACCTTGGAAAATGAGATGGGTGGAAAGACAGAGGGGAGTGAGAAATTTAGATAAGAGGAGATGGAATGCTAGGAAAGTCATCTAAAGGAGGTAAATCAGTAATCAGAGAGTTTGCGGGTGATCGGGAATTAGAAACATTGATCAGACACTACCGTAGTACGAGAGTGTAGTAACCTGAAATGGTATTCACTATGTCCGCTTGTACATATGAATCACTAATGAATGCAAAATACTACTATGTGGTGATATGTATAGTGTTATGTCTTACAGTATCAACAATGCTCACCAGAACACCCCTTAAAGAATGTGACATTTGTAAGACTGTGCATCATTAGAACAACTTTGTCATCGGTCGGCAGCAATATCGGTGCATTGTACCAAAGCTGTATATAGTCAAAAGTGCTCCTGAAGATGGGCGAATTTGTCACCCCAAAACATGTAGAGCAGATTCAAATACATCAATAAAAAGATCAATAAATGAAAATTGTTGCACCTTGTTGGTTGCTTGCATTGTTACGCCTTAAAGACCCTGAGTGTGTTTCTCATGCATCACATCACAGTTAGACCATGCTGCTGATTTCTCCCCATTCACCTACAGAAGTTTAAGGTGGGAAGTCAGAAATTTGTCATGCCATTATGGGTGCGAGGAAGACCCACGTGGGACAGTGACAATGTGAACAGTTTTTAGTAACCCAGCTAATGTAATGTCTGTTTAGCATGACATCTAGGACACCATGGAACATATCCGTTTCCAATTTGTTCTATTTTTCTCCATATCAGTGTCTAACGTGTCTGGGTTACATGTTTTTTTACGGGTACAGATGTTTAGGTCTGCCCAAACAAAAGAAGATCAAGACGCAATCTACCTTCCTTTTGGGCAAGTTAAAGAGAAAAACAAGAGAAATACTAAAGCAGCAATATTTGCAACAATAATCTGTTCTGAAGGTGATGTCAATGCTTGACAACGCTGAGGCCAAAGGTTACACACAGCTCCAAAACACCATAACACTGTAGTTCAAGCGCAGCTAAAAAACATGATATTAACATTCTAGTTCAAGTACAGCTCCAAAACACAATTACTAACACTCCAAAACATGGTCATAACACATCAGTTCAAATGTAAAATGTTGAACAACAAAGTTCCAGGAACTGGTCTGTAAGAACAGATCTATACAAAATAACAAGCATTTTTTTTTTTGCAAATTAATACACACTGACTGCAACACACCCTTTATGTCTCTGCAGACTGCACATGTCAGTCATGCCAGGTGTCCAAAGGGACCACATTTAATTCAGCAGTTACATTATTTTATTTCCTGAAACCTTTTTTGTTGCAATGCAGTATTCACTTTCAGAGAATGGGAAAGTATGCTGGTGTGAGGTCAGATGAGTAAACTACTAACAAGGTGACAGGACCTCCATCGTGCTGTAATTCACCTGGAAGAACGCCATAATCATGGCAGAATGACAAGGGACACTGCTGTTCCAGAGAAACCAATTGTCTTTCTCTCAAAATCTGCTTCAATAACCTTTCCAGCACATATATGTAGAATTCACTGTTTTATTCCTCCATCTTTGTGGGGATGAGAAAAATAAACCTGGCCAATATAATTTTCATTCATGACTTTAGTAAGTGAAACTTCCTGGGCCTCAGTAATGATTCTGTTTGCCAGTCCATGCTCTGGCATTCTGTTACAGGATCACATTGAACCCAATAATTGTCTACAGTAATATGTTGAACAGTTTGACATAGCTGGATGAGGTCTTCAGAGTTGTCACTCCGTGATCCTTTTGCTCATTCATGAGAAGGTGTAGAAGAAACTTCATGAAGAATCAGAAAAATCACTTCCTGGTTAATGTACTGGTGCTCCTCCATCAATTTTAGGGCATTTAAGGGTCTCTGGCCACCAGTATGTTAAGTTATGTGACAGTTACTACATTTTGGATGGTTGATGGTTGGCCTCTCCTTGGAAAATCTTGAAGGTCCTCAAATTCCTCTCTGTATCTTTTAAATCATTCGAAGACATGTGTACGAGATACAGCTTCATGTCAATAAAGAGTTCCCTGTATTGCAGGTGTTTGTGTGGCTATCTTGCCAAATATGAAACACAACTTGATGCTCCATAGCCACAGAGAAAAAGATATCTTATGCAATGGGCTGCTACAGATGAAGTGATTGAGTCAGAAAGTTCTTTGCACTAATACCTACAGGTCATAACACAAATTAACAGACAAAGCTACAACTGACTCATGCACCAAACCATATCTGCACAACAGTACAAACTATATTTGCATAACTGTAGGAAAAAATGTGATTAATTCTGTATTGTTTTGTTAACATCAGCATCTGCAATCTGCGGAACCTAAGTGCATCTTGAAGTGGCCAAAATATGTGAATTCAGAACATCATTGGGAAAGTGAACACGAAAACAGAACTGGTTTTTGAATCATAGTGATTAGAAATATTATGGCACAAGGGACCATGCAAAACACAGTTAAGCCTAGAGGAAGGTGAAAGAATAAAATTTACCTTTTATTCTCAAAGCATGCACCTCTTTTTGAGCACATTTAGAAGCTGGGGGAGCATTAGATAATTTTGGTATAATCTGGAATCAGGCTGTTCCAAAGACACTGCTGATTGAATAAATTTTAACATTGCGGTCACGCATTTTCATTTTTTGATTCTTAAATCGGTGGATATAAGCTACAGAAGCATTGATAATTTTATGGCCATTCACGCCTGTTGTGTTTTAATACCACAATAAAAGAGACAAATGATCCACCAACACTGTGTCATTTGTTGGATTTATTGTGCTATTAGAACATAACAGTGATTTATCACCTTAAAAGAATAACATTTCACTTCTTGGATGCCATTCAGGATTGTTCTGGCACTCAAATTTTAACTCCTTGCCCCATAACACCTGAACTAACATAACAAATGTGTACTCACTGAACAATAGAGAAACTTCTTGTCTCATAATGGAATCTGGGGATTGCTTCACTACGTTTATGTGCACAACGCACTGCATTCAGATCTTTTTTTGAGTGTAAAGCCAACTGCTCAAAACGGTTTGCACTGGCAATATCACCAATGGCTTTGAAGTGGTCCCGTGTATTCAGACACATCTGTAACAGGTAAAGTTCTCATTATGTTAGAATACCTATACACAAAGAAGCAAATGAAACTTGTACATCCTTCACACAATCTTTTTTTGCACTTGTAATGACATTTCATGTGTTAAGTAGTGCAATTTGGGACATTACACACTACGAAACTTCAGTGATTTTTTACAGATCATCTAGTACTCTTTCGACAGTGAAATCAAGGATGCTAGTCCCCAGAATAAGACTGTATTCCATATGTAAAAGGAAAAGGTAAAGGTGAAGCAACCCCTGTACAGGCCTCGACAGGCCCTGACTAGGAAGAAGGAGGCAGGGGCTTCCAGATTTCAAAACAGTTGGAACATGAAGGTGGTAAGGTTATCAGCCCTATGCACCAGCTGCGTTTCTGTTAGAGGCTGAGATGAAGCCAGGGCCATAGTGCAGCCAGAAGGACATGTCAATGAAAAATTCCAGTGACACTATTGACAATTGAACCCGCAACCTTTCAGCTTGTAGCGTGGTGCCTCAACCCACTGCACTACACCATGTCCCGCATTTCATATGTAGCACACAAAATTCTTAACTGTGTGCCCTATGTGTATTTGTAGCATGTTTACAGAGGCTATAGCAGAAATATTGAGCAACAACAGACCTCAGGATGACTACAAACTGAATAACGAAATGTAAACTGTTTTGAAAATATTAAGATACTGCATAAAATTGGTCCTTTCCATACCTCTAAACAGATGGTCTGTCATTATCACAGTTCATGGGATACATGCAAAAATTTGTTTCTGCCCTTACGTAAAGTGGATTTTATTATGTCAATGTGAATGGAAATTAGAACTACCCTGCAGCCTTTGCCAATAAAGTTCCCTATGTATATGTAAAAGGAAAGAGGTGGGGGGGTTCAAAAACAGTCCTACAGTTTCTAAGTGCTAATACCATGTCACAGATGGACTGACAGATTATGACTTCCACAATTCCACATTAAACAATTCTTTTTTACTTTGCAAAGATTGCATACAAATTACACTCTTGAGTTACTTTTAAAATTTTCATATAACTAATCATAACCAACTGGGATTATACATACATACCTACATATACATATGTATGTATATATATTATTTATGCCCACCTCCCCTCCCCCAAATGGGGGGTGGAGAAGGCTGTACCTAAAAATCTGCAGTCAAGCAAGATACCTTGGCTTGTTTGAGAAGATCTTCTTCTAGTTTATCAAAAATTTCAGCATCACTGCCAGGAATGCAGTCATCAACAGTTACAAAGTCAAAGTCTGATTCTAGGACCACTCTTGTGTCTGGAGGTATTGGAACCTGTCAACACGATAAACAGTCTCAATATTTAACTTTATTCCACATATTTCTCATATTCTTCATACTAAGATAATGTCATCAATATGCCAGTGTTACAAAATGCATGATTACGTAGTATATGGCTTTTAGTTTATGAACAGATGGTCATGTGGAACTCACAGATAATATACAACTTTGTATGATCTCAATTCTGGGGTTTTTGCACTATGCTGCAATGGGCTGTGTTGTCAATGTTTCTGGGAAGCATCACTGCCACACAGAGCAAAAACCCAAAAGGTGGACCACCAGTAACACTGTAACACCATAAGAGTTAAAAATCTGTTGGTACACAGGGTTTGGTCAGGTAGTAAATTCTCACATTTTTTATTTAATGCTAAGGAATCTTGTAATGTCACACTGATCATGGCAGCCTTATTGCACAGAAAGCCTGCATCAACTGGAACATCCTGTAACAGTGGTGTTCAGGACACCAACACAAGAAATTAACTACATTTACAGGCTAGATATGTCACAAATTCACATAACTTCAATACAATATAGTTAATTTCAATACAGTCCCCATCTTCAACACAAGTCTGCTTCCATATTTGAACAACAGCATGTACTCCTGTCTGGTGAAATTTGATCTCCTTCCTCTGAAACTGCTGCTGAACAGTGTTCTGTACTCTCACACTGTCCATGTAATGGTGCCCTTGCAGGCTGTCTTTCCAATGAATAAACAGGTGCAAATCTGATGGTGAAAGATAAGAACTGTTGGAAGGGTGCAGCAGAGTGTCTGTTCAAGTGCTGTGGTGATGTTTGTGGTGCCCATACATGCATGTGGCCTGGTGTTGTCATGTACCAGCAACACTTCTGACAATATGCTTGTGGGACTAACTCAACAAAGGCAAATATTCAGACTTCTTAGGGTTTCAACAAGGCAGGCAGAGTCGACTGTTGTCCCCCCAGGCAAAAGGTTAACAAGATAAACCTTTTATAATTCCAAAAACCTGAGGCTGTGCTTCTTAATGCTGACAGGACACTCCTAATTTCTTCTGCTTTCAGGATGTTGTCTGGCACGATTCCATCACTTGTCAATTGGATCAGGGGTCAAAATAGTGGGCTCAGGTTTCATCCCTTGCGAAAATTTGCAACAGGAGGCCCTCACCTCCTGTACTGTATCGGTGCAGTCACTCTTCTTGTCTCTTTGCATGCATTTGTCAGCATCTGTTGCACTTAATGAGTGCAGGACTTGAAACAGTCAAGTAATGAAGATGGCCAATGTGTGATGTCCCGTTCCTCATCGTTGTACCATTTTTAACATTTAACTACCCTGTCGATGCTGCTAATGCTTCCTCCAGTTTCTTTCATCTTTTTTTATGTCAGTACTTTCTAGACTGTTCAACGTGTTCTTTTCACTGTGTGTACCACCAATACAGCATTGACTGATGGGTATGTCCCGTAATAAGGAAAAATGGTTGGCTGTACTGTGCAGAAAAGCTACAGGACATTTGTCTTTATAAGCACAGACCACTTTCTACTTAATTCTGCCCTTTTCCCCATACTTCAGTAGTACAAAATCGAGTTAAGACAACCACAACGGTACTGTTAGAGTTACATTCATCTGATAGTGACCCAACAGCTGTGTTAACACCTTCGCAAACAATGATATTGGAATTCTCCAGACTGCCATCTCAACATCCTAGGACTGGTAACTCACAATCTGTGGGCCGAGATAGCAGCACAAAGAGGTGGTAGTTACCAGGGGTGGCACTATATCAAGAGTTTCCAATGTTAAAATAACAGGGAATTCATTTTCACAGACTTCTACAGGCACTAAATGAAAATGGTGCTATATCAAGGGCCACTATATTCGGTGCTGACTGCATTTCAAGTTATTAATATTACAGTACAATTGTTACAGTCACAATGTACTCCACTAAACCTCAGATTATTCATGTTTTTAGATTACACATCATGATGTGTCAGGCTGTGTGAAACGCACAAGAGACAACAGTTGGAATATGATACAATTTCCTGTAACACATTTTTGTGGATTAACATGGACTTGATCATCTGTACCTCTGCATCATGGTGGCAACATCCTTGGACATTAACCTACATGAACAGTGTATGTTGGGACCAAACTGAACAAATGGAAACTTGGGAAACTGTTCACGATTTTCATGTGAAAGATGTATTAGAAGGGTAACTAATTCTTTACATCATAAACTCCTTACATTTCTTACACAAAAAGTCCTTTTTAACCTTCATCGGCCAAATGGGACACATGTATCCCACTAAAAGTCACTCTTCACAAGTGAAATAGAAAATACTGTCCCATGCAGTTGTGGTATGGGGGGGGGACAATAATAGCTCTGGTTGTCAGCAGCTACATTGTGATTCAAAGGCCAGATGATAAAAGTTCAACGGGAAATGTATGAAAATGGAAATGTATAAATTAATTACTTGGAAAAATTTTGGTATTATTATGAGTTTTTGGCAGGAAACTTCTTAAGCGAGTTTCAGAGTATGGTCCAGTTTTGGAAGAGACATTACACTTCTCAGCATTCACAGAAAATCACATACCCTAATTAACTTATTATGAATATATGGTTGACTATCAGTAGTAAACTTTACATACACCAGATGGCAGCTGATTAAGAACTTGCAAGATAATAATCTTTAACTTTACAAATAATGTCAGCTTGCAAAGGGTTAACATACTGATTTGGTGAGAAATTCCATACAAATGCCATCATGTATGTATCTCTGCAATAGAAATATGATTTTAGGTGACATCATCCTGTTGTGTACTTTTCATCATTAAAGTGTTATACAAGGGTGTATCCAAAAGTTCAGGACAGTACTTGTAAAAAGAAGTTTGCTTACCTTGGATGTTAAATTCCTCCATCACCTTCAAAGTACTCCCCTTTTGCACGAATACAGTGGTCCCAGCGTTTCTGCCATGCTTGGAAGCAT
>Ga0123355_10010827_pt1 | contig 14022 bp, 11 predicted proteins | sample TergutEmb28metaG_3_FD_89872 | JGI IMG/M metagenome (GOLD analysis project Ga0123355, IMG submission 89872) | Embiratermes neotenicus P1 segment gut microbial communities from Petit-Saut dam, French Guiana - Emb289 P1 | ecosystem: Host-associated > Arthropoda: Insects > Digestive system > Gut ... | reverse complement strand
AACTTCCCCGACGTAGCGGCAACGGCGTGGTACTTCCCATCTGTCATGGCGGCGGCCAATGACCACCGTCTGACGAGAGACGCAGAGGATGCGATTGACTGGAAGTATATTATTCGTCCGGCAGCGCCGTAGCGAGTTGGAGCGACGGCGAGCTTAGACAGAACATCGGCCCGGTGCGTAAAACGCACCGGGCCGGTGGCTGTAGTGGAGCAAGCGTGTTATATCACCCCGCCTCAATAAAGGGCAGTATCTCAATTTTATCCCCCGGCGCAAGCGTTGTGTCAAGGCCGCCTGTGGACAGGATTCCTTTGCCGTTTACGAGAAACAGACAGGTCTCATCGCCGAGCAAAAACGCTTTGCAGTTTGAGCCGAAACAGTGCTCAAGTTCATCCATCAACATGCGCACGCTGGTACTGTTTTGGGGTTGAAAAGAGTTCTTGCCGCCTGTGTGGTCAATTACACTGCCATAGAAAAGAACTGTCATTTAAGATTCCCTCCCAGACACGTTGGATGGCCCGCAGACCGGGCAGTTCTCATCCCGTTGAATTTCAATAAGATCTGTGTGCAACCGCAGACCGTCATACAAAAAAAGCTTATTGCAGATGGGATTTTTAAGGCCCAACAGGTGTAACAGCGCAATATTTGTCATGGCCGCACCGATCAGTCCTGCGGTGGTTCCCAGGACGCCGGTGATGTTGCGCTTAGCGCTCTTCAGAGGCAGAATACAATTCAAACAGGGCGAATCCGGCGGATGGGAATAGAGCACAGAACCAGAAAAGCCGTTTATGCCGCCGTCGATATATGGGATGCCGAGGGAAATCGAAGCCCTATTGATCAAAGTACGGGTTTCAAAGGAATCCACTGCGCCCAGCACCAGATCATATCCTGTGAGAAGCGTTTTCGCATTTTGCTCTGTCAAACGTGTATTGTATTCTCTGATCTCTATGGTGCTGTTTAGGGCCGTGAGCGATTCCCGGGCAGAAGCCGCTTTCGATTGCCCAATGTCCGCCTCGCCGTGCAGAAATTGTCGATTGAGGTTCGTGAGCTCTACGGCATCCCCGTCAATTACGCCGATTTGCCCCACGCCTGCCGCCGCAAGATAGGTCAGTGCGGGCGAGCCTAAACCGCCTGCTCCCACTACGACAACAGAAGAGCACCCCAAGTTGTGTTGTCCCGCAAGGTCGATTTGGTCAATTAAAATTTGTCTTGTATAGCGTTCATTCATAGCTTTCCTGCATGAGTTCGTCCGTTTTTTTCGTATAGTTCCGAATCAGCCGATAAGCGGTCTCTTCTTCCAGCATACCGTTCATGCTGGGCGTTTCAAAAAAGCGCTTGGGGAGCTTCACGGCCTTTTGTTTGAATCCCAATGCGTTTTTGATTTTTAGCTTTGTCTGATAGATCCGCCGCCCGATTCTGGTCAGGTCTTCATCTGTGAGCGTCCAGCCGATGGAGTTGAGCGCCTCTAGAATCGTCTCTCGGTCATATACTTTGCGGGCAAAGAGGCACATGACCAGGGAGTTGGTCATACACCGTTCGCACTCCTCCTGGAACAGGCCGTCTACCAAGGCGTCCTCGTCGAATTCTTTCATGCTCTGGTCTAAACTGTAGCCGCCATTACATAGATGAGAATGCCTTGCACCCACGGCGGGACCTACAACAGAGCCATACCCAGTATGATAACCCGCCATTTCGTTGCCGCCGATCTGCATGGCAAAGTCTTCACCGCCATATTTTGAGGCGGCGTGGCGGCACCCTTTGCCCAAGGTGCGGTAAAATTTATTTCTGCGCTCTGCCAGATGCCGGATGGCCTGTATGTATCCGCTGGCATCGCCGAACTTCAGATCCACCAGTGTATCTTCCGTCGTCAGATAACCGCACTCCAAAGATTCTGTCGCCCAGCCGAGGCATACGCCGGTGCTCATGGCGTCCAGCCCATACTCCTCAACTTCTTCAATGATGGCGAGGATTTCATCGGTGTCCTTTACCCCGAGGAAGGTACCAAAGGCAAATATGAGTTCAAAATCGTAGGCGACGCTGATGGCCTCGTACTCGTGGCCCTTGTCAAATTCACGGCGGTACATCCCGATGTGGATACAGCCCACGGGACAGCCGCTGCACGACAGCTTGCGCACCAGATTCTTTTGCGCAAACGCTTCGCCGCTGATCTGGTCGGCGTGTTCAAACGACCCGCTGCGCAGGTTCCGTGTGGGCAGCGCACCGGCCCGGTTCAATGGCAGAACATTAATCGGCGTCCCCGCATCGTGATATTTGGCCATATTATCAGTAGTTGTGCATTTTTTATAGATATTTTGATATGCCTTAAAGTATTGCTTGTGGTTCAAAATTGGAATAGAGCGATTTCCATATACCATAATCGCTTTTAGATTCTTGCCGCCCATACAGGCGCCAAGCCCCATCCGCCCAAAGTGACGATAGGTGTCCACGGCCACACAGGCATAGGAGACGCCATTTTCCCCGCCCGGCCCGATACATATGATAGAGCGCTTTCCGGGAGCGGCCCCGCCGATATGTTCCCGGTCACGGATATTGCGTGATGCCGCACTCATCTGTAAACCCCACATGGCCCTGGCATCACGGATGTTGATATCTTCCGAGGAGACGGTTAAGTAGCTGTATTTTTTCGCTTTTCCGCTGATGACAAGGGCGTCATATCCCGCCATCAGCATGGCCATAGCCAGCCGTCCGCCCGCATAGCTCTCGCCCATTTCGCCGGTGAGGGGGGAGATGAACATAGCGACCGTCTTGGAGAGCACCGGGAAAATATATGTACCGGCACCAATGGCAAATACAATAGGCTGTTCCGGTGCAGAGGGCTCTAAATCAGGTCTCAGATTTTCTAAGAGTAACTTGCTTGCGACGCCGACGCCGCCCAAATACGGCATCAGGTCTTCCCGCCGCTCGATGCGAATCTTTTCTGTCTCCAGATCAACGTGGAGCACTTGAATGAACTTTTCGTTAAGCATGGATTATCGCCTCCTCAGCTTCAACCATCTGCAGGCAGTCATGGGGACAAAAGCGTGCACATACGCCGCAATGGCGGCAAATGATGGGCTTTTTTGTCTCCTCGTCAAAATTGATCGCCCGCATGATACAGGCGGGTACACATTTGCGGCAGCCGATGCATTTTTCCTCGTTCACCAATACACCGCCGCCAGGGCGCTTTTCCAGGGCATAACTCGGGCAGACCTCCATGCAGGCCGGATCTTTACATCCGAGACACACAATGGCCACATAGCTGCTGGTCATGCCCCCGGTTGTGCGTACTTTAATCGCACTTTTGACCAAGGCGTGATTTTTTTGATTTACAGTGGAACACACCGTCATGCACGCAAGACATCCAAGACATTTGTTCATCTCTTTCGGCTGCAATATCTTCGCCATGTTACCCTCCAGGAAACTGTAGTGTAGGACTTTGATAATATTTTAACATAAATCCGGCGCATTGCGCTTTGGTAAAAATGTAGATTTTTGCTTGGAATTCTGTTGAGGTTGTGGTAAAGTTATCTTGCTTGCAGACAATAGGGCAGGCGATCAAACCATATACAGGATGTGTGCCCATGCTTTTAACAATCACATACACAGGCCAAAACACGCCCGATTTGGGCTATTTGCTCCATAAAAATCCATATCGCCCGCAAATGTTTGAGTTGAGCCACGGGAAAGCCTATGTCTTTTACCCCGACGTATCCGATGGGCGCACCACGGCGGCGCTGCTGTTAGACATTGACCCCATCGACTTGGCACGGGGCAAAGCCGGCTCTGCCGGAGGCGGGCTGTTTGACTATGTCAACGACAGACCCTATGTGTCCTCATCTTTTATGAGCACAGCAATTTCAAGAGTGTTCGGCACCGCCATGACAGGGCGGGCGGATTCCCGTCAAGCGCTGTCCGATTCCCCATTGGATTTGACAGCCACCGTCACCATGTTGCCCTGCCGTGGCGAGCATGAAAAGTTAGACAGTGTTTTCGAACCGTTGGGATACACAGTCAGCTATGAATCCTTTGTGACAGATGAGATATTCCCCGAATGGGGCGGCAGTAGATATGTGAATCTGACCATCGGCGGCAAGGTGCGTCTGCGTGATTTGCTGCGGCATCTCTATGTGTTAATCCCGGTGTTCGACAGACAAAAGCACTATTGGATTGGGACAGATGAGGTGGAGAAATTACTGCGGGTGGGCGAAGATTGGCTGCCGCACCACCCCGAAAAGGCGTATATTACCGGGCGATACTTGGGCCGCCGCCGCTCTCTTGTCAACATGGCCTTTGAGCGGTTGTCAACGGCTAATGCGACTGACGGCGAAGTGCTGATGACGGAGCCGGAGGCGCAGGAGGATAGGCCGGATAAAAAATTGAACTTAAACGCCCAGCGGCTTGGCAGCGTGGTTGCCGCACTGAAAAGCTGTGGTGCAAAGCGTGTGATTGATATGGGCTGCGGAGAGGGAAAACTCCTGAGCCTCCTCATAAAAGAGGGACAGTTTACGCAGATCACCGGTGTCGATGTCTCCCACGTCGCTCTGAAACGTGCAAATGAGCGATTGAAGCTAGAATACGCCGGGGAGGCCATGCGGGAGCGGGTACAGTTGTTTCAGGGCTCACTGACGTACAGAGACCCACGGTTTGCTGAATATGACGCCGCCTGCGTCATTGAGGTGATTGAGCATCTGGATATGGGCCGCCTCGCCGCATTTGAGCGAGTAGTATTTGAATTTGCCGAGCCGCCCGCCGTGGTGCTTACAACGCCGAACAGGGAGTACAACGCACACTATGGGCTGTTGCATGAGGACGGCTTGCGCCACGATGACCACCGTTTTGAGTGGACAAGGGCGGAGTTTCGGGATTGGGCGGAGAAAACGGCGGACAAATTCGGCTATGCCGTACAGTTTTCCGAAATCGGTGATGTGGATGAAACACATGGCGCACCGACACAAATGGGGGTGTTCACACAATGCGGATAGAGATTCCGGAAATCGCCGTAGTGGCGTTGGTAGGCGTGTCCGGCAGTGGAAAATCAACCTTTGCCAACCGCTATTTTAAGCCAACAGAGGTGCTGTCTTCCGACCATTTCCGTGCTATGATTTCCGACGATGAAAACAATCAGCAGGTGACCGCACAGGCTTTTGACACCCTCTATTATGTGGCCAACAAGCGGTTGGAATTAGGACACTTGACAGTCATTGATGCGACAAATGTGCAAAAAGAGGCCCGCACATCCGTGATACAGCTTGCAAAGGCACAAAACTGCCATGCGGTGGCGATTGTGCTGGATATGCCGGAAAAAATATGCAGAGAGCGCAACGAACAGCGCTCTGACCGCAATTTTGGCGACCATGTCATTTCACGGCAGGGGCAGCAATTGCGCCGCTCAATCCGATCCCTGCAAAAAGAGGGGTTCCGTTTTGTATACGTGCTCAAAACCGAGGACGATATGGCCAACGTCGAAATCGTCCGCACGCCGCTGTGGAATAATAAGAAAAACGAGCACGGCCCTTTCGATATAATCGGCGATGTCCACGGCTGTTACGACGAACTTTGTGCTCTGCTTGACCGGCTTGGATATTTAGTAGACAAGGCGGCATATACCGCCATCCCGCCGGAAGGCCGCCGAGCCATATTCCTCGGCGACCTCTGTGACCGGGGGCCAAAGAATATAGAGGTATTGCGCCTTGTAATGGGCATGGTACAGGCCGAATCCGCATATTGTGTTGCCGGGAACCATGATGTGAAACTGCTGAAAAAACTGCGTGGCTCCAAAGTACAATTGACCCACGGCCTGGATAAGACCGTTGCACAACTGGAGGCCCAAGAGGAGACGTTTATCGCAGATGTAAAAGCATTTTTGGACGGACTGATTAGTCATTATGTGTTTGATGACGGAAAGTTAGTTGTCGCCCATGCGGGGCTGAAAGAGAGCTATCAGGGGCGGGGGAGCGGGCGTGTCCGGAATTTTTGCCTGTATGGAGACACCACGGGAGAGACCGATGAATACGGCCTGCCCGTGCGTTTACCGTGGGCAAATGAATATCGGGGCCGTGCCATGGTGGTCTATGGTCATACGCCCACGCCAGAGGTCGAGCCGATCAACAACACATTTTGTATCGACACCGGCTGTGTATTCGGCGGGAAATTGAGTGCGTTGCGTTACCCGGAACGGGAGATCGTGCAGGTTCATGCGGAGGAGGAATATTATGTCCCGGCAAAACCGTTTCTCGACAAGCCGATTGAGCACGATGATGTACTGAATATAGACGATGTACTGGGACAGAAGTATCTCACCACGCGTCTGCGCCGGACAATAAAAATCAACGCCGAGAATGCCGCCGCCGCATTGGAGGTGATGAGCCGCTTTGCCGCCGATCCCCATTGGCTCATCTATCTGCCGCCCACCATGTCGCCCTGTGAGACGAGCAAGCTGCCCGATTATCTAGAATACCCCACGGAAGCGTTTGACTACTACAAAACCCGTGGCGTAGGCAGGGTAGTGTGTGAGCAAAAGCACATGGGGTCCCGGGCTGTGATTGTACTGTGTAAAGACGCAGAGACCGCCGCCGCACGGTTCAAAGTGCGTGACGGCAGTTTTGGGATTATCTACACCAGAACCGGACGGCACTTTTTTGAAGACAGAGAAACAGAGCGCATGATATTGACACGGCTACAGGATGTGCTGAAGGCCTCCCAATTTTGGCGTGATTTCAACAGCGATTGGGTATGCCTTGATACAGAGCTTATGCCCTGGTCGGCCAAAGCAAAGAAATTACTGGAGGAGCAATATGCCCCCGTAGGCCGGGCCGGACGAAGCGGGGTGGCAGCGGTCATTGACGCAATAGAAAAAGCGGCTGTTGTCCTCGGCGAGAAATCAGTTGACGTAGAGGCCCAGTCCAGCAAAAAAGCGGACTTAGCCGCACTTGCAGAGCGGCATCAAGCCCGCCTTGATGCGTTGAATCTATATACAGACGCATATCGCCGTTATTGCTGGGATGTAGAGAGTCTGGATGACTACCGAATCGCACCGTTTCATATCCTTGCTACCGAGGGCAAGACGTGGTGTGATGAAAGTCACATCTGGCACATGGAGACCATCGCAAACTATATGACCGGATCAGATCCGATTTTTATGGCGACGAATTATCTGCCGGTTGATTTGCTTGACGAAAATAGCATAACTGCCGCTGTGCAGTGGTGGGAGGAGCTAACCGCTTCCGGCGGCGAGGGCATGGTGGTCAAGCCGTATGATTTTATTGCTGCAAAAGGCACCGAAGTATTACAGCCCGCCGTCAAATGCCGGGGACGTGAATATCTTCGCATCATCTACGGCCCAGAGTATATGCTTGGAGACAATTTAACCCGGCTGAAAAAGCGCTCTCTGACGAAGAAGCGTAATCTCGCTTTGCATGAATTTGCGCTCGGCATGGAGGCCCTGGAACGCTTCGTGCGAAAGGAGCCGCTATACCGTGTACACGAGTGTGTATTCGGCGTGTTGGCCATGGAGAGCGAACCCGTTGATCCGAGGTTGTAAGTTGCTTGTTGGCGTGGCATAGCGCATACTCTATAGCAACTGCTGGCCGTTAATGGTCAGGGCGAACCGCAGGCCCAGCATCTCCGCCGCCTTTCGGCAGAGGGACATGCGGATTAGGAAAATCTCAAAGTAGTCCATCACGGCGCACTGGTTGGTGTCGATGGTCAACTTCAAGTTCATCACCGTATTATTTTCGCAGATATCAAGGCTGGCCTCCTTGACGGCGTAGTTGACCCGGTCGTGGATATCAAAGGTGGCGTGATCCCGGTTGCGCACCCGGCTCATGCGGACATCGCTCTTGTCGGCCAGGATTACGGCGGCGCAGGTGGGGTTTACCGGGGTGGCGGTACCCTCGTCGTGGTTGCCGATAGCGGTGATGATGGTGGCCAGCTCTTCCGGATCGGCGCCCATCTCCTCCAAGAGGCGAAAGGCCAGAAGCGCCCCGGTTTGGGCGTGGGCCGCCCGGTTGACCACATTGCCGATGTCGTGGAGGTAGCCCGCAATCTGGGCCAGCTCCGCCTCCCGCTGGGAATAGCCCAGGGTCAGCATGATATTCTTGGAGTCCTCGGCTACTTTTGTCACATGGCCCAGGCCGTGGTCTGTAAAGCCCAGGGCCCCCAGGGTCTCATCGGCCTTTTGGATATAGGTACGTATTTTTTCACTGTTCTGCACGTCAATAAAACGAATCAAGCGAGCACCTCCCGTATGGATGTTTTGATAGGAGCAGTATAGCTTGATTTTCCACTGACGTCAATGTTTAATCTATATCCGCATTTTTGTAAGAATCACCATAATATCAAAGTCAATCCTGGGAATTGCCCCGGTCATAAAGTAAAAAATGATGATTTTGTAGAAATTGCGTTATGAATATTGACATGTGCAGTGATTGGTGGTACTATTTTTCGAAAATGATAAACATGCATATTGAGGAACCGGTTCCATGTGAAAAAGATTGCCCGGACACTTGTAAAGAAAAGGAGGAGAGGCGCATATATTCTTTTTGCTGCCATCCCGCAGAAAGTAAAGGGGTCATTAAAATTATTTGAGGAGGGAAGGATATTGGATTCCGCTTCCGAATACAGAACCGCAACAAAAGATGTGACGGGTTCTGCATACAGGATCGAAATGAAAAACATGTCAAAAAGCTTCGGGGGTATTCACGCCTTAACGAATGTCAGTTTCAGTGTAAAACCCGGAGAAATTCACTGCCTAGTCGGGGAGAACGGGGCAGGCAAATCCACGTTGATGAAAATTCTTTCCGGGGCGTACAGGATGGATGCCGGGGCGGTCTGCATAGACGGGAAAGAGGTGAACATCACCTCCCCCCGCCATGCGATACAACTGGGGATCGGCATTGTCTATCAGGAGTTTGAACTGGCCAATGATTTGAGTGTCGCAGAAAATATTTTCCTGGAGAGCATGGGGAAAAGTACACTAATCAACTGGAAAAAACTCAACCAGGAGGCCCGGGAGATCGTAAAAAGCATCGGGTTTGATATTAACCCGAGAACGATCACAAAGAATCTCAGTGTGGCCTATAAGCAGATTGTTGAGATCGCCAAGGTTATGTCTAAAAATGTTCGGATTTTAATCTTGGATGAACCCACGGCCGTGCTCAACGACAGCGAGGCGGAGGTTCTGTTTGAGTTGCTCAAGCGCTTAAAAGAGCAGGGGGTCAGCATTATCTATATCTCCCACCGCTTGGAGGAGATATTCAAAATCGGGGACACCATCACCACCCTCAAAGATGGAGAGATCACGGGTGTGAACCCTGTCTCCGAGATGACAGTGGATCAGATCATCGAACTGATGATCGGGCGTGAACTCTCCGACAAATACCCCAAGCGAAATGTGGAAATCGGCGAGGAGCATATCCGCATTGAGGACTTCTCCGGCCCCATGTATCGGGATATCTCGTTCTCCGTGCGCCGGGGTGAAGTGTTGGGGCTTGCAGGACTTGTAGGGAGCGGGCGCACAGAAGTCGTGCGTGCACTGTTTGGTGCAGATCGCCGCAGAACAGGTAAGATATATTACGAGCAAAAGCCGGTCAACTTCCGGTCAACGGTTCGGGCGGTTCGGGCCGGGCTCGCACTGATTCCGGAAAACAGGAAGGAACAAGGGCTGGTTCCGGCCCTGAACATAAAGAAAAATATTACACTGACCAATATCAAAAAAATCACCAATGGGTTGGGCATTTTCCACGCCAAAAAAGAGACCGAAATTGCGACGGCCTTGGCGCAAAAATTGCGGGTAAAGGCCGATAGCGTGGAGGCCAACGTGTTCTCTCTCTCCGGCGGCAACCAGCAAAAAGTGGTTATCGCCAAGTGGATGAACACCGATGCAAAGGTGATTATTATGGATGAGCCGACCCGGGGTGTTGACGTGGGTGCCAAAACGGAGATATACGGGTTGATTAACGATTTGGCAGCAGCGGGCAATGCGATTATTTTAATCTCCTCTGAAATGGTTGAGCTCATTGCAATGTGCGACCGTCTGTTGGTGATGAATCAAGGTGTGATTAAGGGTGAGCTTCAAAAAAGTGAATTTTCCGAAAAAAATATCATGCAGCTAATAGTGGGGGAAAGTTGATATGGATGCTACGAAACAAACGAAAAAAACGATCAATTGGATGGGGTTGTTAAAAAACAATCTGGCAGTTGTCGTCGCACTGGTTCTGCTGATCATCTCTAGTTTTCTGTCAGATGCGTTTTTGACCAGCCAGAACATTTTTAACCTGCTGCGGCAGCTCGCACCTCCGACTCTGATCGCAATGGGGATGCTGTTTGTCATTATGACCGGAGGCATTGACCTGTCTGTGGGTTCCGTCGTTGCTATGTCCTCTGTGTTTACAGCCCAGCTACTGGGTTCCTACGGCATTGTGGTGACCCTTGTACTGGTGGTGCTCAGCGCCGCCGTTTTCGGTGGAATAAGCGGCACTCTGGTCGCCAGATGGCGGTTGGCGCCTTTTGTCGTCACCCTGGCCGGGATGACCATTGCACGGGGGATTGCGTTCATCGCCTCCAGAGGGATGCCGCAACGAATCCGGCACGATGGTCTGCTGAACTTTGCCACCAACAGTTTTTTGGGTATACCTATCATCGTATGGTTTGTGCTGGTGATTGTGGTTTTGCTGGCGCTCATGCACCGCTTTACCGCCTTTGGCCGGCTCATCCAGACTGTGGGCAGTAACGAGACGGCTGCGAAGCTATCTGGGATCAACACGAGCTTCTATAAAATCGGCGTCTATGTGATGAGCGCCGTACTGGCCTCCATTGCCGGTATTATGATCGCATCTAGAGTTGGGATAGGCAGCCCCCTCGCCGGGGAGGCCATGGAGCTTGACGCCATCGCCGCAGTTGTCATCGGCGGTGCCAGTCTGGCAGGCGGGAACGGCAAAGTGGTCAATACCCTCATGGGCGTATGGGTACTTGGCATGATCGGGAATATTATGAACCTGCTCAACATTTCAAGCTATCCCCAACAAGTACTGAAAGGCGTTATTATTATCCTGGCAATCCTGCTCCAAATGGAGAGAAAAGGGAAAGACATCGCCTCGTCATCCATGGTTTAGCAGACCCGTAAGGGTAAAAGATATGCTAAAAAATTAAGGAGGAACAATCAAATGAAAAAAAGAAGAATTTTGGCAATCCTGTTGGCTCTGTTACTCGTGGTAGGATTTCTTGCCGGGTGCGACAATGGTACGCCCGCCCCGGAAGCTCCCGCAGATCCGGCCCCGGCGGCACCTGCCGCTCCTGCGGCTCCGGCAGCCCCGGCGGCGTCCGCCCCTGGCGACCACGCAGTGATTGCAGACGTGTCGGACTTGGTGGTGGGTTTCTCCATCAAGAACATGCACAACCCGTACCTCATCGCCATGAACAGAACAATGGACGAGCAAGCGGCCCATTTCGGCTATGAGCTCATCACCCTCAACGCCGGCGGCGACGCCGTACAGCAACAGATGGACGTGGAAGATCTCATCGCCATGGGCGTTGATGTCGTCGTCATGGACGCACAGGATCCCGTTGCGACCATTGCAATCTCCGAGTACATCGCAAGCCATAACATTCCGCTGTTTTTGCTCAACGCATCCGTAGATCCCGCCTGTATTTTTGTCACCATCGTCCAGTCCAACAACACGGGTCTCGGCAGCGCCGTGGGTGAGTGGGTTGCAGATCAGATAAACGAAGATATCCGCATCGGCCTGTTGGCAGGGAATCCCGGTAACATGACGGGATTTGCCCGCAGAACCGGCTTCATCCAAGGCATGACAGAGCGCCAGTTGGAGAGATTCAACTCCACCAACTTCCTCGTACAGACCATGGGCTGGGGTAACTGGTCGGCGGAGCTGGGCATGGAAGCCGCTGAAGACATGTTAGTCGCAGCGCCTGACATCAATGTAATCTTCGCAGAAAACGATGCCATGGCTATGGGTGCCATTACCGCTGTTCGCAACGCAGGCCGGGAAGGCGAAGTCCTGGTGGTCGGCATCGACGGCATGAGAGACGCTCTGGAGCTCATCGAAGACGGCGTATACGGCGCCACCGGCGTCAACAGCCCCATTGAACTGGTCAGAATGGCTATGCAGATCATGGTCGATTACATGACCGATGTAAACCGCAACATCCCGTCCCAGATCCACACCACACCGGGCATGGTATATGCCGGTAATGTCGCTGCTAGCTGGGATTTCGCATTCTAAATAAGAGTTGTAATGTTCGCCAGACTTGGGGCGGTCAATATCGGTTGAGATTGACCGCCCTTATTTTTTAAATGGAGGAACTGTTTTGTGAAAATGTTTATTGACGGCAAGCGTGTGGACGCAAGCGATAACGCTACGACTAATATATTGAACTCAGCCACGCAGGAGTTGGTTGACACCGTGCCATCGTCGACGAAAGAGGATGTGGATCGTGCGATTCTGGCGGCCCAGGCGGGCAAAAAAGCCTGGGCGGCGACCCCGCAGTATGCACGCAGTGCGGTTTTGGTGAAGTGTGCAGATGCAATTGCCGCAAATGTAGAAGAACTCGCCCGCTTGCTCAGCACGGAGATGGGTAAGATTATCACGGAGGCACGGGGTGAAGTTGCATGTACGGCTGAGATTTTCCGTGGTTTTGCCGAAATGGCAAACCACCTGTACGGCCAAACCATGTCCCACGCCCAAACGGGTTCAGAGACAGATATTATCTTCACCAGACACGAGCCGTTGGGCGTTGTGGCCTGCATTACGCCGTTTAATTATCCCGTTGAGCTCTGCTACCACAAGGTCGCAGCGGCGCTTGCTGTGGGCAATGCGGCTATCATCAAGCCGGCCTCGGATAACCCGCTGACGATCATGCGCATGTTAGAGCTCTGCTGGGAAGCTGGCGTACCGGGGAATGTGTTGCAACTTGTCACCGGGAGCGGTGCGAAGATCGGCCGCTGGCTGACTGAGTCGCCGCTGATCGATAAAATCAGCCTCACCGGCAGCACAGAGGTGGGCATCGAAGTGGCTGAACTCGGGGCAAAGACATTGAAGCACTTAGGCTTAGAACTCGGCGGGAATGATCCCTTTGTCGTATTCGAAGATGCGGACATGGAACTCGCCATTTCAGAGGCCGTTTCCGGACGTCTGAAAAACGCCGGACAGACCTGCTGTTCGCCCAAGCGCTTTATTGTACAGCGTTCGGTATTGGACGAATTCACAGAAGGCGTCATTGCAAGTTTGAAAGAACTCAAACTGGGCAGCCCGCTGGACGAAGAGACTGAACTGGGCTCACTCATCAACACCAGGGCGCAAGAAGACGTCAAAAAGCAAGTTGCACACACGATTGCACAAGGTGCGGCCTGCGTCTATGGCGGGAATCCCTATGACCAGACCTATTTTGAGCCCACGGTGCTCACCGGCGTGACGAAAGATATGGATATTGCAAAGGATCTGGAAGTGTTCGGTCCCATATTCCCGATCATTGCCTTTGATACCTTTGAAGAGGCCATGGAAATTGCCAACAACACGATTTACGGTCTGCAAGCAGGTGTGATGACACAGGACTTTGCCAAAGCCATCCAAGCGGCGGCGGAAATCAACTGCGGCGCTGTAATCGTCAACGGTTCTGGTAACTACCGCAACATTGACCAGCCATTTGGCGGCACAAAGATGAGCGGTTTGGGCAGAGAAGGGGTCAGCTGTACGCTAGAGGATATGACCCAAGTAAAATCTTATGTTTTGAAAAACATAATGGTTCGCAAATAAATACATTAGGTGAAACATCAAGGGGGCTGTAGCAAATTTCCGTTTTGCTACAGCCCCCTTGATTGATGTACCGGTTTTTTCCCCCGTTTCCCGCCGCCCGTACTACCTATCATCGGAATTGCATATAGATAAGTTATAACCGATGGGGGAGTGGTGTTTTTGAAATCGAACATCGAAGAGCGTGCCTGTGACCTGGCGGTGTACATTATAGAGAGCAATGCGACGGTGCGCGCGGCTGCAAAAGAGTTTGGAATTT
>Ga0123355_10010825_pt1 | contig 14024 bp, 16 predicted proteins | sample TergutEmb28metaG_3_FD_89872 | JGI IMG/M metagenome (GOLD analysis project Ga0123355, IMG submission 89872) | Embiratermes neotenicus P1 segment gut microbial communities from Petit-Saut dam, French Guiana - Emb289 P1 | ecosystem: Host-associated > Arthropoda: Insects > Digestive system > Gut ... | reverse complement strand
TATCTTTGAACCCTATGTTGATGCTAGATTTGAATTAAGAATAGGCACTAATTATTTCGACGGTGAAAATCAGTAACTGAAATTATCAAAAATATGTGAAACATATTTTTTCATTTCTTATAGTGTGATTTTTGCGTTACACTTTAAGTCGAGGGGAGTTTATTATGGCTGATTTTCCTCATTATGATAGCATTGGCAGTCTTGCGATAAGGGCAACTGATATGCCTTTCAGAAAGCAATTTCAACTAGCATGAGCGATAAGGCTATGTCCCTCTAACCTAGTATCAATTATAACAAAATATGTTGTAATGCTGTAATATCAAAACTCCTCCTGCAATGCATAATCAGCATTTCAGGAGGAGCTTATCACAACACCAAGAAGAGATCTACAGCGTACAGCTCCCGAGAGAGTTAATCGTCATGTTATTGTTTGACAATTCGCTTAGCTAACAGGTCTGTTTTTTACGAAGATACTGAAAACCTACGGTTCAAACTATCGTAATACATACATTGTAGGGTTTGGGCTTTCGTTATGCATACGTTCTTGCCACCACTCTACAACTTTAAATCTTACTACTATTCCAATATCGTCTTGAGAATGGTTGATTAGCTCATAGGTTTCATCAGATAATAGATTGCTTAGCAAAGTATATTCATGGGTATCAGTGTATACATGTGCAGATATGTGCATAACGCCCTCTACATGGCACAGAGGAGGAAACATTACGCACCACCAATTGCTGCCATATCCTTCGCCTATAACAATACGCAAAGCTTCATACTCTCCTGCCGGAAAAGACATGCCGCCATAGACTCTTGTAGGAAAAAAGACTTTATCTATTGTGACTTTAACAGGATAACTAAAACCTTCATCATAAACTATCCGGGATGCATAAAGCTGAATATCTTCCAAATGTGCTACTAAAAATGCTCGTGTATCTTCAATAGTGGCTTCAGGGTTAATTTTATTTTTATAGCGGTCAAGAATACCATCACGCACTGTGTTTTTTAGAGATTGATCTATTGGCGTATTACTGTTTGCAATTACATGAAAACGAATTACATTTTGAGCTATTTCACCTTGAATACTTTTTGAATATGCCAATGTAGCCCTTGATATTATTAATGCAAGAAGTAAGCCTGCTGTTGTTGCTAAAATCCATATTGATAATTCTCTTATAACTATTTTTTTCATAATAATAACCTCCCAATTTTTGCTGGTTAATCCTAGTTGGATTATCACCATAAAATTGAGAGGTTATACCAAAACAACAGTTTTACTATTTTATTTATACGCCCCATCTCTTAACAACTCTATCATTTCTTCTACTTCGGCAACGTAGCTATCAACGTCCTTCAACATAGCTTTTGTATCGTTGCGATGTTTATGAGAAAAACGCTTCCAACTTGCATCCATTATTAAGCGAGTGTAGTCTAATATCTTGCTTAACTCAAATTTATCTTTAAACTTGGTAGTATCTATTCCCTTCCATAAATCAGCTAAATCTGTTGATTGTTCGCTTACAACGTCTGCAACTAAAGCTTCTATTTCTTCTTTTTTGAGAGGTATATTATCCGCATCAAAATACCAAGCTCGATTCATAAACGCCAAAAATTCCGGATATTTGTAACCTAGTTCCATTTTTACTTTTAAGGAATATAGCAATCGTTCAAAAAAGTCTGTGACGGATAAATCTATATGGCCTGAAAAACCCCGCCCAAATTGCTCCATTACATGCATATGACAAGCGGTGTACAATTTTTCTTTGTTAGTAAAATGATGAAACAGCAACCCTTTTGAAACCTTTGCCTGCTTTATTATTTCATTGGTAGAGGCGGCCGCATATCCTACCCTTCCAAATTCTGCTATAGCCGCCCGCAAAATATCTTCCCGGTGAGTATCTGAACTAGTGCTCATTTGTAACCCTTACTCCCTCACGCAAGTCTTGATTATTGGCATCGTTAATCACAAAGTCACCTTCTGCCAGACCGCTTTCTATTATTATGTCCGTTCTAAGCTCAATACCGGTTACTACAGGTATTGATTGCACTTGTCCGCTACCATCTCTGCTTCCGGATTGATCTGCTTGAACCGCCCAAACCTTTTCTTGCCCACCATCCCTAAATACGGCAGTACGTGGCACTGTTAAGCGGCCTTCTTCTCTAAATACATAGAAGGTAACATCTACAGCGTGCCCTATGCCAAGCTGTACTTCTGACGGAATATCAGGCTCTACTTGCACTTTAACTTTACGCTCTTCTATGCCCAAAGCGGTAAGTCGCACTACTGCTGTATTGTCAATATCAATTATGCGACCATAAAATTCTATATCGCCTATCCGTTGACGCAAGGTCAAATTTACTGTATCGCCTACTTGAATACTGCTTACATCTTGGGTAGAAACATAAACATCTATTGTTAAACTGCCGGGTACAGTAATTTCTGCTACAGGTGAAGTTCCGCTAACAAAGTTAGTGTGCTGAGCCTGTAAAGTAGTGATAATTCCGCTTATTGGGGCAATAACAGTGGTACTTTCCAGCTCGTGTTCTAATCTTGCTATATTGGCCTGTTCTACTGCTATAAGGGCTTGAAAGTGCGCTCTTGCGGCTGTAGTAGTATCTTGGGCAAGCTGCTGATTGATCCCGGAAATTTGTGCATTTATTGATGAACGTATTCCTTCAAAATGCTCGCTGCTGTTTTGAGCAGTACCTGTGGCAATTACTGCCATTTGACCTTGAGCCGCCTCTAATTGAGTTTCTGCCGCAACAAGAACAGCATTTGCTGCTTCAAGGTCTATACGTGTTGCCACGCCACTTTGATATAAAGTTTCTACTCGCTGAAAATTATCTTGTACACGATTTAATTCACTTTGATGCTGATCTATCAAAATTTGCTGAATGCGCATTTGTTCATTAAGGGATTCTTGGTGACTGGCATAGGCACGATAATTTTCAGCAGCCTGAGCGTTAATAGCTTGCAATTCTCCTTGAAGGCTGTTTCGGCTAGTTTGCAATGTCCGGCGCATTAGCGCGTCTTCTACACCTACATTAGATAATTGAGCTTCTAAACCTTGTATACCACTTCTTACTTGATCTAACTGCAAACGTAATGCGGTATCATTTATGCTTAGCAATGTTTCTCCCGCCCGGATTTCTTGCCCCTCTCGCACATATAAGCCGTTTAATTCTCCTTGGGCTGTGGGGAACACCAGCACTGTATTTTCAGCAGTTATGATGCCCTGCTCCATAAAAGTAAGCTCTGCTGTTTGTAAGCGAACCTCTGTCATACGTACAGGTAAGGGCATCATCATGTAGTAAATGCCTCCGGCTATTGAAGCTATAATTATTAGCCCAATGATTGCAAATTTTATTGGCTTTTTCATAATCAACCTATCCCCTTTCTTTGACCACTTGGTCAATATGTAACTATTATGCCATACATTGACCGACCGGTCAACATCTGAGCAAAAAAAATTTTTTCTTTTATTTTATCCGCTTATTTAAACTTTGCTTTTATTGCAGCCATTTGTTTTTATTTCCTTTAATCCCTACATTCTAACTTCTCCAATCTTGTAAATTTTGCTATAATTATCATGTAGAGGATACATACTTTAGGTGACGAAAGGTAAAAGGTAAACAATATGCTATATAAATATAGAGTGAAATCATGATTGAATATAGCCTTACTCACTCTAAGCGAAAAACCGTTGGAATATACATCCGTGATGGCAAGGTGGAAGTGCGTGCGCCATTAAAATATCCAAAATCAGAAATAGATCAGTTTGTAGCTTCAAAAGAAAAATGGATAGTAAATAACCTCGCTAAGTCGCAAAAACAAGCAAAGCAGAAGGCGGCATTTGCTCTAAATTATGGAGATACAATTTCTTTTCGTGGGACAGCCTACCCACTTGTAACAAAAGTGGGAAAAAGAGCCGGCTTTGATGGAGAATGTTTTTATCTGCCACCTAAACTTGAGTCGGATTTAATAAGAGATGTTTGTGTGAAAATATATCGCCATCTTGCAAAAAAACATCTTACTGACAGAGTGGCAATATATGCTGAAAAGATGGGCGTTACACCTGCGGATGTGAAGATAAACAGCGCGAAAACCCGCTGGGGTAGTTGTTCATCTCAAAAGAACATAAACTTTTCATGGCGGCTTATTATGGCTGATGATGATGTAATAGACTATGCTGTTGTTCATGAATTGGCTCATATAATACAAATGAATCATTCAGAAAAATTTTGGTTAACTGTAGAAAATGTGTTGCCTGACTATAAAATGTGCAAGGTGCGGCTTCAAAAGTTACAAAAACGACTTGCCACAGAAGATTGGGGATAGATTGAAACACGACACACTATTGTCGTATTAGCCATGATATGATAAAACTAAAAAGGGGTTGTCAAGATTGGTTGAATCAAGATGTGGAATACTATGCAGTCAATGTGAGTATTTTGAGCAATGTGGTGGGGGTTGTATTAAAATAAGCAAACCATTTTGGGGTGATTCTTGCCCGGTAAAAGATTGCTGTGAAGGGCGTGGGCATGAACACTGTGGGCAGTGTTCAAATTTTCCTTGCGCGCTTCTGACCCAATTTACCTATGACACAGAGCAAGGTGATAACGGCAAGCGGATTGAAACTTGTCGCAGTTGGATTGGTAAAGCACAATGTGAAGTAATTCCTTTTAATGTAGGGCACTTCATCCAAGCTGTGGCAAAGCAAAATGCAGATGCCCTTAGAGAATATTTTACTTCTGATGCTGTTATATGTTGGCACGATAGCAATGAACAGTTTGCTGTAGATGAATATATCCGTGCTAACTGCGAATATCCCGGCAAATGGAATGGTGAAATTCAGCGAGTAGAGCAAATTGATGGTGGTATAGCCATGGTTACAAAAATATTTTCTGATGAATCTTCCCACCTTGTAACTGCTTTTGTAAAGTTGACAGATGGCAAAATAAGTCGTTTGGATGAATATTACAGTGACTGCGGCGAAGCCCCCAAATGGCGTAAAGAAATGAAAATAGGGAAACCTATAACTTATTGACCGTAGATTCTTAGCAGGAGGGGAATATGGTACGTTGTTATAACGATTTTATCGAAGCATTACTGGCCGCAGGCTTCTCAATGGGTGGTGGTAGTGCTGACGGAATATATGCAATCATAGAACATAGTTGGAACGAAGAACCCCTTCATGATACACCTATCCGTTGGCATACAGGCAACCCCGAAACTGACCCTTGGGAATGGATCAACCGTGTCTTGGATGAACGTAATGACATCGCCTACGGCAAGTTGTTTTTCAAGAAAAGCGGATATATAACAAAAGAGTGGTTTCCGTGTTTTTTGGCGGTTAGACGAGGCGGTATAGAGTTTTACGAAGCCTATGAAGGCGGTTCAATAAGCCATTTTGCGAAGCGAATTTATGACGTAGTGGCTACCGGCAAAACCTTCCCTATAGAAGAAATCAAGCGATTAGGCGGTTTTTCGCGAGAAGATAAATCCGGGTTTGACAGAGCTATGGCGGAACTGCAAATGAAAATGTTTATTTCACCTTGCGGCAGACAATACAAGATATCTCAAAAAGGTGAAGAATACGGCTGGTCATCTACAGTGTTTTGCACAACGGAGCAATTTTGGGGCGAGGAAATATTTGAAGAAGCTACTAAAATCAGCACTGATGAAGCCATTGAGAAAATAAAGACGCAAGTTTTGAAGCTAAATCCGTTAGCAGAGGATAAAAAAATCAAAAAATTTATACTTGGATAAAAAAATAATTAAAGAGATTTTTCTATAGCTTCACGAAAATAAAAGATGCTTAATGTCAAAATGTAATATAGTTGAAATTTATCTGTAACAAAACTAAAACAAAGCCAAAATCGAGTTAAAACGCAATAAGGTTCGTCAATGTACGAGCCTTTTTTTGTGCATTGTGACGTTGTTAATTAAATACACCATAAAACACTTGCAATTTTCACTGGTTTAGTTCATAATACATGATATTGTTTTGGTTCGGGCATCGTTTAGTAAGCAAAGCTTACATGAATGCTTGTAACTCTTTGGGACATGTTATAAAAATGACAAAGAAAGAGAAATGGAGGAAGAATGTGAAAAAGTCTTTAATAACAATTGCTCTTGCAGTAACTTTTGCTGTTGTAATGGGTGCTTGTGGAGATGGAGGAACTGCGCCACCGGCCACACCACCGGCCGGTGGAGGTACTGCAACCCCTGCTCAAACCGGAGATACCGGAACTGCTGCTCCTGATGAGGGTTGGGAAGGTAATTTACGTGTTTGGTCATTCACCAACGAGGCTGAGGTTATTGCTACAGCTTTCAGGGGCTTAAATCCCGGAGTAAATATTGATTTCCAAATGGCTTCAATGGACGGCGGAGTATTCCAAGATTGGGTTACACTTGCTTTAGCAGTAGGCGGGTCTGATGTTCCGGATGTAATATTTATGGAAGCAGACTTTGTAAGATCTTTTGTGCTTGAACCCGGTATGTTGGCAGATATTAGTGATTTAATGCCATATGCCAATGCTTTGGAAACTATTCCTTTTACAATTCAAGCAGGTACAGATGATGCCGGTATTATCAGAGCTTTCTCATACCAAGCTACCCCCGGTGCTATGTTCTACAGAAGAAGTATGGCACAACGTTATTTTGGTACTGACGACCCCGGTCAATTGCAACCACTTTTTGCAAACCTAGACATTTTTGTTGATTCAGCCAGACAAATCAGAGAGATTTCCGGCGGATCAACTCGCGTTGTTTCCAGCCCCACAGAGGTTTATCGTGCATTTCTTCCAAACCGCGCTCAACCTTGGATTGTTGGTAACAGCCTCAACATAGATCCTCTTATGCTTGAATATATGACATTTGCTAATGCTCTCAGAAATGAAGGCTTGGATGCAGAAGTAGGACAATGGTCTCCGGAATGGTTTGATGCCATGAGAGATCAATTGATGGATGCTAACGGAAACCTTATTGAAGTATTTTCATTCTTTATGCCTACATGGGGTCTGCCTTTTGTTATCTATGGTAATGCAGCAGATTACACTCATGGCGACTGGGGAATTATCCCGGGTCCGCTTCCTTTCCAATGGGGTGGAACTTGGTTGGCTGTAACAGAACAAGCTGCTAATTTTGAGCTGGCCAGAGAATTTGTTCGCTTTGCAACCTTAGATGAAGATCATCTTAGAAACTGGGCTACAGGCGTATATACTAATCAATTCCTCGCTGCTATTGATCCTAGTGTTCCCGGAGACCTTTCTCAAGGTGGCGGCGACTTAGTATCAAGTGCTCGTTTGATTCGTGAACTTACACCTCAATTTAATGATGCACCAACCGCACAGTTTATTGGTGGCCAAAACCCATATGTGATTTTTGGTGAAGCGGCTATGCAAGTAAGTTTCGGCTTGCAACAAGGCACAGACGCTACTATTGGTGATGCATTTATTGATGCTGTTGACCTATACATTACAGGAGAGGCTGACAGAGAAGGTGCTTTAACAAGCTTTAGAAATGACGTAAGTATTGCTGTACCCGGCTTAAACTAATAGCAGGTACAGTATTTAGTGCAAGTTAATGCATGCAAAAAAGTGCCCGCTATCTCAAGCGGGTACTTTTATATACTTTGTGGGAGGTGTCCCTGTTGAAAAAGAAAAATTCCATTTCAAAGGATTATTATGGCTATATTTTTATTGCCCCTTTTATCATAATTTTCATAACATTTATCTTATTCCCTATTTTCAACACACTTTATTTGAGCTTTACTGATGCTCGTATAAGACCGGGAAGCTGGAGGGGCGACTTTGTAGGGTTTGATAATTTTACAAGCTTATTGGGGGATCACATGTTTCATATGGCAGTGTCCAACACTTGGATGCTTTGGCTATTCAATTTTATTCCTCAAATGATTTTAGCATTGGTATTAGCGGCTATGTTTGCCAGTACAACTTATAAACTTAAAGGTGCAAATATCTTTAAAGCTGTCTACTATCTGCCTAATTTGCTTATGCCTGTTACTATTGCTGCTTTATTTAATACATTTTTGTCTTTACATGGGCCTTTAAATCAAATTTTGGTAGGCATGTTGGGTATAATGCCCGAAGCCAGAAATTTTGGAGCATTTGCTTTAGATACTCGCATTGTTGTTATTTTTCTGCAAACATGGATGTGGTTTGGGCAAACCGCTATTGTATTAGTAGCAGGTATGACTTCCATTTCCCCGGCTTTATATGAATCTGCCATGATTGACGGAGCCAATCAAGTAAAAATGTTCTTCCGTATAACCTTGCCATTATTAAAACCTGTTATGTTGTTTGTAATGGTCACAAGCCTGGTTGGTGGATTGCAAATGTTTGATATCCCTCATCTTTATGCCGGGCAATTTGGCAATCCTGATAATTCCGTTTTGACCGTTAATATGTTCATGAACCTTCGCAGGTCTTTCCCGTCGGCTTTACTTGGATATTCCGGAGCTATTTCTGTGCTTCTTTTCCTTATGTCCAGTGTGGTAGCTTTGGTTCTGTTTAGAATATTTAGAGAACCTGATGATGCGAAAGTTAAAAAGGTAAGGAGGGTTAATTCATGACTCAAAATGCGAATTCATATCTGATAAAACGCTGGATAATCAAAGCTTTGTGCTACTTATTTTTTATAGTGTTGTTTGTAATCTGCATCGGGCCTGTATATATGCTGTTGATTAATGCAACACGTAATACCGTTCAAATACATGGAGGCCCTTCACTTTTACCGGGTACATCCTTTTTTGAAAACTGGCGTTCTCTTTCTGCTTTAGGTATTGATGTATGGTTAGGTATTCGTAACAGTTCAATTGTGGCTTTTAGCAGCACCTTTCTTACGGTTTATTTTTCTTTGCTTACTGCTTATGCAGTAGTGGTTTATAATTTCCGATTTAAGAAAGCACTCTTTGTATTTGTTTTGGCTATGACAATGATTCCTGCCAATTTATACTTGATTGGGTTCTTTCAATACATGCATACGCTCGGTCTTTTAAACACTTTTATACCGCTGATTGTGCCTGCTATTGCCGCACCTGCTACAGTGTTCTTTTTTAAACAGTACCTGGAAGGCAGTTTGTCTATGGACTTGATTCAGGCCGCCAGGATAGATGGGGCAAGCGAATTTGGTATATTTAACAGAATTGGACTGCCACTTGCTGCACCGGGAGCCTTTACTATGGGGATATTCTCATTTGTAACTGCCTGGAATTCTTTTATGGGGCCTCTGTTTTTGCTGGGAGGCAATCAAGACCTTCATACTTTGCCACTCATTATGATGCGTATGCAGGGCGACACATACCAACGAGATTTAGGCGCGATTTATTTTGGCATGGCAATTACCTTGATTCCAATAATTATTGTGTATGCAATTTTTTCAAAGTATATTGTAAGCGGCATAGCTTTGGGGGCTGTTAAGGAATAAATAATATCCAACTGGTGACAAAAGGGAAAATGACACCAGTTGGATATTTTTTTTGAATGAAAAAATCGTGATGTTGGTTTTCTTGAAAACCGACAAGCACTTATGTGATAATTTAACAGTAAATTTGAATTATTATGCCGTCAAGATGGGCGGCAAAGGAGTTGATCATATGCAAAATATAAATTTGGCGATACCTGATGATATAGTTTACGAGATAAAATCCCTTCCCAAACAAGAAACAGCAATAACAGATAAGTTACATTTAAGCCTTGCGATAGGCATGTTTGTATCGCGCGAAATAAGCCTCGCCAAAGCAGCTCAATTAGCGAACAAAAACATCTTTGAGTTTATTAACATTTTAAAACCATTAGACATTCCGGCTGTAGTTTATACAGATGAAATGTTAGATGATGATTTGCACTTTGCTAAAGAAGGGCGGTAGTAATGGATATTGTGATTAATGCAGCCCTCTGATTTTCTTGCATAAAATAAACCGCTTGGATGTATTGGATAAAATATTTGATACAGTATACATACCACAAGCGGTACTAAGAGAGATTGAATCAGATAATGTTTCTGAAGCCAAGAAATTGCTTTCAAGCATATCGCATAAACCCTTGGCAGTAACCAATTTGACGGCAGTTCATGGGTTGTTAGGTATGCTTCATATAGGCGAAGTAGAAGTAATCATAGGTGCAATTGAAAAGAAGATAGCAAATGTTGTTTTGGATAACATGTATGCTCGCAACAAAGCGAAACAACTGAAACTAACAGTAACGGGTACGCTTGGAATATTGTTAAGAGCAAAGGAAATGGAAGTGATTGGAGATATCAGCAAGGACATCGAAGGCTTAATAAATGCAGGTATGTATTTGTCAGAAAAACTTATTGAGCATGTTCTAAACGAGTAGGCCATTAGGGAAGGATGAGGGAAAATGGCAAGTAGTTACAGTTTTTTTAATTGGTTTCAATAAGCTTATGTTAATATGCCGTCAATTTGGGCGACGAGAGATAAAATAAATGTGGAGGTTGTCATATTATGGATTTTGACACGTTAAGGGCAATCAAGGATGAATCGGAGCGCATATCTGCTTTATACAAAATATTTAACGAAGATACTCGTTTAAATTACTCCAAATCCGCAAAAGTAGAATTTTTTACAACGGTTAGCTATGTTGAAAAATATTTGAAACATGGTAGTAGAATCATTGATGTCGGGGCAGGAGCAGGCGAATATAGCATATATTTTGCGAAACAAGGCTATACCGTTACCGCGGTTGAGCTTGTGGAGAATAATGTCCGTACATTCAAAGAAAAACTTACTTCTGATTTGGATATCGACCTTAGACAAGGTAACGCATGTGACCTATCGGACTTCGATGATTGTTCGTTTGATGTTGTGTTATTGCTTGGTCCTTTGTACCACATTTCAAATCCCGATGAAAGAAAAAAATGTATAGATGAGGCGCGTCGAGTTTGCAAAAAAGACGGTGTTATTTTCTTTGCCTATATTTCAAACGATATGGTTATATTGACGGAAACATTTTTATACAATTTGGATTATCTAAAGAGTGGGGACTACGATAAAGAAACTTTTGTTGTGGATAACTTCCCATTTGTATTTTTTACTGTTTCCAAAGCACGCAACGAAATTATTCAAAATGAAATAATTCTCTTGCATGAAATTGCTGTCGATGGCGTTAGTGAATTACTTGCTGAGAAAATAAATCAACTTGATGACGATAGCTTCAATCAGTATTTGAAATATCATTTTTACTGCTGTGAAAAGCCCGAAATGCTAGGTATGAGTAATCATTTATTATTCGTTGGTCATAAATAAATTTGCCTTCCTTGCCAAAAACTCCACGTATTTTTTCAGACGACGCCCGTCGACAGGAAGGATTCCATGGACATATCACTTTTGTTGGTTTTGTTCGACTCTCGAAAAAAAAGTTCGGACTTCTTGAAAAACGGTGACGATTGTCTTGGCAGTTTGGATGAAATGAGCTATTTTATGGACTTCTGCAAGATCATCTAAAAAGTTAAAATATCATGAAGTTGTAGTTGATTTCAATTGGTTTTGGTTAGTTTGTGTTGTTATGCTGACAATTTAGATTACATATAGTAACAGTGTAGAAAATTTATATTTAGCGAGGTTAAATACATGAGTAAAGGTAAAATAATATGCCTAAATGGAGTATCTAGTAGTGGAAAATCAACATTAGCAAAGTCGCTACAAGAAAGCCTAAAAGAACCTTATTACCGGATGAGTGAAGATATGTTTGTGTTTATATTACCCGATAAATTTAACGCTTTCAAAAATGACACAGAAGAAAATGACGATATTCTCGAAGAAGCCCTTTACAACTATTATCACACAGTAAAATTGTACTCAGACAGAGGTAGCAATATCATAATCGACACCGTTTTAGATGATGAAGAATGGATGGATTATCTTTTGGAAATTCTGCAAGATAATCCAGTCCTCTTTGTACACGTTACTTGCCCAAAGGAAGAACTAATCAAACGTGAACTAGCTCGTGGTGATAGAGAAATTGGACTTGCGGTTGAACAGTTACAATACTTGAGTCCGCAAGAACAGATATACGATATTGTAGTGGACACTTATGTTAATACTACTGATGAGTGTGCGAGTAAAATTATTGAACTCTTGAATAATTCAGACAATTTTCAAGCATTTAGAACACTTTGGGTGCAACGTGCAAAAAATGAGATGTATGGGGGGTAATGTTGGATATTACTGAAAATGCCATGTTATTTAAGATAAACAAAACTTTTCCTAAATGCAAAACTTCAAAAGATTTGTATGATGCTACTCGTGGGATTTGGAAAGTTAGTTCTAAAAAGGATTTGGCGAAATACGCTTTCGCTGTTTATCAAGGTGAAGTAAAAAAAGTTTATAAAATTACTCTATGGGAGTCTGTTACACCTGAATTATACGAGCAATTGAATAGACTTGAAGGATGGAGCGAAGATTATAGAAAATGTTGGATGTTTGTAGGAGAAGTGGACGAACTGAAGAGCGAAAAATACAAAAGTAAAAATATCAGTAGATATTTAAGTGGTAGAGGAACTCCGATTAACTATGTGAATTGCTAGTACGTATACAAACATGTTAGTTTTGCAATTTTCCAAAAATCTCAAATATCTTTTCACAATTGTCAGTTGGCAAACCTTCGGAGTGTAAATCCAAGTGCAATTCGCAACTCCTTGGTTTCACTTGATTCTTGAACGAATGTTCAGGCTTCTTGAAAAACGGTGAGGATTGCTTTGGCAGTTTGGGGAAAACCCGCTATTTTACGGGCTTCTGCAATTTGATTGAACAAGAGAAAATTTCAGTTAGAGTCCGTTAGTTGCAGTTAGATTCGGTTAGAGCATTTTAATATACCGTCAATTTGGGCGGCAATAAGATATAGGAGGTATATAGTGGGGATAGCTGAAAAGTACAACAAGAAGTGGCAGAATGTGGAGGTTCATATGTCGAGAAAAATAATAGTACCGTTTGACGATAGGGGGACTGTAGAAAAATTAGGTGCTTTGAAAATGAAGCATCCATACTATTCAGTTCCTGAATATATAGATATGTCAAAATTTGAATATTGGGACAGACCAGATTTGAACCCTGATATTATGGGAGAAGATAGAACTCACGGAAACAACATGCTCTATGTCGATTTAATCCCTAAACAGTCTTGGTATAAAAGCGTTAGAGAAAATATTGACAGCGTGGATTGGGAACGCATCAAGGAGATGTGCAAAAAACGAGCGAACTTTCGTTGTGAACTATGTGGCTCATCACCAAATTATGAATTGAAAAATTATTTAGAATGTCATGAGCGATTTTCATTTGATAAAGACAATTGTGTGCAAAAGTTAGTTCGCTTTGTATGCCTATGCACAAAATGTCATTATGTTACTCATTGGGGTTTATCAGCAATAGAGGGGAGACTCGACATTGCACGCACACATATGATGGAAGTAAATAAGTGGGATGAAGAACGTGTATCGGTGCATGTGAAAAACAGATTTGAGAAATGGAAAATTAAAAATGAAATAACATGGGAAATTGATTTGTCCATGCTCGAAAACATGGGAATAGAACAAACAACATCAGTTAGAACAAATTTACCGCATTAAATAATCTAATAGAGGAATACATGTATTCTATTAATCAGCCATATAATCGTAAAGTTATAATGGGAAATATTACAGACGAGGAGGTTCACGATAAATACTTGCTAAAGAAATTACCCAATACCAACATAGGCGGGTTGATAGTCCAAGCTATCTTAGCCGCTGAAAAAGCCGAAAAAATATATGTCTATCAAAAACTAACAAATGCAATACTTGATGAATGCGGAGGTTTTAGCATTGATGGTTTCAAATTTAAATCGGACACTATGAAGAGGTGAGTTTAATGGTTAGCAGGGAAGCCCTAAAAAAAGATATTGATTTATTACCAAATGAAGCATTGGCAGATTTGCATAGGTATGTAGCCTTGCAAAAGTTCTATTTTGATGCTTATGAAGATGATACCGACTATCTAAAT
>Ga0123355_10010824_pt1 | contig 14025 bp, 6 predicted proteins | sample TergutEmb28metaG_3_FD_89872 | JGI IMG/M metagenome (GOLD analysis project Ga0123355, IMG submission 89872) | Embiratermes neotenicus P1 segment gut microbial communities from Petit-Saut dam, French Guiana - Emb289 P1 | ecosystem: Host-associated > Arthropoda: Insects > Digestive system > Gut ... | reverse complement strand
TCAATCCGTGTGTGTTTAGCGCCTTGGAGTTATAGTACTCCGTAATCATTTCAGCATCGCTTTCAGAGAGGCGGATGATATGCCCCTTAGAGCCGTCGCCCGGCAAATCGGCAGGGCGCAGCTTAAATTGCTGAAGCGGCGTCCCGAATCCAAAACCCATTTTATGATAAAACGCTGAATTGAACGGGTACAACAAAGCAATACTTCTGCCGCTTTCACGCATAATACCTAAAAAATGACGCATGATTTCAAAACAAGCCTTTTCTTTTTTTCTGCACAAATCCACTGCAATTGAGCCTATCCCACCTGTATCTATCATGCTCCCGCGCATGTTCATCTCAAAGTCCCATATGGAAAACCCACCAACCAGACTTCCTTCATCATAAACCCCATAATAGTGAACGTCACTGCGATTATTAGTTTCTTTCATTGCTTCGGCATACTGCTCCACATTACGAGTATATCCAATTACCGGGTATGCATCAATCATAAGCGACGCCATACTGTTTAGCTTTTCTTCAGTTAACGGTACAAATTTATACACAAAAACACCTTCTCTCATAATCAGTTTTTCATTACAAATGCGTTGTTTTTACTATCGTAAGCGCTGAACAACCTCATTACGACAGGATTGCTTCAAACTCATTAAAGTACATCGTCGCGTGTATCGCGCTCATACTTCGCTTTAGTACTGCGCTCACACGCTCCTCGTCTTTTAAAGAATTTGTGCGCAATTCCGTCTTAAGCAGGTTATTCAGCACTTACTGTCTTTCTATTGAAGTTGTCTCAAATTTCCGATGATAAACTAACAGCCGGTTACCCGGCTGCCGTCAGTACATATATCAGTTTACAAATATCCTCTATTCCTTACTCCCAAACCTATCCAATATATCCTGCTCATTCAATTTATAGGAGAGAGTCATGAGTGAATCCGTCAAATGTACATTTTCTACCTTTACATCGTCAGGCGTTTTTATATCGACATTAGAAAAATTCCATATGCCTTTCACACCGCCATCTATCACAGTTTGAGCCACACTCAGAACGCTCTCTCTGGGCAGTGCCAAGACTGCTATGCTCACATGATTATCTGAAAGAAAACTTGTAAGCCGACTCACATTGTAAATCTCAATCCCTCGCAGGCTAAGGCCTACAAGCCGCGGATCCACATCAAATATCGCCGTGAAGTTAAAGCCACGTTTCTGGAAGCTGGGGTAGTTTGCAAGCGCTTGTCCAATATTACCCGCACCTATAAGAATCATTGAATACTGCTTTTCAAGTCCTAAAATTTTCTTAATCTCGCCATACAAAAGCTCGGCATTATAGCCATAGCCCTGTTGACCGAAGCAGCCAAAATTGTTCAAATCCTGACGAATTTGCGATGCCGTAATATCCATCCTTAGAGAAATTTCTTTGGATGAAATACGAGTTATTCCATCGTCTAAAATATCACCTAAGTATCTATAATATCGCGGCAATCTCTTTATAACTGCCAAGGAAATATTCTTATTTGATTGCATAATAATCAACCCCTACTGAAAAGCTGTAGTTATATTTCCACTGTTAATTAGTCATAAATCAGATGGATTGCATGGCAGTCCATCCACGGCTCAGCCCCTACAGCGCTACACCATGAGATGTTCGCTTAACTTCAAAATGCTCACACGTCGTGTGAGCATTTTGAAGTTAACTCACTATATAATTTATTATAACTGTTATGTTAAATATTGTCAATCTCTCTACAAACTGGTATACTCATAATAGAAGCACCTGTACAAAAGGAGGATCCTCATGATTCTATCGGCATCCGGCGTTTCGAAGTCATTCGGCGTGGACTTGATTATAGATAATGTCACTTTTCATATAAATAGTGGTGAAAAGCTTGGGATTGTAGGCGTAAATGGCGCCGGAAAAACCACATTGATGAAAATCATAACCGGCGAGCTTACGCCTGATTCCGGACGAGTTTCGATAGCTGCAGGCATCTCCAGAGGCTATATAGCTCAGCTCGACGGCTTAAATGAGCGAGCCACTTTAGAAGAAGAGCTGTTATCTGTTTTTGCCCACCTTAAGGCACTCGAGGAGCGCCTTGAGGCGTTGAGCCGCGAAATGGCTGAGCGCACGGGCGATGAGCTTAAAAGCGCTATGGCGCAGTATGAAAAAGCTAATTTCGAGTTCGAGGCAAACAATGGTTATGAGTACAGAAGCCGTGTACGTGGGATTATCGCGGGTCTTGGCTTTTTAGGCGATGAGAACAAACCTATTTCCGTAATGAGCGGCGGCCAAAAGACTCGCATAGCACTCGGTAAACTCCTGCTCGCAAGCCCCGATATACTACTTTTGGACGAGCCTACAAACCATTTGGATTTAGGCTCCATCAAATGGCTGGAGGACTTCATCAGGAACTATCCAAAGTCTGTTGTTATTATCTCACACGACCGCTACTTTCTCGATAAAACTGTAAACAAAATACTTGAAATAGAAAATACTCGCGCATCGATATATAATGGCAATTATTCGTTTTATGCCAGGGAAAAGGAAAATCTTAGACAGAGTGCATTAAAGCGCTATCTTGACCAGCAAAAAGTCATTAAAAAGCAGGAAGAATCCATTCGCCTTCTAAAGTCGTTCAACAGAGAAAAAACCGTGAAGCGTGCTGAGAGTAAGGAAAAACAACTTGAGAAAATGGAGAAGTTTGAAAAACCTGAAAACCTACCTGATAAATTCCGCATAGACCTGACACCAAAGGTTCAAAGTGGCAATGACGTGATGTTTGCCGAAGATTTATCAAAAAGCTTTGGTGATAATCATCTGTTTAGCGGCCTATCCTTCGAGATAAAAAAAGGCGATAAAATCGCACTCATAGGCCCTAACGGCATTGGAAAAACAACACTGTTTAGGATCATTATGAACAGGCTTGATGCTGACTCCGGGGAAGTTAGGTTCGGAACCAGAGTGAAAATTGGCTATTACGACCAAAGCTTGAAAGACTTACAACCGGACAAGACCATCATTGAAGAGATTTCTGATGCATATCCCAGGCTTACTGTGGGTGAAATTAGAAATATCTTATCCGCTTTCGTGTTCTATGGCGATGATGTGTATAAAAAAATCAGCAGTCTCTCAGGTGGCGAAAAAGGCCGTGTCTCTTTAGCTAAAATCATGCTCTCGGGAGCAAATTTTCTACTGTTGGACGAGCCTACGAACCATTTGGATATCGTTTCAAAGGAGATATTAGAAGACGCGCTCAGAGGCTTTGGCGCGACGATTATGTTCATCTCCCATGATAGGTATTTCATAAACGGCATAGCCAATAAAGTTCTTGAAATGGACGGGCGTACAGTAAACGCATATTTAGGCGATTATGATTATTATATCACTAAAAAAGAACAGCAAGGCAAAGAAGAATCGGAATCATCTGTCACACCAGCTCGTGCAGATGGAAAAAACGACTGGCAACTCAAAAAAGAAAGAGAAGCCGCTCAAAGAAAGCAGAAAAACCGCATAAAACGCCTTGAAACAGAGATTTCGGATACGGAGGCATTAATAGAGCGCATAAACTCAGAGCTTAATGACCCCGAAATTTCTTCTGATTATGAAAAGGCCGCCGAGCTGTATAAAGAAAAGGAAGCGGCAGAGAGCTTGCTGCTTGAATTATATGAAGAGCACGAGAGGAGTATCTGATATGATGCTTGACTATCAAATAGCCGCCTTAAATGCTGTCAGAGAATACGCGAAGCTCAAAGCTCCGGAGCATCATGCATGCGTGGAGCTTATTTGCCAGCAGTTTAACGTTGATGTCCAATCTTTGATTGACAAGGTTTTGAGCAATTCCATCACCATTAACTTCCACCCTGACAGGCTATCAAACAACGGCAAAACCATTATGGAAAATCTGATAGAGCAAGGACAGTATTACAGTCAGTTTCGCACCGACACGACTAATGGCGGCACAGGAATTCATGTGGGCGGTAATCGGTTTGTCTGGGAGCAAAACATGTTTTCCGACACCTACCCTCACGACTCGTCTGAGCGTCCTAAATATGGCGCGCTGAACATTTTTCGCTACATAGACGGCGCATCTGCCAGATTCGGCTCGTGCTTTTTCACCTTAGCGCCCCATGTACGCGATAGGTGCACCTTTGCATATGGCGACAGCTCAACCGATCCAACCACGCTATGCACAAGTGATACATTTATTGGTATATTGGCGTCACTATTTGAAGATGTTCAGCAAAATGACAGATTTTTGAACCATGTAATCGCTCATGAGCAAGAGGCATTGGCCATCATGCTAAACCCAAGCAGCACCATCAAAAATATCGGCAGGAATCTGGATTACTGCATCGAAACGCACATACATGGCGATGTCTCACTTGCGAAAGATGTGGATAGCTTCTATATTGACGAATCTTTCAGGCAAACCTTATTTGCTGAACAGGCGAAAGAATTATGCCGAAAATATGATATAAAGCTTAATTGGATTCCTTGCAGGGAGTTAGCTGTAGATGCGATATGCGAATTCTTTCGAGGCCCCAAAATTCTGTTATTGGCACAAAGAATTGATAGTATTTTCGGCGGTAATCAAGGAGTTATAAATGCCGCACTGATTGGCGAGGCATCACGCAACAGCTTGCTACATTCCGAAAAATGGTATGATTTGGGAAGCGACGCTGACCTTTTTCAGTATTTCAAACAGCTTTGGCATACCGTTGTATTCTTTGGATAGTTTAATTTTCCTAAACAGGAGTGAACCAATATGAAAAGACGAGACAAAAACAATTATTACCTCGACATCGCTGAATCCGTATCTCAGCGCTGCACTTGCATAAGAAGGCATTATGGCGCTGTTATCGTCAAGGCTGACGAGATTATATCCACGGGTTACGTAGGTGCTCCGCGCGGCAGAAAGAATTGCAGCGATTTGCAGTCATGCGTGCGTGAAGAAAAAAAGATATCCCGCGGTGAAAGATATGAGCTTTGCCGCTCCGTCCACGCTGAGGCAAATGCCATTATCAGCGCGCCCAGAAAGGATATGCTGGGAAGTTCAATGTATCTGGCAGGCATCGATATGAGCACAAATGATTACATAGAAAATGCTAACAGCTGCGCCATGTGTAAAAGGCTGATTATTAACGCAGGCATCGAGAAAGTATTCATCAGAGATAATAGGGATGAGTATCGAATAGTTGACGTGTCGGACTGGATCGAGAATGACGATTCGTTAGATGCGGAGTTTGGTTATTAGCAGGATATTTATTGAGCGATGATTGTATAAAATACGAACTATGCTCTACGAGACCTTGTAAGACGGGGACTTGCCCTCGCTGCGTCGTATATTGATTTAGTAGTATCGTGGCAATCGACTATAGCACCTCACTTGACATATGTTTAGCATTATGTTATGAATGGTATGTCCTAACAAACATACAGACATACAGAAAAAGTATTTTTCAAAGCAAGCAGAGCCATATTTTCACAGTATATATTGGCTCATTACATAAAATCTACTCTCCAAGGAGGAATAGCATGTTAGACAACAGATATCCACCGGAACCATTTCGTATTAAAGCGGTAGAGCCGGTTAAAATGATTGACCGCGCGGCGCGCGAAGAGGTCATCAAAAAAGCCGGATACAACACGTTTTTGATTGACTCGGAAGATGTTTACATCGATCTTTTGACCGACAGCGGCACAAACGCCATGAGCGACAGACAGTGGGCAGCAATGATGGTAGGCGATGAGGCATATGCCGGCAGCCGCAGCTTTTATGAGCTTAGAGACACTGTCCAGGAATACTTTGGGTTCAAACACATGATACCTACGCACCAAGGGCGAGGCGCTGAAAATATTCTGAGCACAATCGCCATCAAGCCCGGTCAATTCGTGCCCGGCAATATGTACTTCACCACCACTCGCTATCATCAAGAAGCCAATGGCGGCAACTTTGTTGATATCGTAATCGATGAGGCACATGACACTATCATTGATCTGCCTTTTAAGGGCAATATCGATTTGAACAAGCTGCAAGCGCTTATCGACAAAGAAGGCGCTGAGAATATCGCTTACATATGCTTAGCGGTAACCGTAAACTTGGCAGGCGGCCAGCCTGTTTCTATGGCAAACATGCGAGACGTGCGCGCACTCTGCGATAAATATGGCCTCAAAGTCTATTATGATGCGACACGCTGCGTTGAAAATGCGTACTTCATAAAAGAACGTGAAGAAGGCTATGCGAATGTGTCCATTAAAGACATCGTGCTTGAAATGTTCAGCTATGCTGATGGCGCTACCATGTCCGGCAAAAAAGACGGCATCGTAAACATTGGTGGCTTTTTGTGCATGAACTGCGATGAGCTCTTTATGCAAGCAAAAGAACTGGTTGTTGTTTTCGAAGGTATGCCATCATACGGCGGCATGACCGGGCGTGATATGGAAGCTTTCGCAATCGGCATCAGAGAATCTGTGCAAGAAGAATATATTGAACATAGAATAAAGCAAATCCGCTATCTGGGCGATAATCTGCTTGCGGCTGGCGTGCCTATCATGGAACCTATCGGCGGCCATGGCGTATATTTGGACGCCAAGCGCTTTTGCTCACATCTTGACCAGGAGCAATTCCCGGCGCAAGCCCTCGCGGCGGCACTCTACGTTGAGTCCGGCGTCCGCTCTATGGAGCGCGGCATAATTTCTGCGGGACGTAACAAGGACACAGGCGAAAACCACAAACCTAAACTTGAACTCGTTCGCCTTACGATTCCTCGCAGAGTTTACACGTACGCACACATGGACGTTGTCGCTAAAGCAGTAATTTCATTGTATGAAAAGAAAGAACAAATCAAAGGTCTCAAATTCGTTTATGAACCAAAGATGCTGAGATTCTTTAACGCAAGATTCGAAGAGATTTAACTTCATGCATAACATATAGTCGAGGGGCGAACATAGTTCGCCCTTTTGTGACTATTTTCTGGGATATACTCAAAAAACTACATAGTATTATTGTTTTTTCTCTTTAAATAGGGTAAACTGACTATATATAGTCGAGCCGCTCTAAAACCATCCACTAAAACTTGTGTTTTTCCACAATATATCATCGTCTCCGCCTAGCTTGCCTTTGGGCAAGCGTTGTTGTCACCTCTTCATCTTGTAGAAAAAAATCGGCGTTTTACTTGGACACTTTTAAAGCGGCTCGACTATACTTTAATTCAACTCACATACAGCTAAATTTTTTAGTGCCGTATCCGCACATCTACTTCTTAATAAAAAATTCTATGCATTAATCAGAAACCATTTCAAGTTTATTATTTCTACATAATATATTTTCAAAAAATCTATTACAAAAGGAGGGACAATAGCAAGCTAACTCATTACATCAGCAGCATAGATTATAATCACAAAAGAAAAGAGGATGCTTAAAATGCGAAAAAAATTACTGGCATTAATACTGGCAATGTCCCTCGTATTGCCCCTGCTGCCGGCAATTCCGGTTCTAGCGGGAAACACTGTCACCGTAGTTGTAAACTTCTACAGAGAAGACGGTCAATATCAGGACAACGACGTCTGGGTAGGCAGCTTCGGCGCCTCCCCTACTTTCACTAACTCTGTTTGGACAACTTTGCCAAGTGGATGGAGACAAACAGAATTTACTATCAGCAACGTGCAATTCGGCGACTACATAGCTTTCCAGCTCATGAATGACAGCATATGGCAAAATGACTTGCGCTACATCGACCCTTGGGGGCCGGACTTCGGCGCGGTTGGCACTATGCCGTCCACTATAGAAATATGGCTTGTCGATGGAGACTTAAGAGCTTTCTCTGAGCCTGTGCGCGTTGATGAGCGTTTCGTAACAGCAAGAGACGGCATCCGTTACATGGCTCTTCAAGGGATATTCTATACGCTTAACCCCGGTCATACGCCCGGAGCTGCTCCTCCAAGAGGCAGGGACGTGTTTACAGTTCATCTTGGCGCTCTGACTAATATCTCAGAACCAGGACCACTTGCTACCGGAGGTAATGTTGCAAGATGGATTGATGCTGATGGAAACAGAGCCTCTGACCCATCAAGACCACCGGGTCAGCAAATAAATAATTTTCATATAGTAACTATTAACAGGGATGCTGTACGTACTGCCGGAGTAACTGAATATGGTGTTGTAATTGGCGCCAACACTGGTGGCCAGGGAGACTGGTTTGAGGTCGCTCCCGAAATGGGTACTATGATAGTTAATTTTGCCAACCAGCTATATACAGCCGCGCAAGCTACAGGCCCTTTCTCCTCATGGGATGGACAGGTTAACTACAGCGGCAGAAATTTAGCAAACGGCGAAATTTTCCCCGGATTTGTACCTGTTGATATTTTCTACGAAAACACAACACCCCATAATGGCTTCACTTTTATGTCTCTCGGCTCACTTGAGAGAATTATGGCAACAGTAGTGCCTAAAGCATTTGGAAGTGATGTATATCTAATGCCAACTATATTCGTTGCATATGATGCAGTTACAGACATCACTAATTATCCTCATTTGCAAGAGGCCGCCGGTTTTACTACTTACGGACTGGTAAGAACAGATGATTGGATTAGAATGCACGCTGACGCAACAGATGGAATGCCTATGGGCATGAGCATTACCAGATATGGTAAAATGGTATTTAACAGTGTTCATGGCGACGCTCTTAAATACGACTCCGGTACTGCCAGAGGCAGAGTGCTTCCTCACAATGAGAGAGTACCTGCCACTACGGACACCCTTTTTGACCTTGCATCAAACTCCAAAATGTATGGAGCGATTTTTGCAATTCAAGCTTTGGTATCTGATGGGCGACTTGACCTAGATAGGGTGCTAAATACAGTTCCTGGCTGGGAAAACATGACAGACGCTCATTGGTTGGCTTGGCGCAACTCTCCTGATGTGAATACTGGTTCATTTGGTGGATCTGGCGGAATGGGCCTCGGCAGAGATAATATGACAATAAGGCAAGTACTCACTCATACCTCAAGATTTGCTCCCGACCCGGAGTATATGGATGCTCAACGAGCGGGTGACTTATACTTCCAATGGGATCACAATGCATCCAGAGCACAAAATGTTCAAGACTTCATTGATGTGCTAGTTCTGACTCCTTTAGCTGATGGTGTTGGAGGAGCACCTATATACAGCGACGTGAACTTCCTGATTGCAGCTATATTGATAGAGCAATTATCAGGTCAGTCTGTCGATGCGTTTATGCACAATATATACGCAAATATGGGATTGACCCACACATGGTATAATCCTCTTAGACATGGCTTTACTGAAAATGACGCCGCCGCAACGGAAATGGCAGGCAATACTCGCGATGGCTTCAGAAGCTTTGGCTATCTGGATGATGGTGTTACCCCTGTGTTCATGCGTGAGTATGCCCTCAGAGGCGAAGTTCATGATGAAAAATCCTTCTATCTTTTAGATGGTGCCGGCGGCTCCGCAGGCCTTTTCTCCACAACCGGTGATATGGCTTCACTTATGCAGCTTGCACAAAACGCAGGTGTATACAATGGACATAGGGTGTTTGACAGAGCTGTGCATGATGAATTCCGTATGCCTCTTGGCGGCGCGGGCTCTTTCGGCATAGGCTGGCGTGTTCAGAACCGCTCCATCGCAGCCCTTGGAAATATGGATACAGCAAGCCGATTCTTCTCATATGGACATCAAGGCTGGACAGGCACAATTACAACTATCGACCCTGTAAACGGTATGGCAACTGTAGGCCTATCAAGCTCTTTCGGCCCTAATATTGCAGTAAACAATGCCGCCGGGCACAATGCTTTCCTCCAACGCCAGCATCCATTTGCTTCAGCCACTCCTTATCATGGCCCCGGCGCGTACCTTTTGCAAAATGTATTTGCATACGCTGCGCTGAGAACCTATGATGACAACGTTAGGGAATGGACTGTCCACTTTGACTTGGGTGGCGGCAGCGGTGCTCCGGCTTCGCTTACCGTTCGTGATGGTAATTTTATACCGAACTATGCTCTTACAAGAAGTAGCTTTGAATTTGCAGGCTGGTATACTGACTCCTCTTTTACAACACCTTGGGACTTAGAGAATGACAGAGTAATGAGCAATATGACTCTCTATGCTAATTGGGGAACCACAGGTTTGGCCCCTGTTAACCATTCCGTGCTTTTTGTAACAGGCGATGATGTTGTAGATGTGCAATCTGTTATCGATGGCGAAACTGCCGTAGAAATAGAATTCCCTAACTTCGCACATGACAGAGGCGCAAGAGTTGCAAGACCGGGCTTCCGCTTTGACGGATGGTATACAGACAGTACTCATACAACTCCATTTGACTTCGCTGAACCTATAGATGCAGACACCACAGTTTATGCCAAGATGACTCCTGTGTTTACAGTTGCATTTAATACTGACGGCGGCTCACAAATATGGCCGCAATTCGTTGCATCAGGGGAAGCGCCAATCCAACCTCCATTTGGGCCAAATAAATTCGGAGCTGCTGCTCTTGGGCGTAACTATGCAAGATATAACAGCACAAGCCAGCAATTTAATGGCTGGTTCACTGCTCCGGTTGGAGGAAGTGCATTTAATTTTGGAGCTCCGGTGACTTCTGACACTACCGTATATGCACAATGGACAAATCGTTGGTCTGTAATACCTGTATACGTAGGTATGCCAAATCATCTTTTGGCGGCCGATGCCGCAGGAAGTACAGGACAGCTGTTTAATAACCATGGCTTTGCCGTTCTGGACGGCCAAACAGCGCCTCTAATAGGGCCTCCTTCTGTAATTCCAGTCGGCTTTACTTTTGAAGGATGGTTCTATGATATGGCTCTAACAATGCCGTTTAACCAAGCCGATCCAATTTGGACAAATACTGTACTCTACCCAAAATTTGTAATGGATATAACATCCGCCAACATTACTATCCCCGAGCCGTTGGCCGGGCAACTGCCAACTACTCAGCTGCGTATAGCCTCCCCTGGTCAAAACGCAGTCCTTACAAACGATATTGTAGGTTATATCGCAACGCTTGAGTGGTTTAGCTCTGATACAGACATGCCGGTGGTTGGACCGTTTGGGTTCGGAGATTATTATGCGATTGTCAGCCTAACATCCGTAGGCCTCAGCGGAGCGCGCGCAGGCGCCGGAGGAAATTCATCCGGCCCAATGCCTACCACGCTTACGCCAAAAACCCTTTACAGATGGAATCCTGACAGTATTCCTGCGATAACTGTTAACGGTGAGCTCATAGATGCTGATATCATCTCAATAGAAGGCGGACATGTAACAGGCAATGTAGCCACCTTTAGCTTAGATTTCCATATACCGGAGTTCAGCCTTCACATCTTCAACAACGGCTATGGCGGCACACCATCGACGCCAAACGCCAGCTTAGCAGAAGCAGGCCTCATACGCATGTGGACACAGCTGAACGGTGAAACCGCGCCGGTTCCTTATGCCGACTTGGAAATTGAAGCGGTATTACCTGACGATACATGTGCAATGGAGTTTATACGCATCCATCGTGTTGAGGATAATGTTATTTCGATTGATGCTGACAAAAACGCGTCATGGCAGAGAATATATTTCACAGCAACTTTATTCGGTCAGACTATTGAAGCAGTTCTTGTCAATGGTTTGTATGAGTCACAAGTCTTTGGACTTCATGCCTTCAACAATGGCAACGACAACAACGCGTCGTTGGCTCAGGCCGGAGTTATCCGCATCTGGACTCAGCTTGATGGTGTAAATGCGCTGGTTCCTTATGCTGACTTGGAAGTTGAGGCAGTATTGCCTGACGGTTTATGCGCCATGGAGTTTATACGCATCAATCAACCATGGGCGAATCCCGGCTATGTGAACTTAATAGACGCTAACAAACATGCTCCATGGCATACGATTTATCTCACAGCTACCCTGAACGGTCAGATTGTGGAGCTTACGCTTGTTAACAATAGGTTCTTAGACCTTCGTGCTTACAACAACGGCACTGATGCTGAAGTTCCAAGCATGGCAGGCAATATCAGAATTTGGCCACTACTTGGCGGCAGCGGCGCGCCGATTCCGATGACTGCGGTGATAACAGCCGTTGACCAAGACGACAATGACGCTATGCAGTTCGTGACGAAAAACAGGCAGTGGACAGACGCCGGCTGGCGTGATTATCACATTAACTTCGATGTAACAAAGGACGCGCCATGGGAAACGATTATATTTACCGTGACTGTATACGGGCAAATGGTGACATTATTGCTTATTAACGATTGGTTCACTGATGAACCTGAGCCTAAACCTGTTTTTGGCCTTCAAGCGTTTAATAATGGCAATGAGAATAACGCGTCTTTGGCTCAGATGGGTGTAATCCGTATCTGGACTCAGCTGGACAATGCGAATGCGATTGTTCCTTATGCTGAGTTGGAGATAGAAGCGACTCTCCCGGACGGCACATGCGCCAGGGAGTTTGTCAATATCAATCGCATATGGAATAATCCAGGCTATGTGAATCTCTTTGATGTAAATAAAAATGCACCGTGGCAGTATATTGATCTGTCAGCAACTCTATTTGGGCAAACCATTGAGTTGCTGCTCATTAATACCAGATAGCAGCTTATACACAATTATAACCACGCATCACAGACTTTTTCTTTTACCGCTTGGGAGTCCCTTGGTGTATTCTAAAAGTACACCAAGGCTCCCTTAGCGGAGCACATCCATACTACTTTATAATTCCTCTCTGTTTAACACTTACAGTATCTCATCGCAGAATCGCTCGCTTAACACCAAATTATCCATCACGCTTATCGCAGTCATTTAGAGGTTAACTCATCATAAAAATCTCAAATCACACATTTCTATATGTAATATTCTTCAATTGTCGTTTTTTGTCAAAATGTTTATATTATAATTATATTTTTTTGTTGTTTTATTTTTATTTCGTGTTATAATGAAGAAAATGCCTGACAAATTAAGTCCACATTATTAAAAATGCGGATTACTTTTTGTTTGGACATGCACTATATAGCAAGGGTAATTATGTTCATATATTGCAGAGCTTTGCATAATCATACATAACACACATAGATAGTAATTGTTCTGAATTTTATGGTCTTGTTTATATATTTAAAAAGGAGGGGGCGCGAGCACACATATTGCTGATCAGTAAACAAAACAGTGATTAATAACACTTTTTACAAAAGAAGAAATTAACTAAGGAGGACACAAATGAATAGTTTGAAACGCAGAATGGCTGTTTTTATGGTATTTGTTTTTCTAATTGCACAAATGCCTGTACAAGTGCTAGCTGACGTATACCCAGGTAACGTGCCGCCGGCATATGAAAATGACGAAAGCTATACTGAAGTTCTGGCTCCTGATGATGAAGAATATGAGTATGAGTATGAAGACGATGAAGAGTATGATATTGAAGCTGTTGTATCACTTGTTAATGCAGGCTATGGTGAAGCCATAGTTTCACTTGGCGCTTATCCTGAGTGCTATTGTGACGAACCTTATCGCTTTAACAAGTTTAATGCGAATGGACCAAGTGGCCCTGGCTTTAACTGGAGCTTATACAACGGCGGAGCAATTCGTCTCTGGTTCCAGCGCCCTACAGGTGCTAACCCACCATATGAAAATGTTCCTCATATTTCTCACGTAGTTTCTGCATCCATAAATACAGGCGAATGTGCAATTGATCTTGGCCTGATTAGAATGACAACCCCTGCTCAAATTTCTGTTGCCTTTGGCGCAAGCTTCCCAGATGGTTCCGGAAGCGGCCCACCGGCTCAATTCAATCCAGGAAATCGTCGTGCTGATAATGACCTTCGGGGATTTGCATGGGAAACTATGGCGCTTGTAGTAGAACTAGTTTGCGGCTACACTACAACAATAAATCTCACTAATTATTTCGACCCCTGCGACTGCGACTTTGCATGCAGCTGCCCGGATTGCTTATGGCCGCCTTGTCTTGAGTGCGGCTGTGAAGTGTGTGAATTTATCTGCGACCCATGTCCGGATTGTGG
>Ga0123355_10010823_pt1 | contig 14025 bp, 9 predicted proteins | sample TergutEmb28metaG_3_FD_89872 | JGI IMG/M metagenome (GOLD analysis project Ga0123355, IMG submission 89872) | Embiratermes neotenicus P1 segment gut microbial communities from Petit-Saut dam, French Guiana - Emb289 P1 | ecosystem: Host-associated > Arthropoda: Insects > Digestive system > Gut ... | reverse complement strand
TCTGTGTTCGTCCAGTCTCAACACCATCTTATTTTCTTTAAAGATTCTGTGTTCGTCCAGTCTCAACACCATCTTATTTTCTTTAAAGATTCTGTGTTCGTCCAGTCTCAACACCATCTTATTCACAAGCTTGCTTTTTCAACTGTTTATATTTAAATTATATATCTTTTGTCTTATTCTCTCTCTTCTGAGGGCCGTGACGTCACTCAGGCAGTCAGTCACTGACCTCTAACTGCGGATCCACAGGTACAATTGCAGGCCAGTCCACCGGCGATTCATGCTGGACGAAGTGACACTCAGAGGGGTTTCTCTCGCAGTACTTCCGTTTCCCTCTGCTAGTATCACTCCACCAATAATTCATTCTCGTTCATCACATGTTTCTCTTAACAGGAAGGCGGACAGGCGAAGTCTAGGAGCCTTCCAAACAGCAAAGCTCTTTCAGAAACTGGGACAGCAATGTTCTTTAATATCACCAGTTGACACAGGGATGCATGGACCATTGTAATGATGTGTGGTAAAGACCCAACCATGGGCTGGCCCAACTCGAAAACTGCATTCTCAAAAATACAAATTGCAATTATGGGCAGGAAGCTAGTGTTGGATGCAAAACTGGCACGTGGCAATTTACGGGAAGAAAATGTTGAACATTCACTTGGATAAATTGTTTATTTTATTTTACGTGACAACTGTCATTTGGCAGTCATCGCTCTGCCACATGTGTAGGGAGCCAACTGACTGGGCTGCTTTAGTATGATAAACGGGCTGAGGGAAAGTGGCAAATGGTAGTTGTCAGATAAAATAATGATCATATGTATAACAACTGGATTGTTGATATATGCATATGGAACAGGGAACTGTAACAAGGCAATAATACCATAAAAATTACATTTGCTACTTGACAAATCATAAACAAGGAAGATAACAGAAATTCTGAATGCTGCAGAACAAATATTTCTGTACTGAGGCAGGAAGAAGACTGAAGTCCGCTGGTCTGAGCTATTCAGTGACACTAGCCTTCGATGGAACTGTTTAGCACTCCATGTGCTGTGTGCTGTGACAATTCTCACGTACTATGGAGCACTGCTCAACGTCCAGAACTTGGGACAGCATCTTCACTTCAACATTGTAATAGCAGGTAAAGCACGCAACATCAAACAAAATCGAATGAGGTTTAGGGTTCTCACAGTAGCACAGCTTCTGGGATGTGACGCTGTGTTAATTGGTAGATAGTTACTGGAGGTTTAAAGGCTCTGCCATCCCTTACGTGATCGGTGTCTATTTACCTGTGGACAAAGCATAAAACTCTATCATTTTGATAATCAAAACATTTTCATTTGTCATATCACGTTCATCACAAATACCCACCACTGGAATCTATCCACTCAACCACTGTTGTGTATATTATACTTCCATCTAAAACTATGTCTGTCCCCTAAACATTTTCCAGCAGGCCTTGTGTACGCGTGTTATTCCCTCACAAGCCACGTCAAACTGATCTTGTGATTCCTGATTCTTTGACCCTATGACACTAATAATCGATATAAGGTGTCAAGTAACAGTTGTTTAGTTCTTGTAATTTGTTCCTTTTTGGGTAATTCCCCGGCGTCTGAGTTCTAATTGCCGACGTTTCGGAACTCACCGTCGGTTCCATCTTCATAGGCAGGTGAATGAAGTATGTCAGTGGATGGATTTTGTGGGGTATTTATACCTGATTGAGTTGGAGCGGGGAAGTGGCAGAGCCAGAAGGAAGTGGTGTGCCCGTACGGGCAGGCTTCAGGCATTGGCATATATACCGGCTTTTGTGCGGTCGCACAGTTTCTGAAAAGCTGCCGAAAATTCCTCTTTTTGGATCTTCTTTAATTCATCAGTTACGGCTTGTTGGGTCTCAGCAACATCCGCAGAGTGGAGTCCTTTTAACTTCATTTCCAACTTGGGGAACAGAAAATAGTCTGATGGAGATAAATCTGGAGAGTATGGGGGTGGGGGGTGATAAAGGGTTGTAACATTTTTTGGGCCAAAAATTGGCAAACACTTGCAGATTTTGTTTAAAAAAGTTTTGTCTGCATCGGCCATCGCGATAATGCCTTAGCAAGATGTGACTCGATCTTCCCCTTGCTCAGGTGTCAAGCAGTGCGGAACAAAACGTGCACACAACTTTCTCTCTCCCAAATCCTTTTCAGAATCTGAAGTACTGCAGTCTTGGGGATGTTCAAAGATTCTGCTATCATTCTTGATGCGATTCGATGGCCATGTTTGACCATATCAGCAACAGCACCAAAGTTTACCTCAGTTCGAGTCGATTTTGGACGGCCACCTTTCTCGTCATCTTCTACCAGCTCCCTTCCGTCTCGAAACCGAGAATACCGCCAATAAACGTTTGGTCAGTTCAGAGCCTCATTCACACAAGCCTTCTGCACCAAAACTAGTGTTTCTGTCGCATATAGACCGGCTTTGAAACAGAATTGTATGGCAACTCTCTGTTCATTTCCGCCATCCACGACATATATAGAATACTGACTTTACAAGACAAGCTATAACTCGTACATTGTTGAAGATAAACAAATGAAACTCGGTGTGTCAACGGACGTTGGTTGATAGTACTTAGTTTGTGGGTTCGCCGATAGATTTCTCTAGTTCTGTTATTTTAAAAAAATCAGTCCTAAAACTTATGGATCGCGTTGTGTATAGATATCACAAAACATTAGACCACAGTTTAATTTTATGAATAAAATAATAAGCTTAGAATGAATCAAGTATATACTGTCCAAATAACTAAGCATATACTGACCAAATCATCACATATATGTATATATACTGACCATGTAATCAAGTATATACTGACCAAATCATCATATATATATATATACTGACCAAGTAATCAAGTATATACTGACCAAATAATCAAATACATACTAACCAACTAATCAAGTATAAACTGACCAACTTATTAAGTATATACTGACCAACTTATCAAGTATATACTGAACAAATTATCAAGTATATATTGTCCAACTAATCAAGTATATACTGACCAACTTATCAAGTATATACTGAACAAATTATCAAGTATATACAAATTATCAAGTATATACTTTACAATTATATTATTCATCCCAAGTAAAACGAATTTGAATAAAGAAAACTTCCAAATTCTTCCTTACAGTGTTCAATATCATCTGCTATTTCTTTTATTTGTGAAGGAAGATTGTTGAACACCTCAATAGCCGTATTATCTGTTCCATGAACTCTTGCCCATGTGATCTGTTCCAAGCACACTGGCACCAGTACAGTGGGTAATCCGGCAACCATACTGTGTCACAGGTTTTGCAGAGGTGGTGGGAGTGTTGCTGGGTCTGGCACTAATACTGTGGTGCAGACACAAGTGGATGGCTCTTGGAACCATCCTACTAGGTGGAGGAGGCAGTGGCATAGTTAGCCTCGCCCTGCATAGTCACGGTAAGAACCTAACAAGGTTTCCAAGTTTGGGTAACCCTGCATTCTGAACTAGGACTGCGGGCTTAGCGACTAGGGTGCCCTCTCAGAAATGAGCTGGGCTAAAAGCTGATGGTTTTTCATCATCTGCTTGTTTCTTTGTGACAGATTATTTAGGGCATGTGATTCAGTTAATGACAGTATCAGAGGGCCCGATGATGTAGCACCAAGGTTTTGATGATCATTCGGTACTGAATTTGAAGACACCAATAGAAGTGGTCAAGGTCTTGTTTGAGGAATATTAGCATTCGCATGGAGGGACGGAGAAAACCCATAAAATACCTGAGTCAGGGTAACTGGCGTCTGGACAGGTATTTGAAACTAGGAACTCCCAGATACTGAGACATTTGGGCTGAAAGGTGATTAAATACAAAGGACAGCAAGGCTGACAATTCGCACAGCCGCATAGCAAACATTCAAATTGCTGGAATATGACACTGTATCGTTTGGTACATACATAGTTATTGATTGTAGTGCCTTTGTCCTCAAAGCCACGCAGTACAGGTCTTTCAGAAGATGGAGAACCATCGACACAACGACGTACAGTCACTTCACAGACGAAAATAGTCTTTAAAATGTCGCAATTAGTTACTCCCAAAACTTGTATATATTTATATATCCTGTATTTATCGTAGATCGGGATAGCTCAGTCAGTATAGCGACTCGCTGCGGGCTGGGTGGTCCGGGGATCAAATCCCGGTGAGGACGAGATATTCCGTACCCGTCCAGACCGGCCCTGGGGCCCACCCAGCCTCCTATATAATGGGTATCGGGTCTTTCCCGGGGATAAAGCGGCCGGGGCGTGGCGTTGACCACCCACCCCATCTAGCGCCGAGGTCAAAGAAAAAGTAGAGCTATAACGCTACTCCAAATCTGGGCCTTCCGTGGCCTGGTATAGGGTGAGCTTTACCTTTACCTTCACTTTTATCATGCATTTATCGCAAAACAGGTAAGGAGGGACAGATACAGCGCACTGGACTGAAGAACGGCCAGTTCCAAGCATCTGTAAGGGGGATATATGCAGCGCACTGGACTGGAGAAGGGCCAGTGCCAGGTATCTGTTTGGAGGAACTCAACAACACCAAGGTCAATATCTGAAGTAGCTAAGCCAATCGTGTTGGTTCAGAAATTACCATTAAAGACATTAGTCGAGGCCAGTTCAGCCTCTGCAAGCAAATAAACCAGCAGGACCATAAATTAGACCAACACAACTTCAGTACTTGATATGCATTTTTTAAATAAGTGAGGACAAATTAGTAGTAACAGAAAAAGGTAATATTACCTGTCGGTCTAAGCACCATACAATGTGTACTGAGGAATGAAGGTAAATTTCCACACATTTTTACCCTTGCTGAGTTATCAGCTTCATGCTCCAGCCGCCTCAGCTCTTTGATAGCAGGTTATATGAGCTCCAGAGGTGATTTGGATGCTGTGGGAACAACAGAAATTGTGTTCACTTGACGAGTCAAGCCGTAGCCAGGCACATTACAGAATGTCTGAGCCCATCAATAAGTCATTTTCCAACACAATCATTTCGTCCTGCCAGCCTGTACTGAACGTCAAAAGTTCACCATAGATCTTACCATCCACTTCTGGGTCTTCCTACATCTCTATGTCATCTGAAATTATAGAAGTGAGGTTAGTTGTGCAGCACACTATCTGCAATTATAGAAGTGAGGTTAGTTGTGCAGCACACTATCTGCAATTATAGAAGTGAGGTTAGTTGTGCAGCACACTATCTGCAATTCTGTTTACGTTCTGCTCCCAATTTAACTTACACTGCTTTACGTCATGCGCCACATTCTCAGCTTGCAGTGGACCCGTTTATTTATTTGTACTGCATTCTGTGTCAAGAGCTCGCTCTTCAGGACCTCAACTGTATGTTTACCGTCCTCACAACTAGTGTCACTTGGCTTAGCACATTATACAATGCTAACTGAACGGCTCATGTCAATTTATCTTTACGAGCTTTCTTCGCTGTTCCAATTGTACCGTTACATATTGACTTGAATGCTGACACATTTTAAAACCAAACATTTCAGTTTTGATACCTGTTCAATAATATATCTAATTATAAATGAATTTAGTAATTCATTCAACATTCATTCTTATCTGGGAGAAGACAAACACATACGGGGTTTTGGTGCAGCGACGTGAAGGAAACAAACCACTTAGAAGACCTAGAAGAAGATGAGAATACAATATTAAAATGGATGTTAAAAACAGGATAGGAGAGCATGGATTGGATTCTTCTGGCTTGGAATAGGGGAAGTGGGGGACTGTTGTGAACACGGTATTAGGCGTATGGATTCCACTAATTTGAGGAATTTCTTGACTAGCTAAAGAACTAGCAGCTTTTCAAGAAGGGTTCTGTTCCGTGTGGTTTGTAGCTTACTGTAGGTCTGTTTCTAAAATACTTAGATCAAACAATCATAAGTGCCAATTCTTCACCTAGGATATGGTTCTTTTCCTTCACACAGCAGCTAAAAACTGTGAAGGAGAAACGGTTAAATTAAGAACTTACACTTTACTCATGTAATTGAACTGAAGTTTGTAATGAGGATCAAACACCAACCATCAGCTGTACCCCAGCATCCACACATTGCCTTAACAGCTGTGGGTACCCTACATAATGCCATGAGTGCAAAAACAGTTTCATGACATTGTTGGCAGTTTTCTGTCAGTCTACGGTATAAAACTGCGAGCTAATGGAAAACCGCCAGAAATGTCACATTTTTATATATAGAATGTCCTAAAAGTTGCTTTCCTGAGGCAGTGAGTTATTCAAGGCGATCATTTCGCTTGAATGTCGGTGGTATTTACAACAGTAGGCAACACTGTGGCACAACACCTCTAGAGCTGCGGTTTCCTGATACGTGGGTACAAATCTGGTAAAGCAACTTTTATAACACCCTGTATACTAAACTAACAAACAAACACAAAAATACTCCTATCTACAGAAACAAAAACCCTAAGCAAAGAAATTATAGGACAAGTAACTCAGAAATTTAAGTCACAAACTAACAAGTAATAAAGACATTTAGTATGGATGACAGAAATAAGAAATGTATACATAATTTTGGTGAGAAATCTACTGGAAGATGCAACTGGGAGAATAACAATAAACATGATGCAGCTGTTGAAGGTATGAACATGATTGCTGTTACCAGGAAAATGGTATCATGAGTGGGAAATGCTTGGGTTGGCCATGACTGGACGCATTGCAATAGCGACCTCTCTCACACTGCTCCAGGTGACATCTGGTGAGCTCCTGCCATTGGAATACCGGGAGCTTGGAATATTCTCATCTACCACATTTGGACGGATGTGCCTGAGCTGTGCGCCATTCAATGTGTCGTTGGTAAGGTTAAATGAGATGGTTCATTATTGGTACTGTTGAGAGGGAAACCTTTATGGGAGCTTGAAATACCTAGACACACACAGAAGGATAACATTAAGATGGATGTGGCTGCAAAGATTTTAACCGGTATTAAGATCCAAATGCAGGAAATTCTGATGATGGTTATGAACTTTACTGTCTGATACGGAAGGTTGCAAAAACAGCTTTCAACAACAACACACATGTGACAGATTTAAGGTTCTTGCAGTAGTGTTGCAGCAGATTTGAGTCTACAGGGATGTGCCACTGCACCACTGGGTATGCAGTTCTTGGCGTTTTGAAAGGAGATGAAGATGCTATGAACCTTCAGAAAGTCAGGAACCAGTCACCCAATGACACAATGTAACATCCCTGAAGAGCTGAATCTACAGGTGCACATGTTCCTGAATTCTAACACATGTGAATCCAGACATCACAAAATATACAGCTGTTTCAATGACTTGCAGGCTATGTATGGAGACTACGTGCCACTAAGTTTATATGGAGCCATCACTTGCATGGGAGGTGTGGCAGCACTGTACCTTGGTTGGGTGAAATACAAGACATCTCAATGCGGGCAGTAGAGGAAAAGTAACGGAATGTGACAGGTGTGTAGACTTGGCTGAGTTTGGAAATGTTAATTAGACGGCTGATCCACCAACAATCTTCTCAGAAAAGTTAAGTTATTAAATTCACTGATGTTTTGTATTGGCTGAGATGTTATTGTTACTTCTGTCGTCACTTCTATAGCAGACAATACTTCGTATTTAATTTCTTTCAGAAAACACAGTTTGTAACGTTCTGGTTCATTAGATTAGCCTGTGAATTATTGTTATTGTGGTTTTTGCAATGATCTGATTTAAACTGATTTATTTTGAATAACATTTTGGAAACACCATGGACAAAATTAAAGGCTTTGACCTGCTCTTCCATGATGTCATGTTTTTTGTTTGTTTGTTTGTTTCTCCTGGTCATACCTAGGAGATACATTATTTAAATGTCATTTGAAGGTCAAAGTGAAGCATCATTTGCAGTGCAACCAGAAACTGTTTTAGTTCATGTTAGATGTCAACAGATGCCAGAGGGGTAGTTAACCCTTATAAAGAGACCAAAATGTGAGAAATGATCCTCAGCCACCCTTGGTGTGTTACCTTGCCCAGGCTGAGGGGTGCAAACATGATGAGGATGGGGTGCGTCCATCTTGGGCAGCAGGGTCCAAAGGGTGGCAAAATATATTTTAAATTGGGAAATTTATTTTCTGCACTCAACAAATTTTAAATTACTAAGACAAATACAAGAAAACGAAAAAAGCTGTGGTTTTTTTAAACCTCATAATTTCTGTCAGGAGCTGCCAATGTGACATTTTACCCCGGGCATCAGAAATCATAGCTACATCACTATCCAGGCTTATTTGTGATTATATAATGACATATATTTACACGCAAAATAATTTTGCCAAGAATGTACTGAACAGTGTTCCAGTTTCAAATATATATATAGACCACAAGCAACAGTGTCTAATGCAACGTAGAACCTTCCTGGAATCTTATACCATCGCATTTCAGGTGTTCTATTGGGATTCATGCACAGGAGGAACTGCAGGAAAACTATGTTAGTTTCTTACAAACAATTATAGAGGGCACACAGTTCTGTCTTCACTGCTGTTATATGAACAGAGGCGCTATCCTCCTCACAGTACTCACACTGTACTACAGCACCGTCTCGGCTACGGAACCGAAAAGTTGCCTGTAGTCATGCATGTGAAATAGCATATGATGTTGCAAGTGTGTGGGGACACCCACATGTGATTCCATCTCCTATTCAACCTCGTTTCACCTCACAGCTCTCTTGCTTCTGTCCATACACCAATCAACACACCGACCTAGTCAACAGCAGCTTAACCACCAAAGGAAACCACTCTCTCACTCCCTCCTTCTCTGTCTGCTTCCACGATCAACGAAAACGGCCCCCAGCAAGCGTACTACATCCAACGAACCACGCCTACCAGCTCTGCCAACCAGCCGATGACACAGCAGGATGACCAGCAGTGACCTGTATAAAGAGAGGCCATCTGACCAGCGAAAAGAAATGGGCCAACTTCCAAACTCACTTGGAAGAACTAATTCCGTTCGACCCGGAATTTAACGAGATGGCAATCGACACACGCGTTGAGAACTTCTCCGGCGCCGTTCTGAAGGCTCTGGCAGCGTCAACTCCCAAACGTCACCCGCGTGACGACCCACGACCTCCGACACCGGCCGGCATTCGGGATGAGATACGCCTCAAAAACCGGCCGCGGAGGCAGTGGCAGATCACCAGGGACCCCGCTCTGAAAGCCGAGGTCAACCACCTTCATAGGTCGGTGACCCGCCGGCTCAACGAATGGAGAATCGACCAGTGGAGCGCTACACTCGAATCCCTCGAACCTGAAGACCAATCGCTGTGGATGATGACCAAGCGGGCAATGAGAGTTCCTACTCCATCTCCCCCCCCCCACCCCCCGGTCACCCCAGGGGGAATCGCTCTCTCAGACTATGATAAAGCCGAAGCCCTTGCAGACAATCTGGAAGCTCAGTTTCAGCCGGTGACCGATCCTTCGGTCCCGGCAGTTATTGAGACGGTTGACGTGGCGCTTAGGTCTTACTTACTAAGCCCTGCCAGCGAACCCCAGTTAACTACCCCTGACGAGGTTCACGAAGCCATCAAGGGTTTCAAGGTCGGCAAGGCTCCGGGCCCGAACGGTATACCGAACAGTGCACTGAAGGACCTTCCCAAGCGAGCGGTTTCCCTCCTCGCCCGCATCTTCAACGCGGTTCTCTGCACCCATCACTTTCCCCAAACGTGGAAGCACGCTCGAGTGATCTCTATCCTTAAACCGGGGAAGGATCTAGCACTGCCCTCTTCCTATCGGTCCATTAGAATCTTGGACACGATTGGTAAATTATTTGAAAAGATCCTACTAACTAGGATCTTACATGTAGTAAACGAACGCGGACTGATTCGAGACAATCAGTTTGGGTTCAGACCCAGACATAGCACGTTCTTGCAGCTGGCCCGCCTCGTTGAAAGAATAACCAGGAATTTCGGCGAAAAGAGGATCACCGGCGCAGTTTTCCTCGACGTTTCCAAGCCTTCGATACGGTCTGGATCGATGGCCTCCTCTACAAGCTAACGCTCCTCAACTTCCCGTCTTATATAGTCCAAACAATCTCATCCTACCTCAGCGATTGGACGTTCGAAGCGTCCTTCCAGACGGCCACGTCATCTCGTCGAGGCATGCGGACTGGGGTAGCTCAGGGGGATTGATCTCCCCTGTCCTCTTCAGTCTGTATGTCGACATGCCCCCACCCTCGCACCACGTCGAGTTGGCCATCTACGCGGACGACACGGTTATCATAGCCACGTCCCGGAAGCCGACGCTGCTTGTCAGCTACCTGGAGTCATACCGCGACCTTCAACGGTGGTTGAATGGAGAATCGTCAATGATGTCTCTAAGAGCACCGCGATAATCTTCGGGCGTGCGGGACGGCGCTTCATCCAGCCCCGACCAGTAACACTCTTCGGGGAACCAATCCAATGGGTCGACACTACTCGTTATCTGGGGGTGACCCTAGATACACAACTCGCCTGGTCGCCTCACATCGACCAGGTAAGGAAGAGGACTGCTCAAAGGATGGGTATGCTGGGCCCCCTCCTAAATAGGAAAAGTGATCTATCCGTCAGGAACGGAGTCCTGCTATATAAGCAGCTCTTCGACCCCTGATGGACTATGCGCGCCCCGCGTGGAGGTCCGCTGCCCGCTCCCAAGTCCGGAAGTTACAGGTGTTACAATCCAAGTGTCTTCGCCTCGCTACTGCTGCCCCTTGGTACGTAAGTAACAGGCAGATACACGAGGATCTGGGCGTTCCGCTGTTTGCCGACCACATCAGAGCCCTGTTCGAGAGCTTTAACTTAAAGTTAGCTGATGTGGGGAAGCCCCCAGTACGGCAACTCTACAGATACTTAAGCTGACCTAGGGGTGACCCCGTCGCCTGACGCGAAAGCCAAGGGCGGCAGGGGGCAGGCCAGTTGAGGCCATCGCCCGCGATGGCCAAGTCGACTAAACGAATTGCGTTCGGCGCTGAACAGCCGAGCGCCATTCCGGCACCCTGAGGTTTTACGTGATTTTCCTCAGTTGTAAGGCAAATGCCATGGTATTCGACGCAAAATCGGGGTACGGCCCGCACTCCCCTCCCGCAGGCGCGGCGGCTTCACCTGACAAACGTCGCATAACACCAGTATGCGACACAGCCAGTCTGGGCTCGGAACCCAGACAGCCAACCAACCAAAGTTTATTACTTCCATACTTAGTCCAGGGCAACCTAGGCCCTAGTCTTTGGCAAGATCAGTCAAGGTCCTCAGCCTAACTTCAAAATTTTTAGCGTACGCATAATCCCCTGTTAGTTTAGGTGTCTGTTACTGAGTCCAGCTACGCGGCCAAACGCAGGAATGGCTGACAGGGGACGTCGACTTGCGCTTCGCGCAAGTCTCCGCCCTCTGTTAACACTTTGGCTTGGCTTGAGCGAAAAGCAATTCGGAAGGAGTAATTTGCCAGTGGCACGTCAAGAAGGAAGCTCTGCAAGACCACATCAAGATAGTATGATCGATGCTCGGTTCCCCGGTCACGACGCCTCGTGAACTAGGCCTTCCTCTGCATACAGTGAGCAGCCGTCGGCCAACAACTGCACCGACCACTCTCTACAGTGGTCCTCGGGCCAAGCCCAGCCGTGCATCAAGCGGTACACCATCACCCGCGGCTGACCGGACGCTTATCCACGACATCACACCGCAGAGACGCCGACCGAGCGGACCAGTAGCTTTCCACCCGGCAAGTTTTTCACACTACATGCCCTGCTGCAGACCAGAACTATATCACGACCATGAAGTCGTCTCCAGACTGTACAACCAACTCTTGACGTAAATAAATATAGTTATATGTGTGAAACTGCGGTTGTTTCTCTGAACAATCCTACAGCATCCACAAGTGTATGTCTAGAAGAGGCATTAGATGGAATAAAAAGATGTACGGGGATACAAACAAAAACTTATCTTTTGAGAACGAGAGATGACTCTGCTGACGAGATATTTGCCCCTCCAACTGCCTGCACTATGAACCACTTTCCTTAAACAAGCCTGGCTGCAGGCAAGCTGCCCCTGCACATGGGTGCAGTAAAATCACAACTGACACTACATTTGTACGTTAGATTTGAGTTCCTCACAATATATACGAAGATCACAGTTTCTGGAATGCGATGCCATGTATTTGATAGATACAGGAAGTCCTTATCCAAGGTCAACTGGAACCAGGAACACTCCATGTAAAGCAAATCCTCTGTAAGTGGGGAATTTATGTCCACAATAAATAATGTAAATAAGGGTTAATGGTACTGGTTGATGTGTACAGTACTTTCAAAAATACACAAAAATTAAAAGTGTGAACTGTTTCAATGTGAAGAAAAATGGACTGAAATAATTTTCTGTTCAAAAAACTGTGATCTGCAAATATGCAGCCTTCAAGTGAGGGAAAATGCACGTTAGAGACTTGGATAAAAGGGACCTTGCATACAATTGTTATGGAGGGGCTTGTTGTCCCCACTTGACGCTTCAATAGTTTTTCATATTCCTCTTTACAACAATGTGTGGGTTTTATAATGTGTGGGTGTGTATATGTGTGGGTGTGTATGTGTGTGGGTTTTGTAATGTGTGGTTGTGTGTATGTGTGGGTTTTATAATGTGTGGGTGTGTATGTGTGTGGGTTTTGTAATGTGTGGTTGTGTGTATGTGTGGGTGTGTGTATGTGTGGGTTTTATAATGTGTGGGTGTGTATGTGTGTGGGTTTTGTAACGTGTGGTTGTGTGTATGTGTGGGTTTTGTAATGTGTGGTTGTGTGTATGTGTGGGTTTTATAATGTGTGGGTGTGTATATGTGTGGGTGTGTATATGTGTGGGTTTTGTAATGTGTGGTTGTGTGTATGTGTGGGTTTTATAATGTGTGGGTGTGTATGTGTGTGGGTTTTGTAACGTGTGGTTGTGTATATGTGTGGGTTTTCTAATGTGTGGTTGTGTGTATGTGTGGGTTTTATAATGTGTGGGTGTGTATGTGTGTGGGTTTTGTAACGTGTGGTTGTGTATATGTGTGGGTTTTCTAATGTGTGGTAGTGTGTATGTGTGGGTTTTGTAAAGTGAGGGTTTTGTAATGTGTGGCTGTGTATATGTGTGGGTTTTGTAAAGTGAGGGTTTTGTAATGTGTGGCTGTGTATATGTGTGGGTTTTGTAACGTGTGGTTGTGTGTATGTGTGGGTTATGTAATGTGTGGGTGTGTGTATGTGTGGGTTTTGTAATGTGCGGTTGTGTATAAGTGTGGGTTTTCTAATGTGTGGTTGTGTGTATGTGGGTTATGTAATGCGTGGGTTTTGTGACATGTGGTTGTTTGTATGTGTGGATTATGTACTGTGTGGTTTATGTGTGGGTTATGTAATGTGTAGGTGTTTGTATGTGTGGGTTTTGTAATGTGTGGCTGTGTATATGTGTGGGTTTTGTAATGTGTGGGTTTTGTAATGTGTGGTTGTGTACATGTGTGGGTTTTGTAATGTGTGGTTGTGTATATGTGTGAGTTTTGTAATGTGTGGTTGTGTGTATGTGTAGCTGTGTATATGTGTGGGTGTGTGTATGTGTGGGTTTTGTAATGTGTGGTTGTGTATATGTGTGGGTTTTGTAATGTGTGGTTGTGCATATGTGTCGGTTTTGTAATGTGTGATTGTGTATATGTGTGGGTTTCGTAATGTGTGGTTGTGTATATGTGTGGTTGTTTACATGTGTGGGTTTTGTAATGTGTGGTTGTGTATGTGCGGTTGTGTATATGTGTGGGTTTTGTAATGTGTGGTTGTGTATATGTGTGGGTTTTGTAATGTGTGGTTGTGTATATGTGTGGGTTTCATAATGTGTGGTTGTGTATATGTGTGGTTGTGTATATGTGTGGTTGTGTATATGTGTGGGTTTTGTAATGTGTGGTTGTGTGAATGTGTGGGTTATGTAATGTGTGGTTGTGTATATGTGTGGGTTTTGTAATGTGTGGTTGTGTATATGTGTGGGTTTTGTAATGTGTGGTTGTGTGTA
>Ga0123355_10010822_pt1 | contig 14026 bp, 13 predicted proteins | sample TergutEmb28metaG_3_FD_89872 | JGI IMG/M metagenome (GOLD analysis project Ga0123355, IMG submission 89872) | Embiratermes neotenicus P1 segment gut microbial communities from Petit-Saut dam, French Guiana - Emb289 P1 | ecosystem: Host-associated > Arthropoda: Insects > Digestive system > Gut ... | reverse complement strand
GTGAATAATACAGGGACCAAATATGTTAGATTTATGAAACAAACTGCATTTTGAAGAGGAAAAAACGGAGAGTTTATACCGTGTTTAAAATATTCAGTACCTATATTTGTTGAATAAATATATAAAATGCAACATTTCGAGGTTAGTGGTTCGGTACGACCACTATAGTCGTCGTTAGGCGTCAAAAGGTTAACAGGCTCCCAATTACGACACGCCATTTCCCAATTTAATTTCCTTAATTTGTTACACTCGTACTAGTTCAAACTTTGCCCATGATCATTGACGTTTTTATGTCGCACTATATTAAATACGCATAAAATTCAACCGCACTGTAACTCCTGACACTATACAGACACAAAATTAGCAAGACACGTCCGGACACGATCAGCCTTACTCATTAGAAACCGGACTATTAATTTCAACAAGGGCGACCCTTGAGTAAGCTATTAATATGGGAAGAGCCACAAAAAAATTCAGAAAGAAAGACGTACCTTGGAGGAAGGAATAAGCGGACCCAAGTGGAAATGAGGAAGGAGAGTCAGGTGTGGGGAATAACGAATGAATGAAGGGGGGATCAGATGTTTCAAGCTGGATAGAGTAAAAACTTAGAGCATAACGATAATAAAATAAGGAAAAGGGGTAGGGAATGAGGGCATTGAAAGCCAAATAAACAGGGAGGAAAATCTTAGAAGAAAAGGGGTTATTTGCTCTTTTAAGCAGACTAATGAGAAGTCTCCAAGACTCCCTATCAGACAACCATCCCTCATGTTTTCGGGCGAAGTTCGAAATGAATTGACTCCCTCGAGAGTATTTCCATACAGCCGGATTTGGTAGAAGAATCTTGGTATCTTGGAATTCTATTAGGCGGTCGAAGGGGACACTATGCTCGGCCACGTCAGTAGTAAGCAATTCACTTGGGCACCCCCACCACCGACTCTGTGACGTCACGTATCCCTTTCATACATGGAAGTGTCGGCATAACACTTTGATACCCTGGAGTGACCTTAAGTCTTTGATAGGCAAATGACATCGATTAATATGCAAATTATCTAACTGATATGCAAATCATTTAATGAATATGAAAAGTTGACTGGCCTAATATGCAAATTACTTTTGGGCCAAACAGAGTTACGCCATGCGCCTGACTCCTTATCGCCTATTTAAATTAAGCCGCCATTTTGAATGCCGTCGATTCTAAATTGTTGCTAACCTAACTAAAACATTTGCCATATTTTAAATGGCGCTAAAATACAATATGGTGGACGCGCGATATTAGATTATAAAATTTTTAAATATGGCTACTAGCGGAGTAATTATAAATTAAGTTGTTAACCTAAGTTTAAAATCGGCCATTTTACAATATGACTGCCAGCGCGTTATTTTGAATACTACTCAATATATCGTTAAAGACTATATTATTGTATTTTTAATTTTTGAAAAAGAGACAGCGATAAAATGCCGGACAATAATTTCAGACTTTAATTCGAACACTATCACCTTAACAATCTCTTTTTTAAAGGACTTAGGAGGCATCGAAACACGGGGAATACATTTTCTCTATTTACAAATATATACAATGCAGGATATTTATTTTTACACTTATAAATATATAAATGTTTGTTATAATTAGAAATACAATTATAGTAATAAGCGTATAAATATATAAAATGTAAGTTATTAAATTAAAAGTACAATTTTATTAAGAGACGTACAAAGAAAATTATCAATTTTCCTTCCACATTTATAAGCATTTAGCCAGAAACCGCTTGCAAAAAAGACGTGTTCTATACCTTATTTCACTCCACAATGTTATGAAAACATGGCATTTGTATCTGGAGGTGTACACTCAGTTTCAAATCCACCGGCCTCATATTTCGTACGTCACGCTCAGGCAGTAACGTGCGGTACAGTTGCCAACATAATTCGAGTCGTTTCCTTTCCCCATATTAGCGCATTCGTGGCTTTTCTGTCTTCCGTTTATTACAATCAATCACACCGCGTATATCTTAACCGAAGGCAATACATTTGCTTAATTAGAAATTAAAACATTAATTAAACTTCATTAACTTTCCCAGGCGTGAGGCTAGCTAGCTATCTGTGCTGCTAGGGTAGGATGAGTCGACCCGACCGGACCGTTCATACTGTCAGCGGGCGTAGCCCAGGCAGTTGAATGTGTCCTAGCAGCAGCCTTCGGAAAAAACTTTGTTGGTTCGAGTCCCACTAACGGTGTATTTCTTTATGTAGCTCAGGCAGTTGAACGCGTGCTAGCAGTAGCCTTCGGGAAAAAAACAATGTTGGTTCGAGTCCCTCTATCGACATATTTCTTTATGTAGCCCAGGCAGTTCAACGCGGCTAGCAGGGGCCTTCGGAAAAAAAACTATGTAGGTTGGAGTCCCACTATCGACATATTTCTCTATGTAGCCCAGGCAGTTGAACGCGTGCTAGCAGTAGCCTTCGGAAACAAACTATGTTGGTTCGATTCCCACTATCGGCATATTTCTTTATGTAGCCCAGGCAGTAGAACGCGTGCCGGCAGTAACCTTTGGAAACAAAACATATCGCTAATATGAAGTGCCCATGAAATGTGTTTAATAACACTTGTGAGCCCATGAGGCAAATAACTCTTTAGTATCTCCTTAAATGTAGTGGTAATGTAGGGGTAAACTGTCCCTTTCTGTTAGACGATTTGGAATTTCGAGTTAGATTAGCGACTAGTTCACATAGATTCGTAGCGTTTGACTGGAAACGTGACTTGCATTGGATATAAGCGTAAGGTATTGTAAATTACGCGTTTTTTTTTAATATCCTTTGGGAAGATATCTCCACTAGTCCAACCTCAAATTTATCATGATCGTAGTGGCAAGTTTGGTTCTAAAACTGGCTTCGTGATATCCGGGAAAATCCCCGAGTGGTCAATTATATTCTCTTGGTATTACAAGCGATTGCCCAAGAGTTGAAGGCATCGTCGTATCCTCTCCACCTGACAAGATGTTGTTTAATACCGCTTTGGTTACGGTGCGTAATATTTTGTTTCGAACTCGGTTTGGTGTGATACAGGGACCATAACAAATTCGTAATTGTAAAACTGACCTCAGATAGGACGAGACTACAAGTCTGAGAGTTCGTAACCAGGTTGTGACACGCACTGAACCTTAATAATCATAAATATTTCTGTTGAAAATATTTGTACATGCACCTTGGCAAATTTTACCTTTTCTTTTGTTGTGCTTACAAGATTCCCCATTTTAAACTTAAAACTTCCTTGAGGAATTTTAGCCCTGAGACGATTAATCGTTTGCCAGAATAAATGTTTGAGGGGATTTACTTTGGTTGGAGGCATACCTCCTGTGAAATGGAAAGACATGAAACTTGTTAAGATTATTTAAGACATCTAAGTAACGGTGTTATTTTCTGTGAAATATTATACATCGTTGTTTTGAGAGTTCTGTTAAAACGCTCGATAATGGTGCACTTTCTGTCGGGAATGCGAGTTGTACAACATTTATTCCTGACGTTTCAAGTACTGTTGGACAGGTGTATTAAAAATTTAGTGCATTTGCCTGATTGTATGTTAATAGGTTTTCTATTTTGAAATAAAAATATTGAAGCTGCTGCGTTTGAGGTAGCAGTCTTGTCGTTTACATGTACGCTCCAAGCATACCGTGAAAATATTTCCATGGCGTTTAAGAGGTGTTTGTACCTATCGTATTTCGAGACGGAACGTAAATTTGCAAGATCCATTTCCCAGACATCATTAATATTTGTTATAGTATATGGATTTCGAGGAAACCTTCGCATACAGGTTTGTGCAGAGTGTATGTGTTTTGACCTGACAACCACTCTTCCACTTCCTTTTACAATTTTTAGTGGATATAGTAACTTTCCTACTGAACCGAATATTACTGTACGTTTAGGATCGTAATAAACTTTACACTGAGACATTTCAACGATTCCCAAGGCACTTCCTGTGTTAGTAAAATGTCGCGAAATAAACCGTGTATTTTTAAGGTCTCTATTTGTTTTGATCTTGCTTGAGGGAATTAATTCAATGCGCGTTACATTGGAGTATTTGTTTATATGTGTGTCTGAATTAAAGAGTGACCAAATATCTTTCAATTAATGATTTGGTAATTCGCTCGGACCTTGAATTTCCTTCAACATTTTACCATTCACAAATAATTTTTACCGTTAGTATCATCATGGTACACACCAAAAGTGGGGTCGTGTTAATATGTTATGAAAATACTTTGAATGCAAAGTTAAAGAATCGGTTTCTGATCTGTAAACTTTCTGTTTTAAACAGAGGCACTGGACCAATTATACGTTTACGTTTCTTTTAAAACTCGGTTTGGTAGCTCCAGTTTCTACTATGGGAACTGGCCTGGGTTCTCGTTTAAGTCTTTCAGTTTTCAAGTACGGGTCTTGATTCAGACGGACTTGAGTCCATTTATTATAGCTATGAACTTTAGTTTCTAGTCATCTATTTGACTGGAGTTGGTGCGGGTAATTAGAACGATTTTCCCACAGTTCCGGAGGTACTACAATCATAAGTTGCAATTTCTAATAATAATAATTATTATTATTATTATTAAAATTAGTGTACCTATTACACCTGACAAATTACTTGTACGCAGTGGAACTATAACCTGCCTTTTTAAATTAAAAGGTTACGTTATCTTTTAAAATTAATTTTAGGGTCTACCAACACTCGTAAGCTATACGTATATTATTTTACCTTGCTCATATCGTCTTTGGTTAATTTGAATTTTCTTCAGCGTGTTTAGAGCACACTCGACAATAGTTTTTATCCGTTCTTTGGCTTTAAGGACGTGGAGAAACTGTATTTGTGATATTAACCCGTTCATCGCCTTGTACAAGTGCAACAATTTTAGTAGTTTCCCCGGGGTACATCTTTCTAAATCTTAGTAGTTAGTTAATTGATTTTGTTAAATCCAAGAATAAATAAGTACTGTGTCTTTATACGCTTCCGGGTATATTTTATGAAAACTTGATATGTTTTCAGGTTAGACTTGCTCAGCCAAGTGCACAATTGAGTCTTGCCTCTCGGATTCTTAAACACAGCTATATACTTACAAATAAGAGAAATATCGCGTGACGGACTTTGGTGAAATAAGTTTTGTGTAATTAGAACTGTTACGACGATGCGAACCTATGGTAAATAATTCGCTCACTTTTGTAGAATAGGCAGAGTCCATCAAATTATGAAGTACTATAAGGGTAGGTGCATTTTCAGGGTGTTCAAAGACTGGTACGCGTTTAACAAATGAAACTTTTTTCAGGTAATGCAAGGCGTTGTTTTCACTATGACACAGCACAATAATTTTAAGCACAATGTCTCAAAGCTCATTCCTGCATTCTAACAATCATATTACGAATGTAAACTTGCCGCAACTACTTGATGGTCTTGTAACAATTAGTGTCAATTGATGTTGCAACTTCAGCGGCATACTCTAAAATGAATTTAAATGCACAGTTACGGCCCCATTAAACCATAATGAACCCAAAACAGCCAAGTTCCATTGCACCTAATTCCAGCTTCAATAAATAATCAAATAATTGCACATACATTAACAACCGCATGGAAAGAGTCAAAGTTGTTGATAAGCCGGCGCTTCTTAAAGACGTTTTACTCCCTTGTCTCGGGTCCCGACACCACTACACAGTTTAATCTTTCTTGGGTTGTGTACATACACAGGTGTGGTGTCCTTCAGAATCACATTCCTCAAAGTTTCGAACTTTTGAATTCTTATAGTTCAAGGTTATACCATTCGCTTTACATTTCGTTACACGTTTCATTGTCGAAGGGCAAAATACAGAAGACGAATAGTATTTGCGCTACCCGATAAAAACTCGATGTACAGTCAGAGCCAAACTCATCCAACTCCTCAGTGAGGACATCAAGATAAGCCCCTGTCTTCACGTTTGGGGATTTATATACTTACTGAACGAAGATCACCGAGTCTATCGCAGTACCCCACAGACGTCAACTCACTCAGGTACTCGTAAAGCGTAAGTGGGCCAGGGTTGTAACGTAGGCAGCTACTGCCACGTTAACATTTTACCCCGCGGCCAACTTACCCTTGGAATGCTTCCAAGATACCCACCCCACGTCATCGTTCGGGGATATGAGGTTTGTAACCTCGGTACACGGACTTCTTAAAAGCTAATAAAACAGTTTCACTGAGGTAACAAGGGTTGTCTGGATCTTGTTTTGGTGCTGTGCACATTTGGCCAACATTGATTTTAATGTCAGTTTTGCCGAAGTTTTTCTCCTGCATTTTTTGAAATGGACACCTTATCGAAAGCATTTCATTCTGCGCGTCGGTAGTCCTCAATGTATGTCCTTGACATCCTCACTATGAACCCAGGATGGGTGGCCAGATTATTCCTATTTTAATTTCAGTTAACGAACTACACAAAAGGCGTCCTGAATAGGTACGTATGTCAAAGAACGTTACAGAATATTCCCAAAATTCAGGACGTACACGAAACCATAACCCATCTACACGGATTTGCGTACCTCATATACTACACAAGTTCCAACTTTACACCGCTCCTGATCCAAGTGTCTACAACTGCCTTGGTTGATCGTGTCGGCACAAGCAAAACACAATCGGAACATCAGTTTGGAGTTGTTTTTGTAAGGAAGAACTAATGAGAGATTCCTGGGAAGTAGAACCTTAATTTGATAATCCCTTTACTTTCCAAAGAGCCAGAGGGACAGTCTGCACCCACGCATAATTTCGGGTTACCAACAGGAAACTTGCCATATTTACAAATGTAGATGTACAGACTAATAACATCCACATCACGGATGTCCCCTCTGCTTCACTCTGTACCATGTCTTGGTGGATTCGGTTCTACCAATGTACTAGGCATCCCGAATATTAATAGGAGAGTTCTTCACATAAGTGTGCGAACAAAGTTCATTTTCAAGGCCAGCATTTTCGCGCAAGAGTTTTATAAACTCGCGCCCACAGATCCAAAGAACGCCATAACCAGCTTGTTTTCTGCAACCTGACTTGAGTTTCCTCATACATGTACTGCAATGTCTCATCAGTTTTACCAATGGGGGTGTGTTGATTCAGCATTCAAAAACGACCATGCCAAAAGCATCCGAGATACTCAAAGACATCAAGCTGTCTGTAGACATTACCCATCAACTTTCACGTTAGGTACCCTAGCCAAATGAACTTCCCTCCCATAACCGCCGAGTATCATTGTTACGCGTCCGCCCAAAGTACGTCAACCATATAAGAGCCTCAACAGATTTGCGATCCCCACACGGTAGCCCCTTCTCGGGATAATGCCTTCAGAATCAGATTTCAGAAACATGGTCCAGAACACCTTATTGCAAATGGACGATTTTGTGATTGCTTGCCGAAAGGGTCTGTATTTACCAATTTCAAAAACAAATTCCGAATAGCACAGCATGCCTATCTCAGTACATTGACGTCGTCCATGCAGTAGGCCAGCATTTCTTCCATACTGTTGAAAGTTGTTTTCTACCCCTTCATGCCCAGCCGAAAATTGGACTCGCTCATCACCTGAGAAAGTCTGCCCCATAGGACTTGGGTACGGGATAATTGAAATTGATGGCCGTGTGGAATTGCGGATAGTGCCCCTTCTCGCGTGTGAGGTCGATTGATTTGGGCATGCTCTTTAGACTCAGCGAAAAAAGAAAGTGGAGATTATCCTCAACCTTACTAAGAATTTTGCTACCGTCCATTATCAATTTCGACAACTATCTAAGTTTTAGAAACTTTCAGAGTAGAAACTGTGCGTCGTATCCACGAGTTGTGTGAAATAACAAACCTTGTCCGCGAATGGTCTGCACAGCCGGAGATAATAAATTTGTCTACGGAGTCTTGCCAGAACACATGGATTTCCACATTGTTGAAATCGACACTCAAATCATTCATTGCTCCACATTTAGAACGCATTTTCTGAGCACATATGAGATTAGAAATGTGCTCAAAAGATCCATCACGATTTTCAAGGTCATGTGTGCACTCCGAATTGAAGAAAACGTACAAAACCTTCTTTGACAACTTGCTAGGTTTCAGTGGATCCACGTAGTATTAACGGCTTGAAGGTTTTTCTCATTACAATCATTACAAAGTTTCTTAGAACATTCATCTTTCCAATCAGCAGTTACCAAATAACTGCAATTTCGGCATACTTGTATCCACTGACAGACTACCTTGCCGTTCACATTGTTTTAAATTATTCTGAAAACATTTCACACTGAGAAACCACCTGTTGCATGTACCACAATGTTTAGTCAGATCTTTATTACAGAAGGAGTAAACTTTGTCACGTTAGTGCATAAAGTCATATAATCTATCACCCAATACACATGTATCTTTTCGCTATCACAACCATAAGGTTGGTAATTACGTTATAGTGCCCGGAGTCCCGACCATTTAGTAAATACTATTTCTTCGACGAAAGAGAACCATCAAACACAACAACTTTGTAGTCCGAAAGGTACTCCTGAAACTTCCGAAGTTCTTCAACGCCTCCGACGTTGGTCAAATCAACACCGGAGGCCTCCAAGAGATCTTCAACAGCTTTTTTCAAACATTTACCATCCCTATATGATTTGAACCTTGGGTCACCATTCACTCGGCCAATAGCAATAATAAGTGCATGCGCCAAACAAAATAATTCGCTTCACGATACTTTCTAATTACACTCATAACATTCAAAGAGCGCCCATTCATCTTAACTCTACCGTCACCAGCATACATCCTCACATGATCCTGATGCACTTGGAGACGGTCACTCAATCCAAACCTAGCTCTACTTTGAATGACCTCTTCGAGTACGGCCCAGACCACATCAGGCTTAAGCTCATACCGGTGGCGCAAACTAATTTCAACCAAATTATCTTGCAAATTCTCAGTATTGCGGATAGTCATCCCACCAAATCCCTAACACGCACGTCATCCACTAGGTAATTTGATAATACTGTAATGCATTCCCTGGGATAGGTCGTGGGGTCTTGCTCTCCACCCGGGCCTCTAAACTGCATAAGTAAACTACGTCCAGTCGCGTTAAATTTCGGAAAAATTTTGTTGTCTCATCCAAAATTAAAAACGGTAGCTGTTCCGAAATAGGACTGTTTCTGCTAGTAGACGTTATTTCCTCCCTGCTTACAGAGGTAGCCTGACCGCCTGGAATAGCTCACTCCCTATTCAGAAACGTTTCGCCATTGTTTAAATATTTGATTTGTAACTATGCCACTTACTTGAATATACCAGCCTCACTGATACAGGTTGCACTACAAGTATCACAGCACAGTAGCGCAGATTGTTGCAGCTGACGACAGGTTGTTACACTTGAATATGTTGCACTGCAGGTATCAAACCTACAGTGTATCGTAGCTCTGGACGATGCAATAGCACGAAGTACAATATTGGAATAAGCCGGAGCACTTCAATTCATATTCCGCCCTAATGGGTTGTTAGTGTATTTTCACTAATGGGTTTTAATTTGCTTTCACCGATGGTATTTAATGTGTTGTCACTGTGTTCTTAATGTGCTTTCAATGATGGTATTTTAACGTATTCCTGATTTCATCATCCTACTGGTATTTAATGGATTTTACATTGGGATAAACAAACAGTTCTAAGTAGGCTATTAACGCTAATTGATTTGACCAGGGGTAAACAGACAGTTCTAAACGCTAATGATTTTGCCTGGGGCGGGAACACTAAGTCAGAAAGTTTCAACTCCTTACACATCTACGGGAGGGATACCGCGACCGGTTGAGACTTCTATCAGTTGTTAGCTAGCTCTTGACCATATGTGTGGAATTTAAATCCGCTAGTGAACTTCTATATGTGGATCCACCGCCACCACCACATATCAGTAGAAACCTACATAATTTAAACATGAAAAGTGAGGCCGAAAGTCGTAAAACATATGAAACATGGCGAATGCCCTTCACGGGTTCAATCAACTTGCAGTTGCTGGGTTTTACATCACAAACTGGAGTGATGTGGTTCATTGCGCCTTTTGAGCAAAAGAGGTCTGGGATTAAAAGAAAGGAGATGGTGCCTTTAAGGACTATAAGCGCTGAAATCAATCTTGCGGGTTCGTTAAGGGGCTGTTAGTTGGAAACATTCCTATTCGTTCTAACGACCGGCCTGAGATTATCAACATGTACCCATATTATTCAACCCATGGCGCCCGTATATAGCCTTTCTTACCTGGCCTTCTTTGTCCAAACAAAAAGCCGACGATATAAGTGCTAGTGGGTTCTTTTATACAGGTGAGATATTTCATAAATAAAACTGCTTTTATTACAAAAACAAACATTTTTTCGAAAACCCAGCTAATATAAAACTGTTTTTGTTACAGGGAAAAAGACCACAATCCTGTTTCCATTGCGGTGTTGCTCTAAATGATTGAAAAATTACTGATTCGGTTTGGCGGGAACATGTAAGATGGAATCTGAAATATATTTACACACTACATATAAAAGGCCCTGCGTTCGTATTAGACTTTGGTCGGCGAACGGAGTAATGTACAGCAAGTGTAGTTTTATACAGCAGTTATAACTTATACATTGTCTTCGGTAGCCTGTGTTTGTACATTTATGTTGCTCTAATCGACAACTTTGCTACCTAGCCAGCTAAGAGTGTCTCGCTTTTGCGTTGTCAGCGTGCATGTTCTAACCAGCTTACCTTGAGGCAAACACCAACCGTCACTGTGGTAGTAGCCTAGAACGCTCTCGCGGTTTACCAACAAGCCTCAGTGGTCGGCTGTACAAGTCAAGCATAACGGTTTTCCTACACTTCGTTGATGTCTCATTTCCACCGAACTCGAGCATTGGATCGCTTATGTGAAGACTTGATAATATTGTAGGACAAGGTGTTTGGTACGGTACATTTCAAGTTCAAAGTATAAAGTGGTTATGGGTAGTGAACAATATTGTTGGGACCATGAACATTGATAATATGTTGTGCTTCCTTCGGTTTGTTCGCTAGTTATGTGTTTGATATCTTAAACCCTGTAAAAGGAAATGTAGGTGTATGTAATGTGCAACAAACAGATAAATTACGCAGAATATACTAAAAATGTATCGCAGGAAAAGAGTGCACTTTCAAGTTGCTTACAAAACACCATTTTAATTTGGTTAGAAGCAACCATTTTCAGTTAACGTTTGGTAGTGAAACGATTACAATATCCTTTGAAGCAAGACTATTTCCAAAACTACCATCCGAAATATTTACGCAAACTGTGATAAAAAGAATGCGCTTATCGTCACTAGCCTAGGGTATTGTGTGCAACAAAAATCGTGTGACATATCACAAACCAAGTACTAACATCAAAGCATGTGTGCAGATTTGATGTTTCGATTTAGATAGGCCTAGGCGCTTAGCAAGCTACAAATTGTACAACAGGTATCTGCTCCCTAGATCCTCCAAAAGACCTATTTCGCAACAAAATACTGTTCTGTAGTAAAAGTTCACAAGCATGTATTGGGACCCTCAGTGCCGTTGTAAATTGTGTGTGAAAGACGGAAATGCAGGTTTAAAATCACAATGTATTAATACGTTACACAGTTTATTCTTTAAGCGTCAGAAATAAAATAAGTCATGTAAGTGTAAAAACAGTTGTGTTCAGGACGCACTGTGTAAGCAACCTTTTCGCAAAGTGACCTTTCATAAGTAACACAGCGGCAAATTCATTTGTGCACAGTGTTTGTAATCACAAATATTTACGTTGCAAAGCCACACTCTTCTGAATAATTAATGTAAGTGTAGAAACAAAACAAAACGGGATGACTTGCATTCTAAATATGATTGTAAATTGAAAATTGTATTTTTTATTTATTTTCCTTATTACAATATACCTAGGACAGAATCCTTTAAAAAAGAGATGGTTAAAGCAGCGCAATTCGAAACTAGAATCTTTCAGTTATGAGTCCGGTATCTTACCGCTTAAGCCATTTCTTTTACAAACATATAAAGTCACATAAAGTTTAAAACTACCGCGTGACAAATGTAGAAGTTAGGTTTCAAAATGGCGGAATTAAAAAATATTTAAACTTGGGGTTTACTTTAAACATGCGGCGCCGGTAGCCATATTAAAAATGGCAGCCGCCATAACCAGCACTGGCCAACAAAATCCAGCAAACTCCGCTGCTGAGTTTGTTAAGCGCGCGGCCAGGGAAGGGGCGCCGTGTACAAATGCGCCAAATGCAATGTGGGTCCTGCATGGTGCCTTGTTTCGCCGATTACCACAAAAAACAAATTTGTAAAGCCGGAAATTACAACCAGCGTGTGTGTATGTGGTGACTGAAGAGCGACCCAAGGTGCCACGGAACCTTTGCAGTGGCGAAAATTATGTGAGCAATAAAATATTTACATTACATTTTATATACTGCATGCAATAGGGAGGTCTAATTTTATTTTTAAAAAAATACGTGAACATTTTTTACTGAATGGATCAATTCAGAAACACACTGCGAAATTTTATTACCTTACATTTGGAGGAAAAGTCTATAAGATATGATTTTTTCTAGGAGTAAGGTTTGAAAATTGAAACCCCATTCTAAAAATCTCGGCACGGTGGCATTTTGAGGGAGATTAAAAGCCGGTGTTAAAGGGTTAATGAATATCCATTTTTTTCTGATATGATTCCATATCGTTTGTAAATACTTACATACATTTCGGAGAAGCCTGCTGCCTCCATCTTCAGTGTCCACGTACAAAAATGGGCCATGAGTCTTCGTAACAGAATTTGGGTCTCGCGTTATGTTTCGACAATACTGTTAGAAGTGAAAGAAATTCAATTGGCCGAACAGATTTTGACGTACTTTTAATATAAAATTAAGCATACTTCCGCCCCACAGTTTATCACAAGCCCAACAGAAGGGGCACCAGATGAACGAGTAGCTTGACCCACTTCTGAGGACTTAACTGGATTGCCGGCTTTAGATATTACGACTGGGAAAATATTTCGGAATGAAATTTGAAGCAGGGGTTACATAAACAGTTACAGCGCAGCTTCTTACATGTGGATGAGAATTTTGCTAAGTCAAGTAAGGAAACAAAAATTACAGTCATAAAATTGTCAAGAATAAATTTAATTCCGTCAAGGTTTGACGTGATTTTTTCCAGAATCGATTGTCTTTCAGGACTGCTGTTTCCACACGTAACGATAAAAAATATAAACTATAAATATTCCTTCTATATTCGTACGTACGTAAACAAGCCGCACAGAAGTTTGATGGGGAAAGATTTAATCTGAGGAAGCTAAATGAAGTGGGGGTTAAGGAAAAGTACCAGATTGAGATTAGAAACAGGTTTGCAGCTTTGGAGAAATTAAATGGAGACGAGAACGTTAATAGGGCTTGGGAAAACATTAAAGAGAATAACAAAATTTCGGCTAAAGAGAGCCTAGGTCTGCACGAATGGAAGCAGCACAAACAATGGTTTCATAAAGAATGTGTAGATTTCTTAGATCAGTGGAAGCAGGCTAAAATGCAGTGGATACAGGATCCAAGCCGAAGCAATGTAGATAATCTGAATAATGTAAGATGTGATGCTAGCACACATTTTAGGAAAAAAAAGAAGGCACATCTGAAAGCTAAAATTGAGGAACTTGAAACTAACAGTAAGGTCAACAATGTCAGGGATTGTATAGGGGTATTAATGACTTCAAGAAGGGATACCAGCCTAGAAATATTATAGTAAAGACGAGAAAGGAGAGTTGGTTGCAGACCCCCACAGTATTACGGCAAGGTGGAGGAACTATTTCTCCCAGCTATTGAATGCACATGGGATAATGACTTTGGGCACGCAGAAATACACACAGTAGAACCACTAGTGCCTCAGTCAAGTGTCTTTGAGGTTGAGTTGGCTACTGGAAAGCTAAAAAATCACAAATCACCAGGTATTGATCAGATCCCAGCAGAATTGATTAAAGCAGGGGTAGGACAATTTGCAGTGCGATTCATAAACTTATTATTTCTATTTGGAATAAGGAG
>Ga0123355_10010821_pt1 | contig 14026 bp, 9 predicted proteins | sample TergutEmb28metaG_3_FD_89872 | JGI IMG/M metagenome (GOLD analysis project Ga0123355, IMG submission 89872) | Embiratermes neotenicus P1 segment gut microbial communities from Petit-Saut dam, French Guiana - Emb289 P1 | ecosystem: Host-associated > Arthropoda: Insects > Digestive system > Gut ... | reverse complement strand
TTTTTTTAAAAAAAAAAAAAAAAATAATATTTATTTGGGATTTTTTTTTTTTTTTTTTTTTATAAGAAAAGACAATATGAACGTGGTTGGGGGGTGGGGGGGGGGGGGGGGGGGGGGGGGCAAATTAATTATGCAAAACTGCTAGTAGTTCATATGGAGTAGTTCGTTTCTTCCAGACATGCCTAGTGTCATGTGTCATGAGTGGAGTCATAAAGTATTTCTTAAATTTTAACAGTATTATGTTATAAGCTGTATAACTATATATATATATATATATATATATATATACAGAAGTGCTGTAGCATTAGAAGAAGAAATAAAGAAAGGGTTTTGGTCAGTATCTGAGAAAGTTTAGTAGGAAAGAAATGTTAAATTTGCTAAGGTTGAAGAAATTCTTCTCTTTATGTGCATGTATAAAAGATTTACAGTATTTTGTGTGGTATATATAATGAAATTGATGTGGTTTTTTAGATTTGCAGTTTTCTGTTCCCATTATTATAAAATGTGACAGGTGAATTGTGCAATGAAATTTCTAAAATTAACCTTTAAATTTTCATTTAAGCTCTTTTAAATGGAGGACGATTGCCATACCTTTGGTTAGCTACAGTTCTGCATGGTCTTGTGGTGGAGATTGTTACCTATAACCTAGACGACATTGATAATTTCTGGCACTCACAAACACCAGTTACCTTCTTGGGGCGTCGCTTGCCACTGCACATTATTACATTGTGTGAGTATATCTCCCATTAACTTAATTTTTTTTAACTAACTATAGATGCAAAACTTCACTAATTAGGAACAGTAGTGTAAGGACAAATCTTTTCTATAATTTGGCTTGACTAGACTGAGTCATCATATAATTTTTTACAATTTTTTTTAGGTATTACAAAGTAAATTCATTAATTCATTCATTCATTTAACATTCAGTTAATCCAGGCATATAATATAGAACTTGTCATTCATTCAATCTAGGTATAGAAGCATTAATCCAAGTTTAGAAGCTACACAAGAGCCAGTCATAAGAAATAATTATAATAAAAATTTGATGTTAACATGTTCCCATTCTGGTAAATTATAAACATTTACATAAATTCCTTAATTTTTACATTAAATTAAGAACAATGAACTAATGTACTATTATAAGTACTAAATAAATTAATAGTTATTAATAAAGATATGGTAATTAGACAACAATATGAAAGCTTAATTAGTAGAACCAAGATCATTACTTATTTCCACCTAAAATTTTCTTGCAACGAGTAGGCAGAATTTATAAGAAGAAATCTGTTTACAGCTGATTTGGTTTTATTGACATCATATGATAACTGCATAAAGGTTAATGGAAGATGGTTGTACATTTTTATGCCAGAATAACAAACTCCTTTTTTAAATACTGTTAATCTCGCTATAGGAAAATGTAAATCAAAATTAGGTCTTGTATTAAAATTATGAACGTCAGAATTTGTTTTGAATAAACCCCTATTCAGAACAACAAACAATAGTATGTAGAATATATATTGAGAATAAAGGGGGAGGATATTTAATTTTTTTAAATAATTCATGACAAGAAACTTTGCTATCAGAATTCGTATTATTCTTTTTTGGATCGCAAATATAAATTTACAATAGGATGTAGTACCCCCCAAAAAATTATGCCATATGATATAATTGAATGAACCAAAGAAATTTTAGTGAGCTTCAGTTGCTCTTCTAACTTCATTATTTAGCCAGTCAACATTTACACCATCCCTTTTTATTCATGCATTCGCCTGTTCTCTGGCATTCTTCTTGTACATTTCCATCCTTGAAGATGAAACCACCATGTGGTTTCAAAATACTGGGAACCAAATATCCAGTGATGCAGTGTCATATCCAAGACACATTGCTACGAAAGTCTAAAATTTCACAAATGTAGCTGCTGTTTTCATCAGGACCTATTACAGAACGGGAGATCTCAGTTTCTCACAGTGGTGCTGATGAATTTCCATGCCTCCTGGGAGTTATGACATGTTGAATGGAAAATAATTACCTGAATTTTGGAGGGTTGAACTGCCTCTTCCTTCAAGGTATAGCAATCTAAGAAGAGTATCTGGATAATATAATTTTCTTGTACTCCTAGACCCTAAAATTGAAGGCACTATGCTCCTCCACAACATCAATAACTATTTATCATTTGGCATGGTATAACATAGCAGAACACTTGGATTTTCATAGAGAATGTTTTTACAAACACAGCTTGTGTGTGTGGATTATCGCAAAGCATTTAACTCTTTTATGATAAATTCTGGGCAATTATAAATGAGAGAGGAATTCAAAGTCACATAAAAATTGTTTAAATTTTGTATCACAGTTACAGTAATAGCTACAAAAGTTGGTACTACAGTGACAGAAATAAAGATTAAAACAGGACTGTTTATGGCTATTTATTGTTCATCTGTATAGACAACGTAATGAAAGGATAGGAGAAAGAGATGCAACAAAGTTTCTGAGTGCTTTTATGTTTTTTAATGTGTGAACTGCACAAATATTGAAGGGCATGTTTAAAATGGTTGTATGTAAAGATGATACCTGGCAGATAGGCTTGGTAAAAATGAAAATACTGCAGGGGAAATTAAAAAAAGTTATATTTAAGTGACACATGAATTCAGGTATGTTCTAAATACAGTACCTTAGTAATAATTGGTGTAATGAGTTAATGAATCATTGTGAACAAAAGAACATCGATGATTGAGGCTGTGGCATGGTCGTGGAGGTATGACAGCCTATTATATGATGAGCACCTGGCCAGTTTTAAATCAAAAACAATCATAAAAAGAGTTCACGTTCAGGTCACCATGTAATAGTGACAGACATGAAATTGATAAACAAAAGACATTATATGAATGAAATAAAATAGCCATGAAATATAGTAGTAATTTCAGCAAGCAAAATAAAAGAATTGGAGTTTAAAGGAAATCACTTTGTGAAGTCAATACCGGTAGTAACCAAGTAATGGAAAAAAATTGGTATATAAAATTATTTAGGGTATAATATTGTAATTATAATAATATAGATTTATACTTAACAATAAGTAGGTTTTGCCAAATGTGTGGGATAATTTTATTACAAGAATGCTGAATGACAAGACTAGAGAAGATGCAAAAATTTATATGGCTATAGTTGTACCTGTACTCAGGATGGATCAACAACATGGACATTATTAAAAAAACAGTAACAACAACAAACAAAGCTGCTGAGATGAAATTTGTTAAGACATGTAGCAGGTTATACAAGAATATGCTAAATTTACATAAGAGAATTGCAGAAAAATTAAAAATATTTGACTTGAATAACATAATTTTTCAATACAGATCTGAAAGAAAATATTATGTTTCACAAACATAAAGAGACCTTGCCATTAAACAGATTTAAAAGTCTAAACCAAGGGAAAGAAGAGGTGTGGGATGTCTGGTACTAAATGATTTCAAAGGAAAAATGTGGGAGTGTCATAATTCATTGTTGCCCCTTGTACACATACAGAAACTGTGAATCTTACTGTCATAGATGACAGTAGTACATACAGTTGTGTATATTTTTTGTAAGTTGTCCCATTCAAGTTGAAAGTGGTTTCATGTTACAAAAAGTTGTATCAGAAAAGGATAAATTTTTCTTATGTACTGTTGCATCAGGCTGTAGAGCTGGACAACATAACTACAATTTTGTATGTTGTTTTGTATGCATGTCACATTTCAGGGAAAATGCAGATTGAAAGCACGGTTCTGAGGAGAGTATTTGAAACTGTTAGAAAGAAAATAACAGGGGAGTGGAAAAAACTGTAACCCAACAATAGTATGAATATGATCAAATCAATGAGTTTTAGATAGGATGGACATTCACCTCATATGGGAGAGATCATAAATATGTACAGACTTGTTTGAAAACTGAAGGAAAAGACCCCTTGAGAGACACACATGAAGATGGAAAGGTAATATTACAATGGACCATCAGGAAATAGGATTAAATAGTGTATTCAAGTCTGTCTTAGGATAGGATTCAGGTCATTTTCAAACACAGTAGTAAACCTTTGGACTCCATAAAATTTCTTGAATGGCTAAACGACTGGTATCTTCTCAAAGTTGGCTCTGTTATGTGTATTTAATTATTCACTAATGAATTTTGAATTTAAATTTGTGACACTGTCTGTGTTTAATATATCCTTATCATCTGACTTTGAATTGTTATATATACTAAGGACTGGCTAGTGATATGTTGAAATATTAATTATTATTCATTTAAAAATATATGACCATGTGTATCCTGTGTAAGTGTTAGACTGTTAGTGAAAGCTTAGCATTTAAAACCCATGAGGTTACTGCCTGATTTACAGATCCTGTCTTCATCTACCATGCATCTGTTGCCGTGTCAAAGTTGAGGCTACCAACATGGGCTGAGCCATTTGCAGGTCAGCATCTTTAAGTTTCCACTGGCTGTTCATTAGATATCTTAATCTTTGTGTATAAACTAGTCATGTGCTGAAAACACAAACCACCATATCCTTCTAAACAGTGCTTCAGCCTACAACAGCCTACTTTACTGGCTGATCACAGTGGTCCTTGAATTTCGACAGTGTGGTCATTGTGAAAACCCCGTACTTTTTCCTAACAAGAATTTGCTGAGCAGTTTGGTGTAGTTGTATTGCTCTACACTTATATTTTGAAGTTTCTCTTTGTAATTCCTAGTATACAGGCAACCTTCTTCCCAGTAAGTATATCTGTCTCCAGTTGGAAAGCAGTGCAATGCCCTGCAATAAGCCACAGTTGCTTTATTCTAGTTCCTAACGTGTGGACCATTCATGGTCATTATCTCATTCAGTGCTAAATAACATCTGCAATTCAAACAGCTTCAGTGAGTAACCTAGGCGTTAATCAGTCATCAATCAATCAATTAGGGCTTTAAGCACTTGGTAACATTTTGACATGAATGTAAAAATTTGCATTGACACCTTTCAGTTGGCCTGACAGTGGTGCTAATAGACATCCCTTATGACATTGTGTCTGTGAAATTTTTGCACTGGACATGGCATGACACAGATCCAAATATTGGGGACCGCCATTACTGGGTACCCTGGAACTCATACTACTTTCATTCCTGCTTTGCTGCAAGCTTCACCTTTTGGTTCCATGGATGGAGAAGATGGCTATGTTCAGGTCAACAAACAAAATGGGAAACTAGTAGGTGAGTGTAGATCCAAGGAAAAAACGAATTTATTTTTATTTTTTCAATATAAAACTTTAGCATATACTTTAAAGTATACTTTAATCTCTAGGATTTTAGATGGGAGACAGGAAGACGAAAAAAGATTGCAAATAAAATTGTAGCAAGCATTCTTCAGAGTTATGTTCACAAAAATATTGATTTTTGTACAGTTTTGAAGTGTTTATTAATTTCCTTGAGGTTACAGTTTGGGACATGCAGTGCTGCAGTTAGTTGAGGCACTGCAGTACAAGCTGAAAGGTCGCGGGTTTGATTCCCGATGGTGTCATTGGAATTTTTCATTGACATAATCCTTCAGGCCACACCATGGCCCTGAGGTCGACTTAATCTCTGACAGAAATGAGTACCAGGAATATTTCCTGGGTATTAAAGGTGGCCTTACCACCTTCATGTGCTGATTGTCTTCACGTATGGGAACCAGAACCTCCTGGAACCCTCTGGGCATGTACAAGGATTGCTTTATGTTATGTTACAATTTTGTCCTGCATTCTGGTGACTAGATTGTTTGAGAGGATAAAAGAATTTTATGTTATCTACATTAGTGGTGTGCAATCCCGGGGCCACTGGACTTCTCAGTGTGATCCATTGGCTAATTTCAGCAAAATAAGCTACAAATACATAATGTGTGTGTACAAAAAGTTGTATACTGAAATGTTAATGGAAAAGGAGCAGTGCTAATCTACCTTGCATAATGCTAGTAGCTGCTCACAGTAGCTGTGTAGTCCAAGATGCACTGTCTTCACCTGCTTAGACATTGGGACTGTGGATTTAAATGCCACCTGGGGCATGGACATATGTCTGAATGTTTCTGTGTTTCTGTTATCCTGTATTGCCATGAGCTAGTCCCCTGTCCAAGGAGTCCTATCAAATATCTACAAGTTTCCTAGTTCTATAAGTTAGTTTGCAGTTGAAGTAGGCAGAGATCCTCATCAATAAAGGCTTAAGAAGAATATTAATTGCAATAATTTGGGTTTAACCTTAAGCATACTGACTTTTAAATGCCAGGTATTGTGCTGCAGCCAGAACAATATTCAATTTAAATGGGCACTGCGGCACATTGTTTTCTTATTCAGACCAAGAGGCTGTACATTTAATGGGACACTATTGTCCTGTGTGTCCATTAAAGTTTAACTGAAAACATACCATAAAAGTATATTCAGTGAAAAGTTCATTTCATGTGTATATTGTGGTGTATGGCCATACAGGCTTCTTAGCTTCTTAAATTGGTTCTTGTGCTCAAATGTTTGCTCATGTCTGATTGTTTTGAGTTTCTTTCTTAACATTTAAGTATTGTAGGTAATGATCTGTATGCACTTACTCATATTTATATTGCTTTATTGCAGTGTTATTAAGGAGCTGATCTGTGTTGCCCTGACAGCATTGCTGGGAATGCCGGGTGGTGTTCTGCTGTTCTTGCCATTATACCACCCTCTTCATGACATCGCAGGTATTCACTCTGAAGTGACATTCTTCATGCTGTTCACTGTCTTCTTGCTCATATCCTGGACTGGTGATAGGACACCCACCCCAGATGCCAGGCCTCATCCAGGTATGTAATACTAGACATAGTTGGTAAGTGGATGTTCTGTTTGTTTTTTGAATATGTTACTTTAAAGTTTAATGTGATGGTAATATAGGATACATTATCATTTTGTTTGGACTGTCTGCCTTATGTTAGATATGTTCATTTAAGAAGGCTGGGATAGGTGGGATAAGAGGAATCATGGATGAACTACAAATGCTTATTTTTTTATTAGTTGGAAAATCTCAATACAGCAGACCACATATGACACTATTTCTCACTTGGTAGTCTATAGATTGTTGTGATTGTAGTGATTAATTTATAAGAGTATACATGACATATAAAGGACCTTTACATTAATTGGTGTTATGGTGTAAATGTAGAGTGAATTAAAATTGTGCTACAAGGAGTACAATATAATGTAACAGTCCAAAAACCTTTGTCAAGGGTATCATAATAATTTGTTCTTTGATTAGGACTGTATACATCCGAGAAGGGGAGGTCAATCTTGCTTCTTCATTTAGCAGTCCACTATGCACTCTACCTGGGCATGGTCATTTTTGGTTATCCTGAAGAAGAAGTTTCCATCGGTCTGCATGAAAGAATTGGACCCTGCAATGAAACTGTACCTTTACACACTGCTTTTGGGACAGTGAGTACTCTTTTGTTCTCTGCCTTTTTTGATAAATTGCAGATGATTTTGATAACTAATATTGGAAACTTACAATGTTTGTGAGATAATCGCTCAGATTTAATTACAATTCTTTCAGTGTTAAAAGCTTTTCCTTGCTGACATAATCTCTCATAGTTTTTTTGAATAGCCATAAACTGAGCATCATACAGCTGGCATTTTTTATATACAGGTACTAAGTAAACGGCGCTATCTGTGTGCTTCCGACTATGATGAAGATTACTTTGACTTCCATTGCTTACCCAGTGGACAGTCTCCATCAGAAGGTAGCTACTGGTATACAGCCTGTGGAACCCCATTCCGCAATCGTGCTGAATATGTTGCCATTCTCAGCACCATCAGCTTGCTAGCATTTATTGTATTCCGAAATCTGCACTGCTATTCAGGATCTGGTATCCATCAGACTGTAAAGAAGGCCAAGAGGCATTAGCATATGAAAAAGTCCGGTCTAAAGACCACCTTAACAAGAAGCAAGTAGTGTGTAGAGCAGTGTTCCCAAATGTTTTTGCTCGCGGATCTCTATTGGACACGAAAATAACCTCGGAACCTCACATCTTTGCTTGCGTAAATACATGTAGTGTGTCCAGATGATAGGTATGCAAAATTAAAAATTTATATCTAAGGCTGATTTTAGATAGCTATGATGACATACCAGTCTTGTACATAACAGTGTATTTCATGGTTTGACCTTAATTAAACTGATTGTCACTTCATTGGTGCAGAGGGTTTCTTAACTAGATATTCCAACAATCAAGTGAAATAAACACATCTCCAATTAAAGAAGTTTCATGATTATTTTTAACAAAATGTTCCTCTTCTAATTAAAAAGTAAGTAAACTTCATATTGGCCATTAGAGAAGTGTATCCATAGATCCCCTGGCAACTGGTCATGGATCCCTTGGATGTGTGGAGCGCTTGGGAACCACTTGTGTAGAGCGGTAAAGTTTTCTGAATTTCTTCTCGCATATGATAATATATTGATGTTATGCCCATGAAGTTATTTGTAATTTTTGTGGGTGATTTGGCAACCGTTGGAGGGTCACTGTTGGTTGTGACCCCTGTCCAGTCGCTGTATGATTCCTTCTCTTTTTGTTTGCGAGGCTTGGGAACTAGAAAGTTTTTTTTATTTTAGTGACTCTCTTATGCTATGGCCGAGTTGAGTTCCTGAAAGGTTGTGATGTGAGCAGGACGCCAAGAGTGGGACACTCACTATCTGGACACATACTCGGCGGGAGCGTAATTGCATTGTCAGATTACGGTTTATGGTTAACGGTTTACTGCTTGTTTTAATTCCGCTGCTTGGCCCCTGGACTGGCTACCCCACCTCCACCCCCACCCACCTGGAATAGATTAGTATTTTTATTTTTGGTAATTTTCTCAAGGTGTGCAACCTCCTTTGTTTCTTTTTGTATTTCATTTTACTCATTTTGTTTTATTTTATTTTAGTTTATTTTATTTGCTTTTGTATCTTTTATTTTATTATTGGTAGTAAAGTGTACCTTATAATACATTTGATTTTTTCTTCCAATGGGAGATTGTGCAGTAGTGAGTTGGTTCAGGCATAGACCACTTTCTTACAACACCCCCCCACCCTCTCAGGAACCACCATTCTACAGGACCTGCCAAGGGGTGTCGTGGCACCGCAAGGGTTATTTTGGTGGTAGCCCTGGTGAGCCATAACAGTTGGCTATCATAGTAAATAAACACATCATCAATTAAAGATCTTCTGCTGTTATTTTAACAAAACATTATTCCTTTACTTTAAAAAATAAGTAAACTTCAAAGCAGCCATTATAAAAATGTGGGCACAGATCCCCTTGGAACTGATTGTAGATCGCTTGTGATCTGCAGAGCACACTATGGGAACAAATGGTGAACGGAGTTAATGTTTTCTGAATTTCTTCCCTCATATGATGGTATGTTACCACTGTGCTACTGGTCCAGGGCTTTTTGCTTGACAGCTACATATCTGGTGAGGTTTCATCATATTATGGGATAATAGTGGAACAGTTTCATTAATTTTGACTGAAGTACTCCTTATCAGCATTCTGTATATTATGTGTGTGTGTATATGTTTGCATGTTTGTATGTTTGTACGTTTGTACATATGTATGTAACATTGTATATGTTGGATAATGTGCAATAGAGGAAGAGCATTTCTGTTCTTGTTAGTCTCACTACCAGTGTTACACCTGGATGGATGGATAGATGGATGGAGGAGTTCTGCACCCTTCAAAGCATGTCATTGAGAGAAAGAATAGGTCTTATTTTACACTTGCAGGCACTTTTGGCTGTGCTTCATAGCCGATATCCACCTCTGACAGCAGGCTTCCAACAAAAAATTCTAGTGTTATTTTTCTTGAAAGGGTATCATCCCCACCCCCAGAATTTCATTTCCAGTCACAGTTATATTCTATAACACAAGTAAGGGCATTGGATTATCATCCATGAATGGAATAAATTTCTTCTGAGTTAAATTTGTGTGTATATGCAACAGAAAATAGCAGCAAGTTGAAGGTTTAAAATGAAAGAAATTCTGATAAGAGGTTGAAGAAACTAGAAAATTATAAACTTAACAGAATGTACCACAGGATACAGAATAAAGAATTTCTTACCAGAAGGTAAAATAATCATGACTTTGTTTAAGAGTAGGGACACAACAGAGTAGGTGTTTCTTCACCTCATGGAGGAAGTAGGTGTTTTTTCTTCACTTTATGGAGGAAACAGGGCCAGTTTCCAAAGTAATGTTTTAAAAAGCTGGGATGATGGACAAAGTCAGAAAAAATAGCCTTTATTAGTGTTTCACACCTTTGCCTCCATCCTCTCGCATTCCCAAAAAACTACAGTCTTTGTTTATGGCTGATATACATATGTTGGCACTAGTGAAACTTGTTTGTTCGTATATAATTGGTAGATACATAGTTCCAAAAATTGCATTTCAACATAAAATCACAGCTTTTGTTCTATTGTGCACTCTTCAAAGCAGGCAGTTGTTAATCATAAAGCAAGATTTTTATATTTAAGTTATTGGGCATAAATCATTGTAGTTACACATGAAATTCACATGAAAATTGGCTGAGTAAAGCATGATATATATTTAAAACTTATCTGTTGCCATGAGGAAAGAACAGACATTGATTGTGTATGTGATTTAGAGTGCTCCAGATGGCATGAAGATAAACTGTATCTCAAAGAGAAATATATTTTGAGTAAGTGTTGTGGTTTTGTACTGGTACAGAATGGAATCCATAACATCCTTGTGCATGTATGCATAATCTGTACTCTTTATTTTATGGTGTTGCCAAATTAAAAACATTATTTTATGAAACACGCCCATCACTGGCTTCATCAGAATTATTCTGTGCAATAATTTAAACTATGCATCTAAAAGTATCCTCTCTATATGCCTCCAGTACAAGGTAAACACTGATGATGGTGACAGGAGGAGAAGCTGGTATAGTTGTACAGAGGAGCTGACTGCTGCAGATACTGTAATTGTAATTGTAAGTTCGACATGATGTTGGGTTGAATACAATGCTTCCAACAGTGTGCTAATTGAAAATTTTCTCAACCCCAGTCACTGTGATGCATTTTTAGTCGAGGGGATTTCCGCGGTCGTGGAATTCTTCTCATTGATGGCTAACAGAAATACTTAATTTAGACAAGATAATCCCTTCTATGACAGCAGCTGTGGAAAAGAATTGTGGCAAGATGTCAAGATGGCAATAATGATGATACTAGCTATTCCAGTATGCACAGATCAAACAAACCAAACATTTATCCCTAAGTTGGAGTCAGATCCTCCACGAAAGAATAATTTTTGTATTAATCTCAGAGTTGTTAGCAGACGTTTGGGATAGGTGGGGCATGGCGGTCGAACATTGATATGAGTAGGGAACGAGCTACCGTTATTGGTTATAGTGATCCATGGTTATAGTGTTCGTCCCAACAGGGACATGGCACGAGCGTGTACACATGCCGATAGAACCGCAGCCACAGACCTCTAACCCGTGTCTTCGGTACACAGCAAAAAAAACACTAATCCGTGGCTGTGTGACCGTTACATTCCTGAAAACTGTAATCCATGCTTGACACAAATGTACTAACTGGTAATCCATGGTACTACTCTGATCCATGGTTCTAACTAACTAACTCTGATCCATGATAACGGATTCCAACATTCTACGACGCCAAGAAAGGGCGTTGTTCTTTATGGGTGTGTTGGTTGTGAGTGTATTGTATGTCGACAGTTATAGTTCTCTTTGTGCACAGTAGTGAATCCAATCTACCTGTGAGTAATGTTTGGTGCTAATGCTTAAAAGCCCTGTTATTGTTATTGTATCATTAATTTTCACACTAATGCAAACACTCTTCTATTAACTGATACACGTAACATTTTTGGTGTCTTATGATTTCAGATTATGAATACACGCTAAGACGATGACTTCTTATGACAGTCCATTGAATTATAACACAAGACCCGTAACAACTCCATATCCTTTCGTTAAGACTGCCACTGACGACCCAAGATTACATGAGAAAATTTTTGGGGACTTCACAGACGACCCAAGATTACATGAGAAAATTTTTGGGGACTTCACAGCATTTTATGTGACAATAACAATTTGTACCGTTCTGGGTGCATTTTTGTTTCTGCTGAATATTGCACTTTGTTGTTGCTCAAGATATAAGAAGTACTGGCAAGACAGTAATACAGGCAAGTATAGCGTTGCGTACATCCGATTTTACAAAGACAAGCAAATCAAATACAGCTTTTAAAATGGATTTGTTAAGATTGCTGTGCTGTGGCCTCGGCTATGAGCATTTCCCAGTTACACAAATTTTTTATTCGTATTTATGTTATGTTGTAGAACATTGCGGTTAGTTAATTTCGTATCAGCCTGCATTTATCGTGATTGGACAGAAATACTGCCATTACCAACATATATTTGTCATTATACTACCAAAGTGAAAATATATATTTCTACTTCTGCATCATTTCCTGTTTATCATGAAACTCATGGCTTTAAAGTGTAAGGTGCAGAGGCTGCTGCTTTCCAAAAATTTTACTCATGAATCCAATGCCACTTTAGACCAAAGCACAGTCATTTGTAGAACAGTTGATATATATGTGTAGGTGTTACGATTGTAGTGTGTAGGTCTTTATATATGCTTGTGTTCTGAAGTGTAATTCTTGGAGGAAATGACTGAGTTTCAAGGAGTTTAGAGAATGGTGGCAAAGTATTGTGCAGTGGAATCGGTGTTACACACAATAAAACTAAAAAAGACAAGCCACCAAAGAGAAAGTTGAAACTGACATATAATAGGTTCAAGGTTATTTTCAGTGTATTACCAAAGTGACCACTATTTGTGTTCACCAAAGACTGTTATATGGGTAAAGCAACCAATACTTATAAGTGAACATGTTTGTATAATCATATACAGTGAGACTCATTTATAACAAGTACAGATGTTACGAGGTCAATGGTATCTCTAAGTTAAGTTTACAAACATACATATTAATCAGATAATGACTGCTGGATGCATTATATATTGATCCACATTAGGCCCTTATGCCACTAATGAGGTGCCTTTATACAGTCTGAGAGCAGAATGTGGTATATGGTTAGTGTTTGGTAATAATAGCTCCAAATTTTGTGACAAAGCGGTAAGTTTCCATTGTTTTGTTTTATTGTGTCATGCTATTATGCAAATATGGCAGAAAGTGAAAAACTGTATGGGCTTGTCGTGCAGGACAATGTTGTGTCATTACAGTTCATAATTCTGTGATCTTGTTAGCCAAAGTTTTTTTGTGAATGAGTGCCAAATTAACATGTTTACTGCCATTTCCAGCCGTGGTAAGATAAGTTGTGTGTGAACTCTGATATCATACCATGGTAGAATAGGAACCTGGTGCAATACAAATGTAGTTTAGCCGTGTAGTTGCCAGTTCAGTCACTGCATAGTGTGTGTAGTGCCCTGTAAAATAATGTTATATGCCTTTGAGCTTTCCTTTGGTTTTCAGAGCACTTGGGTGATGATCAAAATAGTGATGAGTGGGGGTGTTGTATTGTATAGCATAAACTAAAAATGCCCCATGGTGGGAGTTTGAAAAGTGATGCTATTGCCAAAATTCTTTTGTTGAAGGATTTTGATGGTGGTTTGATTCCTTCAGACAGTGGTTTGATTGAACATTATATGGAATATGTACACCTAACAAGAAATCAGTCAAATGACATGGTTTTGCCAAAAATGCAGTGTTTGCATCTATTCAGGGATGTGTGACACTAAACATCATACCCAAAGAGAATACAAGAACTTAGAGGCTATGCCTTGTGAAAAACTTCTTTCATATATCTGCTGTAGTTTAGGAGGGAATTGTGTTTTTATACTATGTTGCACAGTAACTATGTAGTGTTTAACCCTTCAACGCCTGACGACGACTATAGTGGTCGTACCGCACCGCTAACCTCTAAATGTTGCATTTTATATATTTATTCAACAAATATAGGTACTAAATATTTTAAACATGGTATATACTCTCCGTTTTTTCCTCTTCA
>Ga0123355_10010820_pt1 | contig 14026 bp, 4 predicted proteins | sample TergutEmb28metaG_3_FD_89872 | JGI IMG/M metagenome (GOLD analysis project Ga0123355, IMG submission 89872) | Embiratermes neotenicus P1 segment gut microbial communities from Petit-Saut dam, French Guiana - Emb289 P1 | ecosystem: Host-associated > Arthropoda: Insects > Digestive system > Gut ... | reverse complement strand
TATATATACATACACACACATATATATATATAATAAATGCAATCACCATATTAAATTTTCGTTTTACATAACCACATACACCAGCATACAAAATATACTGCCAAATATTACAGGCATTAGTCAAAAAAATCTTACAAATGTGTGGAAGTTGGAAAAGTATGTACCATTATATTTGTGGATATATATTATAAACTATTTAATTTGTGGTGCTATCTGTTGAAAGCGTATTCTGATAGAGCCCTGGTGGTACACACTCTGTTTTGAGACCATAAGGTGCCTTTAATATACAAACACAAACTCTCTGACCTCACATATAGCTGAAAGCCAATTTTTAGCCATCTGCTGTCATATCATACCAAAATCACAGCCCTGCCAAGTATGAAACCCATTTGATTTTATTTATTTAAATTTTAGATCACATTTACACATATTCAAGCCTATGTTAAGCTTCAAACACAGTTGAAACTTAATTTACTATTTCTTCTTCCTTTAACTCTCCCCTGCCTCTTCAATTAACGACTAAGCCATCTCGCCTTTCCAGATTCAGAATTAACTTCTTATAACATGGACACTTTAAGAATCTGGAAAGACTGCTTGGAAGTGTGGACCATCTCATCAGAAGGCCTCTAACTACATGGGTCAACCAACACAAAAATAAAAACAAAATCATGCCATATGCAGGATTTGAAGGTGTAATCACAGTGAGAACTTCATTCCAGATCATATGCACAGCCACAATGATATGCATCAAATGGTGGACAGCTTCTGTGAAGAGAGACTCAACAGTCACTCAGCTAGTCAAGAAATTCCCAATGTTTTGTGGACTCTGGTGCATTACTACCATGATCACAACAAGCTGCTATGAGCCGGTAGAATCCATTCCACATCCCACATGCTGTTCCTTCAAATTGTATCTGAACCTTTAAATGACCGGGTTGCTATTTAAATTTTAGCACATGACTTATGAAACATATTATTTGAACATAAAAAGATAAAACTATGAAAAAAAACGGCATTTTATGGAAAATAAAATAGTGATTATGCACATGCCTTAGAAGTGCTGTAACTTTTCTTCTTACTTAAATATATAAAATGAATTTATAGGGGTGTTTTCTTTTTCATGCACTCCAATATGCAAACAAAAGTTGTTCAAAGGTTAATGTTATACTCCAACTTGTGCCTAAATTTTCTGGCTAAACTTTACGCATTCCTCATTTTCCCCACACACATTACACTACGCACAAGCAAGTTTACTAAAAACACGAAATCAAATTAACTATTTTCTTGCTATGAGTTCAAAGAGTGGAGCCTCTCAAAATGTTATATGCATGCTAATCTTCCAGATTTTACCTGCCCTAGTTATGATGCTGACATGGAAAAATATCTAACAATATCTGCACAAGAATTGTTCATAAAAACTCACGAAAGTTTTTCCATGGCTTTGGCATCAGTCAGCAACCAGTGTGTGTTAAGCAGAGTGGCTGCACAGACATACTCTCCAAGCACATAGACTGCTGCATGCCATGGCCATTCGTATTCATCTTTTACACTTGAAAGTGCATGCAGCTGGAAAGCAGATGCAACACGCAACAGCTGTGGCCAGCACTCAACTTCTAAGCCAGGACAAAATTCTGGTGGCTCCTCAGTAACATTAGACTTAGTTATGTTGCTAGAAGTATGAGTAGTACCAATAGGGACACTGTAAGGTTGGTGTGGTGCTATAACTTCAACAACATCAGGCTTCACTGTCACTTCACTGAATGAACTAAAACCGCTGGAAAAAAATATATTAGGCCATTAGTACATACATTTTGACATAAAAATTCAAACTGCAAGGGTGTCAGTATTCCACATACACCTGTACCATACAACTTAAAAATTAAGCCTATATATTTTTATGATATAAAAATCAATCACCTGTGCATTCAGGAAATTTGAATACAAATTGAAGTAGGATGCACAAGAGGATTCCAGAAGTTCCACCATTGAAATATAACATTCCTTTTCTTCCAAGATTTTGTTCATTTTTATTGTCACAATTTAAATATTTTCTCTAACACTTCCTAAAATATTAACTTTTTGGATACTTCTCTTGGAAACATGAAAATGTCATTACGCACAGAATTCAGTGGAAACATGCATGAGGTACCAGTGGCAACTCTTACTTGGCCAAGAATCTTCTGACAGAGAATGTCAATGAGATGCCATATTGTCACGCAATATCCAAGAACCTGACTTCCAGGCTCCAAGACATCTCCATTAATCTTTATCTCTTAAGTTTCTCAGAACATCCACACAAAACATCTTGCTGTCTCTCGCTTTGTCACAAACACAAACCATTATTTTTCAGTGTTGCCTAATGTCAGCCAGAACTTCATTATTTTCAACTAAAATGACACATTTTTAAATCCACCACATGACCTAACCTCATGGGAATAATTTTTCTCCATCAACTGCAGATTTAAAAATTTTGTACATTTCTGTTACATTGTTTTCAAGTTTCACACAAAACTTCATGTGCACGTACAGTATTGCTTCTTAATGTGTGCCATTACATAATGCAATGACCACTACGAGCACATGTAAACAAAAAATGCTTTACTGAACCGAGTACCCTCAGTGACTTAACTACAACTTAACTGTAGTCAAACAGCTTTCAGTATTTGTGGTTTATTGTCAGTACTGGCTGTGACATTGTGAAAAGGTATAGTCACCCAGTCCAAACCACAGAGGTGCCTAGGGGTTGCAGAAGTACAGCAACACTTTTTCTTAACATTGGCATTAGATATAGGTGAGTGGTCAACTTCATGAATTGGTTGCTTTAATGTCAGGGAAAGAACAGCCAGTACCCTTTGAATAGGAAGCTTGGTGGGACCCATAGCAGGTCTGGACATTTTGGAGAGGAAAAAAATTTCTTGCTCTTGCAGACCTTTGAACCCAGGATCATCCAACTAATAGCACAGCCACTAGCCCGTGTATTGACTACACTATTTGTGACACTGACCTACAATAGAGTCAGAATTTTATGAACCGCTCTCATATTATGTGTCTAGTTCCAATTACATAGATGAAGAAGATCAATTACAAAATCCAGGAAATGGATAGGTGGCTAGGTACCCTATGAGCCCGTTCATTCTCTTGAATACTGGTAAGCTGAAATTCAAATTCAATCCAAATACAAACGAAGGGAAGAATACTACTGGAATGAGTACAGTATAAGCTAGTTTAACCAGCACCTCTTGGACCAAAGGGTTGATGGATATAAAACTTTTCTATATATTTGAATAATACATCTAGTAGGAGAGCTGCAGTCTTCTGGTTTACTAAGCAGTGAGTAGTGGTACTACTCACTGCATAATAACCCAGAAGAGTGCAGTTCTCAACTGCTTCAAGGCAGGTCAGAAATCACATGTTATATATAGTATGTATCTTAATGTAACAGGCAATATCATGGACAGACCTAATCATTTAATTTGTCAGTTTATATCCTGTCCTTGTTTCCTTGCTATATTCTCTATTCCCTTTTCACCATTACTTAAGTCACACAGTGTCTAGGTTGTATCTAAGTCATGTAAAAATCCAACAAGACACCAAGACACACATTTTGCTGTTGCAATCTTAACTGTTCAATGTTCACCTGTAAAGAGTCATTCTTAACTGAACTTTTGATTTATGGACTCTTGGATCTGGTATCAGGTGCTGTTGGTAAATGGAATTGTGAAATGTTTTGGGCATCTGTAAATTTCCAGTTCCTAGAGATTTCCAAATCATCTATTGCCAGATCAAACAGTTTTCATTGTAGAGTGCTGCACTCATCTAATGAGAACAGATGTGATATAATGAATTGAAAATATGAAGGCAAAATTAAAATACCTGTCACCCCATAAAATATGACATATAGAACAGGAAAGTAGTAAGTTACATGAACAAATAAGATCCCTCAATGGAACATTCAATGTATCCTAAAGCATGTAGCTTTCTCAGTTTCTTACCTGTAACCAAGATAAAAACATATGTTTGATGCAAGCAAGCTCTGATCCATTGTTTCTGCTGTGCACATTAGTCTCCATTGACTGTGAAGACTATAGGTAAAAATGCCCTTTAATCTAACATGTGAGAGTCCATCTGCATCGATCTGAACATTCAATCCATTTGTCAGAGCAACTACAATGAAATGAATATTACATTAAATGGTTTACCAGATGAATATAACATGGTTGCTACAAAATTAATACACCTCCTAACCACTATTTAATCACGGTGTTCTGCCTCAAGTACTGTTATATTGTAAAGTTATATTTTGAGTCCTACAAGAGTTTTGTTATTTAATAAAACATCCTCAATTTCATAGGTTATACCAAGTCAGACTGTAGAGCAATTCTGAAAGATGTGGAAGGTACACATTGTGGCTTGTTTTAACCAAACTCCCAAAAGTCTACTGAGAACAAACAACTTTGGTTCAGGAATCTTGGAACCTCAAAGATACAAAACAAGAGATCTCAATTATTCTGTCAAAATGTTCAACAGATCCTAACAGAATTATTCTAAAGTGTCAATCAATACACAGCATGTGCTGAAGGATAGACTATGAACAGTATTTCAAAATATACAGACCAAGGTATGTCATCTCTTTCATTTTCCACATGAAAATAAAGTGCAAACCTTTTTACCATTAATTTAATTCACTACGAACAACTATGTATGTTAAAGTGTTCAAATACAGTATGAAAAATGTGTAAATGTCAGTTTCTTAAAAGGCCACTATGTGGTACATCATATGCAATCTTGTACTCCTTTTTTTTTTTGTAATAGAAAAATTTAATGGCAATGCCAACTATTTTATTCAAACTCACCGAAAGAGCCAATTTAGAAATTAGAACCAAACTGATACCAAAGTCATATATACAAACAACTAGAATAGGTACCTCCAAGACTAGAATATGAGCATTTCAAAATGCCATACCTATTAGATATTGTGTTAATATAAATTATTCTTCAGCTAAAAATAACCTCCACTTAAGGGTACAAGTGCCCTTGATTCTGTATTAAATTTTGATTCTAATTTCATCAAGTATACAAATCCATATAAAAGACAGAGGTATCTTACAACAGTCACTTTCATCTTCATTATGTGGGCAGTCTAACTTATGGTTACATTTGTAGGCAGCTGGAATGCACTTCCCACTCCTGTAGCAATAAAATTCATCTTCTGTACAGTTATCTGAAAAAGACCAATGGTTGTCAATTGTACAATATTCATTTTTACACTGTGTACTGCACTTCTTGCACATATACAGAACCATCTACAGTACCACAGCAAAAATTAGCCACACAGCAATTCTGGTAGAAAACCCCAACATTATTCCCAAATAATTCTGCCAATTGAAGACTTACATAGGCAGATTCTTTAAATTATGATATGCCATATTAATATTATAGCACAAAGCATATTACAAAATGCATTTGTTTTAACATTTCACAACATGAGACGCAGTGGAATCAACAAATATCATCCATTCCTTTAACATCACTGCAATGGTAATAGTGAGAACACACAATGGTCTGGGAAAAGCATTTGATGCCTGTTCCACTTAATATGCTTCAGTGTATGTTCACAATGTTACCAAGAATTATTTAAATCATTACCATACATCTATGTAGTTCACACACCACCACACACATTACTATACAATTTACTTGTACATTTTGGTGCATGATTTCCACTAATACAGATTTTGAGTTAGATTTGCCAGATACATCCTCAAAGTTTCATGTTATGCTACGTTCACAAATTGTAACACATAAACAATGTCTCAGATGAATTTTTGTATGTACATTTATGATCTAACTCAGAACAAAAACTCCATGTTCCTGTCTCATATGTTCTATTAGTTTAACATTAACAAATGGAAAGTTACATCCACAGTTCACGTGGGTGCCATCATTCCAGAAAAAATAAGACTTCCCTACATTTTTCAAAGACCTGTTACTGTACCAGATTTTTGAGACTCTACATTAAATGGCACTAGAAATATTACTGTCAATGAAGTTTAACTGCCAAGAAATTTGTATTATTAATGATTAAAAAACATACTATCAACTACACATATAATTATATAATAAATGCACATGTTTCTGAAGTAAAGTTGCCAATACAGAAAAATAACTGGTGTTGTATTCCAGCTGCAATGCATCTGTTGTCCCTACTTCAGCTATTCACTTTACATCTGGAAAAACCTGTTTACATATGTATTTCTTTCTTGTTGTGGGCTGTGATTTCACTTACAGCAGTTTTGTTCATCTGTACCATCTGCACAGTCTACGTACTCATCACATACAAACTGTGGATAGACACTAAGCAGTTGATCACGACACGTACATTCTGTCTCATCAGACATATCCTCACAGTCCACCACACCATCACATACTCTTGAAAACAAGATCTTCTGTGGTAGCCTGTAAACAAACCATGCCTACACATCAACTTAATCTGACAGCTGGACAATTTAAAAAAATGAATTTTTAGCACAACTAAAGCTCAGTGTTGAATCATACTGTGCAACAGAAAGGTGATATCCACAGTAGGATTAATACTATTTTGAAAGTTATAAAGTAGCTGTTTCAACTTCCCACACCATAAATTAAATTAAGTAGTAGAAGACAACTGTTTCAAACTTGCTATATACAGCAAACACTCCATGTTCCAAAGGATGTATAAACAGTAGCAGAAAACTTTTATGACAACAGCAGACACTATGTATTCAGACAGAAATTGACAAACCTTTGGAGGAAGCTGCTGCTTCCACCTTTTACACTTAAGATTCCGGCAGTAGGTTCCTCTGAAATGTTGGTCAACTGTGAGCAGACTACATAGTGTCTGATCTCAGAAGCTATCTTCATAAAACTGTCATAAGAACTTACAAATCATATTTTTCAATTAAATATAGTACAACTGGTATAAATGCACTGCTTGAACATTCCTTCTTAAACAGTTATCAAAATTTTCAAAACTAAAACAAAACACAAAAATAATTAGGCATTACTTCTCAGTTCTGTATCCTCTTTACAGCATTTGTGTATTCCACCTCAAATGTGTCTTCTGTTAGTTTACAAAGCAGGTAATTTTTTTTTCTTCACAAACCTGAACAAAATATATTATCACATTACACAGGAGAAAGAGCCCATTCTCTTCTCTACCATTCCACAAATGCTGGTGCGTCTAAAGTTTCATGATTTTCAATATGTCCCTTATTGTTACAGACAAGAATGGATTCATTGTACCTAAATCTCTTTGCCCTTACAAGTGACACAAATATTTTACAGTATGGTTCATCATGTATTAATACAGTGCACCCAGTCAAGTTTTAGGGATAAATTCTAACTGTGCTTGCCATGAAGGCAAGTGGGGTAGTGGAGGTGCTTGGCGTCTCTTTTAATAATATCAATCCTGCTGTTGTTGTCAATTTTCACGCATCCTCTACCTTGGAATTACATGGAGTTGAGTGGTCAGCTTCATCCCTCAGCCATTTTATTCCCAGAAAGAAACTTCAGTACCCATTGATTACAAGCCTGGGTGTATCCTGCAGCTGCTCTGAATGTTTCAGAGAAGAGAAAAATTCTTGCCCCAGCCAGGAATTGAACTATGATTACTTTGTGATCCAGCCCATCGCATAATCATATCCTAACAACAACATCCCATATCTTCCCAGTCAATATACGGTAACCAATAGTTATTTGACTTGTGCCAGAATACTGAGAATCAGTACCTACTAACCAGTATACAGAAGTCTCCCTTGCAAAATTCCATAACTGAGATATGATTAGCTGTAACTCACAGCCATGTAATAACTGCACATTTTTTGTTACATTACCATTGGCCACTTACTTTCTTTAAAGCAGGTTAACATTTAAGTAGAATCCAATAACTTTCTAATATATCTGTTAAAATGCTGCTGTATTCTTTACAATATGATGCGGATTTTGTTTATTTAGTGTCAAAATCATGGTTAATTTTACTGCATACAGTTTAACTTACATATTACAGTTAAAAGTTGAACTCGAAGTAACATTTAATCCAGTGTTGGGTGGTGAACGTGATGATCTGGATGATGAAAGTGGCAAATTCTGTGCTGATTTGGAGTCAAAACTTCCAGTGACTGGAAAGGTTGATTCATAATTTTTATTTTCGGTTATTTCTGAAATACTGGCAGGAAATGTGCCAGAAACTTTATTAGTGGTTTTAAATTCTCTCAAGTCTGAAACTCCATGTTGTTCTTCAACCTCATTTACACGTGTTGTAGATCGTTCAGTCCAGTATGTAAACATCCAGCCTTCAAATGGTATGAAGTCACTAGCATTATTAATTGCTGTGAGTGTTGACGAACCAATGGCACTTTCAGTTAAGGTGCTGTATTCATCAGGAACTGAAACAGTTGATTGAAACTCTATTTCCAACGTATCTACTCTGGTTGTTACAGGATGAGACATTTTCAAGAAATGCAGAGATTGTGCTCCTATAGATGTCTGGACATCTTCTGCAGGTGATAATTCTGATTCACCATTTCCTTCTGCGTGTGCTGTACTATTAAACACTGACTCGCCTTCTGTTACATTATGGGTATTGTTCTTTTGCACTACAAGAAACCCACTTCCCTTTCCTGGTATATTGCCTGTCTTGGTTCCTCTTCTGGCAAATTTATCAGACCAAATGCCGATCTGTGTTTTACTATCAGAGAGTGTACTCTTCTGTAGAGTACTTTCTGACTTTAGAAGACCCTGTGTTTCATGGTGAGATACTGTGTTGTTTAGCTCTTCAACATAAAATGTGCTACTTTGCATTTTACTACTAGGCATTGTGTTGTCTTGTTCTTCCTCAAAAAACACTGTGTTGTTTTGTGTTTCACCATGCAACACTGTGCTGTCCTTTATTCCACCATGAGACATTACTGTATCTCCCAGTTCATCATAAGAAGTAGTATTAGCTACTGTTTCACCATAAGACACTGTCGTGCTTTGTGTTTCACCATAAGACACTGTCGTGCCTTGTGTTTCACCATGAGACACTGTGTCTTCTTGTGTTTCATCATAAGGCATTGTGTCACCTTTTGTTTCACTGTAATACACAGCATCACCTTGTGTTTCACCATAAAGCACTGTGCTACCTCGTGTTTCACCATAAAACACTGCATTACCTTGTGTTTCACCCTGAAACATTTTGTTTCTGTGTGTTACTCCATGAGGTATTGCATCATTTTGCATATTAATAACAGATCCTTCATCAGCTTCAAGCTCTGCATCAGATATATTTTCTGTTTTTGTTTCAGTGAAAGGTGTGGCTATATTTTGTGTATTAGGTGTAAATAATTCATCTGCTGTAGTCTGCATTACTTGTTTATTTTCATGCAAGGCAATGCCGAATATTGTTTTCCTGCTGTAACGAGAATGATCATAAGTGTTGTTACCAAGAAAACCATTTGTTGAAACCTCTTCATCTACTGATGCCTCTCTTGTACCTTCTTTGTGTAAGCCTGATTTTGGGGTATGTTCTTCCTCATATCGAAAATTAAATTTATTTGCCATTAATTCTAGATTTCTTCCAAAAGAAGATGAATTATCAGTTATATTCAGAACTTCTGAACGTTCTTTATTTGTTTGATTATTTACTGTTTCTTCAACAACTCCAAGAGAATGTGTATCAGTAATCTGAGTTCCTGTTTCCATTGACAAAACACGTGCTCTTCTCATCAGAATTTCGTCTTCAAGTTCTTTTGAAGAAATCAAATGCTTTATGCCACGGTCAGTCTTTAATGCACGTGATGATGATGACGGATGGCAGTTTAGTTCATCTTGTGCATCAAGACAATCAACCATTTTATCACACTTCTTTCTCACAGACAAACAACGTGTGTTACCCACTGAACACTGTAGTCCAGGACAAGAGACTAGAGGAGCCTTCATTAGAAGATGACTTGCACCTAAAACACAATCATCATAAAAAATTAAGTACTCAGTTCTGACACATTAAGACTGTGCACCATAAGTTACATGTATAAACACTGGGACATTTCTATTTCAGCAATCAGGTCTTTCCCTTTGAAACAACCCTCACAATTTCATGACATGTGGATCTCCACTAAGTTCTGCATCTCAAAGATTTAAAACCCAACTTCTGACTTTTAAACCTCTGTTACTACTTATTTTAATTACCATATACTTACATTGCTGAACATGTTTTTCATCACTCAAGGCAAAAGATTACACAGAAATTTCAAACAACATTCAGACAAGAGTTATGAAATTTCCTTCAAGTTCCTTGTGACAAAAGTTTCCATGGCTTGTGTATTTCTGTTTTTCTGTGTGTTACTTACTGCTACTTGTCTTCTCTGTAACCCAGTTCAGAAACAATGAAACTCGGGTATATACTCCAGGCTCATTCGGACGAGCACATCCTTCACCATGACTCACAATACCAGCAACATACCAACGTGTTGGTTCATTTTCATGTCTGTAATTAAAGAGAATGCTCTTTAAAACGTGAAGATGACATGTGAAGAAATTTAAACTTTTAATATGTGTGCAACTGCACATGCATGTGCGTATATTTGTTTCCCCCAGCCACCACCACAAGGTAGATACAACTGACAAGTTACATACACACTGTGTCTACCTACATGTCTATTCACATTTCTCATTCAAAATTACTGGATACGTTTTGATGAGAGTTAGTAGTGTGGGAATACAGGAAACATGTCAAATTAACTTTGTCTTGTGTCATTTCATGAAGTTCAAATCATATATCACCTATTTCAAACTGACTGTTTACAAGAAATTTTCATGGCATCAAGAACGGACTTAATTACATTCCAAAACTATTACTTGCAAATTTTATAGTTTGTATATTTAATTACATACAAGGAAAAATGAGTTAGGACTATGAAGGAAGAATATAATGTGATCAGCTTTCTTATAACAGACTTGAATTTAAAGTAAATGAGGCAAAATATGCACATATAATTGCTCAGAATATATCCAGAAATAAAAACAAAAGGTCACTTCTCACATTTATGGAAAACATCAGCTGAGATTGTGCATGTATACATATTTAGTAATCAAATACATTTGATGTGAAAGAACGAAAGAAATGGTATGGTATATACTGGCTGTTTTTATTTTGTGAAAAAGAAGATGGTGGTATAGTCAGAGCAAAACAGGCAACATTAATCCCCTTTTCAGACTACAGTCTAATAAAGGTACAGGTAAAGCAGTCCCATTACAGGCCTGGAGGGGCCCAGAGGGTTCCAAGAAGTTAAGGTTCCCAGATTTCATGACAACAGCACAGGATAGTGGTAAGGTAGTCAGCCTTACGCACCGGGCGTCTTTACCCCCAGGAAATGCTCCTGGTACTCATTTCCGTTAGAGGCTGAGTCAACCCCAGGGCCATAGTGCGATCGGAAGGATTAGATCAACGGAAATTTCCAATGACACCAGCTGGGATCGAACCAGCGACCTTCCGATTTGTAGCACAGTACCTTCAATACTACATTGTGCCAAAAATCAAGCACTGAACACTGGTGTTTGATATTGAAATACAGAAGATAGACATATGCAGCTCATCAAAAGGGGTTCCTTTAGAACCCTAAAAATAAAAACTTAACAGGTTGTTGCCTGTGAAACTGCAAGTGTGGTATAATCAGTTTAGATGCCCAAAAATATGGAGTTATCTCTGATGAATGCTGAAAATAAATAAGATGTCATTTTCCTCTACCCTTTCTGTTTCACCACTACTGAATTTTACTTTATAGCAGTCCACTCTTCTTGACATTGCTGGACAGAACTGTTGGTATTGTGATTAGGCTACAGGCTGGACAACTGAGATATTGTGGTTCAGTTCCATGCAAAGGCAAAAGACATTTCCCTTCTTCAAAACATCCAGCCTATGGAATCCACCCAACCTACTACTCAATGGATACTGGCAGCTCTTTCACCAGGAGCAAAGTGGCCGGGGCATAGAGCTGACCACCCACCCTCATCTAGTGCTGAGGTTAAGAAAGCATGGAGCTGCAACTCCAGTCCCTCATATACTTTGTATCATGCAGAGGGACAATCATTGGCCACAGGGTTTTATGTATACTATAATGCTTTTCAGGTCAGAATGACTGTCATAAGGCTGTCCCTATAATACAACAAAACAGAAGGATTATTGTGTATGTACGGTTAAATGTGATAGTGTCAGATGTTTACAAAGAAGTGTGAAAATTTAGCAGCTCTGAAAGATCTGTAATGTGAATAATTATGTAAATTACTAGCAGACATTAGAACCCATCATACAGGATATATAGGGATTCAGTACACTGACTACAATCACTTTATATAACACCATTCAACCTTTAGTTTTGTCTGATGCTTATAAAGAATCACTGAATAAACTAAGAAATTACTAGTGATATTGGACAATTATTTAAAATGAATGCATATTAGAAATGGTTGATGATAATTCCATAGAAGTATAAGAACATCATACCCAATATTTGATACAATTCAAAGCTTGTCCATCTTGATACTTGTTATTAACAGTATGCTGCGCCTAATGCAGTGCAACATAGTGAAAACAAATGCCATCTGTTACATTTGTTGGACTGAAGAAAAGCTGAGAGTCTGACATAGGCCTCAGAATTGCATTCAATTTACGCATCTGTGAAAATGTTGATGTTTCCTTTTGAAACACTAAAACTGAACTTACCTACAAAGGAGGGGCCCACCACTGTCTCCTTGACATGCATCTCTTCCGCCCTCTGGTATGCCTGCACACAGCTCCAACCCTTCATTGTCTTCCCTGTGCTTGCAGCTTGGCACAATGGGCACCTCCACTTCTTGCATGTGATCAGCTATTAAATGTCATACATAGTAGTACAATATTAATAATAAATCTCAACATGCAATCAATTTTGTCAAAAGTGTGGTTCACCCTGCCAAAAACACCACTGATAAAACCATATTTTGTGCATCATATAGTAAAAATTAATAAAATTAATGCAAAAAAATCTTGAATAAAAATATTCCCTTCCTTAAATAAATACAAACTCCAGTATAGTGCCACTCTCATGTAGGGCACACACAAGTCTGTGAACAAAAATTCCCTGTATCGTGATTTACTGCCACCCTTGATACACTGTCTTAAACTGTGCTGTACAAAAAGTAACAATATTTTGGAGTTTTGATTGCACATAATGATTGCTTCTTTACTGTATTATACAATCTAACAAAACATCCAAACTGGATCCTCACCCCACTCATTCTGACCCTATGTATGGAGACAACATGTTTATCCAAAATGTCAGTATCCACTGACAAGAATTACATAATTTGACCATCCACATGACCACAATATGAACAATCACTGTAGCAAAACTGGAAAAATTACATAAATATTTAGTTAATTAGCTTTATTTTCCATAAATCCAATTGAAATACAATTTCATGTGGATGTGGAAGTAGTCAAAATAAACAACATATAGTTAAAATGCAGATGGAAGACCTATCAATGAAATTTACTTAAAGGAAGAATATAAGTGTTGTCGAATAAATTTATACACATACAGATTTAACAAACAATAAAAGAAATAAAATAAATGAATTATTTAATTATTAAAACTACAATATCAGCAATCATTAATTACTGGTAAATTCCCTGCACTAGGATTGCTCAGCAAGTTCCAGTCAAAGTATTCTTGAATAGTATAAAATGGAGCTTCCAAAAGAAACTTTTTTGAGGCTGATTTAAATTACCTCACATCACTAGATAAACGTTTTATTCTTGGAGGCAAGCAAATGAAGACTTTGATTCCTGAGTGATACACTCCTTTTTGTACCTTAGACAAATGCACTGAAGGCAGATACAGGTCTAAACAGTGTCTTGTATTAATAGAATGTACCACTGAATTGGATTTGAACATATTTATATTCTTAACTACGAAGAGTAATAAGGAGAGTATGTACTGTGAGTACAGGGGTAGAAAGTTTAATTTTT
>Ga0123355_10010818_pt1 | contig 14026 bp, 18 predicted proteins | sample TergutEmb28metaG_3_FD_89872 | JGI IMG/M metagenome (GOLD analysis project Ga0123355, IMG submission 89872) | Embiratermes neotenicus P1 segment gut microbial communities from Petit-Saut dam, French Guiana - Emb289 P1 | ecosystem: Host-associated > Arthropoda: Insects > Digestive system > Gut ... | reverse complement strand
CCGGTCCGATCGTCGTGTGCGGCGCTGTCTGCCTCGACCGGGTCAAGCGGGACCCGGTCGAGGGGATGCACGTGGACGTCGCCGCGCGGCGGCCGCACGGTCAGCGTGGCACCCGGCTCGAGCCGGCGGACAGGCAGTGGTTCGGTGTCTACGCCCATTTGAGTTCCCTTGCTTTTCGACCAAAGATGTCGACAACGACGTTGATTATCAAGACGATCGCGAGCAGCACCAGCGCCGCGGCGAACGCCTTGTTGGGCTGGTTGAGATCACCGGTCGGCGCGTTGTCGAAGATGTAGGCGGTCAGCGTGCTGCCGGTGCCGCGCAGGGTCCCGAGCAACGGCACGTTGCCGACGCCCTGCAGCGTCAGGGTGTCGCCCAGCAGGAAGACGATGATCGCCGTGTCGCCGATCGCGTGCCCGGCGCCGATCATCGAGCCGGTGATGATGTCGGGGCGTACCGCCGGCAGCAGCACCCGCCGGATCGTCGTGATCTTCGTCTTGCCCACCGCGTAAGAGGCCTCACGCACGTGGTTGGGGATCGCCTGAAGCCCCTCGCGCACACTGGTCACCACCAGCGGCAGCGCCAGCAGCGAAAGCATCGCGCCGGCTGGGAAGAACCCCTTGCCGTAGACGACCGCGCCCGTCTTCTCGGTGAGGAAGCCCATGAACGACGCCCGGAAGAGGATCACACCGAACAGCGCCAGCACGATCGACGGCGCCCCCGCGAACATCTCGACGGTCGACTCGACGACGCGCGCCAGCGGCCGCGGCCGCGCGTACTCGCTGAGCCACACGGCAACCCCGACCCCGATCGGCGTCGCCAGCAGCATCGCGACGGCCGTGACAAGCAGGGTGCCGAGCAGCGGCGCCAAGAACCCGCCTGATGCGTTCTGGGTGCTCCCAGCCTGCGGATTGGTCCAGAGCATGCTCGGCTGCAGGTAGCGGATCCCCTGCACGAGCAGGTAGATCACGATCGCCGCGCAGATCGCGCAGAACAGCAGCCCCATGAACCAGGCGAAGGCGAGGCCCAGCCGATCGCTGGGACGCCAGGACGCGCTCGACTCGACGGCGCCGTGGCGCGCCGCGCCTTCGGTCCCCGAGCTCATGCCTGCGCCCCGCCGAACTGGAAGTAACGCTTCATCGGCTGCTTCGCCGCCCATCCGGCGAGTGAGAGCATCAGCGAGGAGAACAGCAGCACCGCCGCGATCGCGAACAGCGTGGCCTTCATCGGCGGCGAGCTGAGCTGGTCGGTGTTGTGCAGGATCGTTGGCGCAAGGCCGCGCGAGGGCTCGAAGAAGAAGATCAGGCCGTCGGCCGGGTTCGGCGCGAACCCGACAGAGCCGGAGACCATGCTCAGCATCACGGACTCGCCCAGCGCCCGCGCGGTTGCTAGCACGACCCCGGCGATCAGCGCGGGCCGAGCCGTCAGCACCGCGACCTTCCAGAAGGTGCGCCAGCGGTTTACGCCCAGCGCCAGCGAGCCCTCGAGCCAGTTGCGCGGAACCGCCCGCAGACCGTCGACGAAGATCGCGATCATGATCGGCGCGATCATCACGGTCAGGATCACGATCGCGGCCAGCAGGCTGTAGCCGTTCAGCTCGATGACCGGAGATACCGACGCCTTCTGGCTCTCGGTGATCAGGTGGTTGCCGATGAAGGGCACCAGCACGAGCACCCCGACCAGGCCGTAGATCACGGACGGCACCGAGGCCAGCAGGCGTACGACCGGCTCGAGCACGCGCTGCAGTGGGGCCGGAGCGAACTCGACCATGAAGATCGCGGTGAACAGGCTGGCGAAGAACGCCAGCACCGCCGCAAAGCCGGTGGTCAGGATCGTGCTCCAGATCAGCGGCCAGGCATGGAAGGTGTAGACCGGCTTGTGCCCGTAGTTGGTCGAGTTGAAGATCGCCGTGATCTGCTGGTCGACGTCGCCGCCGGGGCCGAACCAGTGCAGGCCGTTGTGCGCGAACGACGGCCAGGCCTGCGCGACGATGAAGACGACCATCGCCAGCAGCAGCACGATGACGCCGCAGACCAGCGCGCCGAGCCAAAGCTCGGCGCGCTGATCCTGGCTGAGTCCAGCCTCCTCCTGCAGGAGCAGCAGCGGATCGTCTAGCGCCATAGGCGTCTCACCGTCGTTCCGGACCGCTCGCTGTCAGTGGACTGCTCCGCCAGTTACCTATTTCTTCTTGGCGACCTTGTTGAAGGCCGGGACGGCGCCGGAGGTGCTGAGGATCTTGCCGGCTGCGGCGCTGGTGCTGACCCACTTGAAGAACGCGAGGACCTGCGAGTTCGGCGCGTTGCGCGGCACGACCGCCCAGTCGTAGCGCCACAGCGGATACGACCTGTTCTTGATGTTCGCCGGGGAGCAGGCAACGCCGTTGATGGAGAGCGCCTTCTCGCCGGGCGCCTTGGTCTCACCCTTGGCGCCGGAGTTGGCGAGGCCGACATAACCGATCGCATCCTTGTTCTTCTCGATCGCGACCTTGACCAGGCCGTCCGAGGTGAGCTGCGTCGTCGAGGTGTTCTCGGAGCCGCCGCCCAGGACCGCCGCCTGGAAGAAGGTGAACTGCCCGGCGGCGCTGTTGCGCCCCTGGGTCTGAATCGAGTCGCCGCCCAGGTTGCTTCCGAGCTGCCCCCACGTGAGATAGGTGGGCGGCTGCTTGAAGGCACCGGCGAGCTGCGCGAGCGAGAGGTTGCTCAGCTTGTTCTGTGAGTTGACGTCGATGCAGAGACCGTCGAGGAAGATCTTCGAGAACGTCACGTTGGTCTGCGACGGCAGCGGTGCGGCCGTCTGCACGGCGAACTGCGAGATGCCCGACTGGACATCCTTGACGCCGGCGTTGCCGCCGTCCGGGTTGTACCGGAACCCGATCTTCTTGTGGAGCTTCGAGTAGGCAGCAAACAGAGCCACCATGTACGGCTGTGCGGCGCTGGATCCCGAGCCGATCAGTGTCGTTTTGGCCGAGGCCGCGGCCGGGGTCGCCATCGCCGGCACAAACGCAGCCGCGGGCGCGACCGCTGCAACCGCGATCAGAGCCTTCACGCGCTTGCCCGTCAGCTTGGGGTGGTTAGCGCCGCCGAGGCGACTGCGGTTGAGTCTCAAACCAGCATCCTTTCCCATCGTCATCAAGGTCATCTGGTCGATCAATCGCATGATCTCGATAAATCACACAAACTTGATCGACTTCAATGCGGCGAGCTTAGCACCCTGCGCCGTCGGCGGGGCCTGGACGTGGGCGCTGAGCCCGGACGTTGGCGCTGGCCCCCGGACGAGAGCCGGCGCCCCGGACGAGAGCCGGCGCCCCGGACGAGAGCCGGCGCCCCGGACGGGAGCGCTAGGCGGGCGGGGGCTGCAACGGGACGCCGAGCGTCGTAGCGACGTCGCGCATGCGGACCTGCTCCCAGCGAGACAGCCGCCAGAGATCGCGGGTCACCACCGCCGCATCGACCTGGCGCCCGGGCATGTGCAGGTTGGCCTTCGCCAGCAGGCGGCGCTCATCACCCGTCAGCGCCATCCACTTGGCCAGCACGTCGTCAGAGTCCGGCAGCCGCGAACTTCCGTAGGGGCGCGTGTCGTCCGGGAACTCGACGCAGTACTCCCCCAGCAGGCGGCCGGTCTGAGCCGCGTAGGCGATGATCGGGCGATGCGGGTAGATCAGGTAGGCGTACTCGAAATCGACGCCGCCGGTGCGTGCGCTCGATTGCGCGCCCCAGACGCGGATGAAGCCGAGCTCGCGGTACATGGCCCACTCCTCCTCGCCCACGCACGAGCGCAGCAGTTCCCGAGCCGTCTGCTCGGCGCGCAGCTCCCGGCCGGGATCGAGGGACGTCTCCGGAACCAGCCGCCGCCGAGCGCGGTAACGCGCCCACATCTGTGAGACCGGCGGCGCGAGGACGTCCGACAACAGCGCAATCGCCACCAACGCCGAAACACCGAGGGCCAGAACCATCGTTGTGACCGATTCAGCCGCCGGCCGCGCGCGGGAAGAAGATCACGCGCTCCGCGTCACGCGGAATCTCCGCGAACGAGCGCACCATCACGGCATCGCGGCGGCCGTCGCCCTGCGCGAGCGGGACCGCAGCCCACAGGCCGGCGTCGAGCTGGCGGCGGAACTCCTCCAGCAGCCGCTGTTCATCGTGCGGAAGCTCGACGTCCCCTTCCGCGATGAGAACCTCGCCGTGACCAGGTTTCATCCGCAGAAATTGCACCGGCGAATTATGCCAGACGGGACGCCGAGCGTCACACTACTTCTTGGACTCGGCCGTCTCCCGGGCCACCGCCGTCCTGACCTTCCCAACCTTCTTGGTCTTCTTCTTGGTCGGCTTCTTGGTTGTCGTCTTCGCGGCCGGCACGACCGCCGCGACCTTCGGGCACTTGCCGGCGCGCGGAAGCTCGAACGGGCCCTCGGTGACCCCGTTGGTGTCGGTCACGATCAGCTCCACGGTCGCCTGCGGAACCGCCGGCGTACCGGGCTTGGCGCCCTTGGGCAGGAACGCGCAATAGCCCTCGGTCATGGCGAAACCGCCGGTGACCGTCTCACCCGCCGGGATGTACTTGAGATAGGCGGGACTCGTGCCGTTCGCCAGGTCCGACGCGGAGCTAGCGCCGGGGCCCGGAGCGGTGCAGCCGAAGCCGTCGCTGGGCACGATGCTCGAGCAGTTGACGTACTGCGTCGGGTCGACCGCGCCCGCGGACGTCAGCACCGTTGCCGTCGGCGCCCCGTAGGTGACGTTGTTCCCGTCGTCCTTGCGGCGCGTGACGAGGATCGTGTACGAGTAGATGTTGCCGCTGAAGTCCCACGTGTAGCCCGATGGGCTCGTCGCGCCCGAGATCGCCGGCAGACACGAGAAAGAGTAGTCGTAGGGGTTCGCGTTTCCGGCCGCAGGGCCGTTCGCGTCGGGATTGATCGAGCCGCTGCAGGCCACCGTCGACGGCGGCGTCGTCGGCGTCGCCGCGACCGCGCTCGCCGGCGCGGCAGCGAGCGCCACGCCCCCGACAGCCGCGAACGCCGCCGCCGGCGCTGCAAGCCGCTTCAACAGCCGGCGCGTCGGCACTGGCAACTCCGACACGAGCTGCCTCGACAGAGACGACCGTTTGTGATCTGACACTGCGTACCTCCAAGAGTCGTTCCACCGGTACGCAGGCCGCGACCGACAGTCTGGAAACCAAATAAATCCGACAGAGCATATCGACAAAGTGGGATCTTGTGGATCAAGGCCGTCGATCAAGCCGTCGGTCAAGCCGTCACGATGTACCTGCCCCCAGCCGCCCTGCGCACGCATCCGGCCAGCTCGAGCTCGGCCAGGATGACCAGCATCTGCCGGCCTCCGACCCCGGCCCGCGTCAGCGCCCCAGCGGTGTCGGCCCCGTTCGCGATCGCCTCGAGCAGGGCGACCTGACCGGAGCCGAGGCCGGCCCGGCCGGCCGACTCCGCGTCGCGTACACCGGCGCCGAACACCGCATTCAGGACGTCCTGAGCGTCACGGATCATCACCGCGCCCACGGCCAGCAGCTGGTTGGGGCCCTCGGACTGACCGACCGACACGGCGCCCGGGACCGCACCCACGGGCCGGCCCAGTCCGCGCGCGAACGCGGCCGTACTCAGCGCACCGGAGTCTGCCCGCCCCTGCACGACCACCGTGAGTCTCGCGAGCCCCGCGATGATCCGGTTGCGCGCGATGAATGTCCAGCCGCGCAGCGCTGTCCCCGGGCCGAACTCGCTCACGGCGGCGCCGCTGGCGAGGATCTTGCCGTGAAGCCCGCTGTTCGCCTTCGGATAGGGAGCGCAGGCGCAGCCCGCGAGCACAGCCACGGTGTGGCCGCCCGCGGCCAGCGCGCCGCGGTGCGCGCAGGCGTCCGCGCCGATCGCCATGCCGCTGACCACGCAGAGGCCGCTGGCACTGCACCCGCGGCCCAGCGCATGAGCGATCTCCTGCCCGTAGCCGGTGGCTCGCCGGGACCCGATCAGCGCCACCGGGTCGGCCTGCGCGAGCTCGAGGAAGCGCGCCATGCCACCCGCTACGTGCAGCACCGCCGGCGGTGTCCGCAGGCGCAGCAGGCTCTGCGGATACGCGGCGTCGCAGCGGCAGACGAGCTCCAGGCCGGCCGCTTCGGCTCTGGCCCGCGCCCCCTCCGCGCGGCTCCTGTCGAAGTCCTCGTATTCATGCTCGAGCCCATCCCGCACCCGATTCGCCCATAGGGTTATCAGCTGCTCGTCGCCGAGAGTCAGAATGTCCTCGAGACGCTTGCGCTGGAACTGCAGGTACGCGCTCACGCGGCCGAGCAGCCACGTGCGCCGCATGCATTCGTCACAGGCCCACATGGCTATGCGGCCAGCCCCTCGACGCCGCCGACGCGCTGGCGCAGCATCAGCGCCGTGCACACATCGTCGCTTCCGACCACGTCGCGTCCGTCGAGGTCGGCGATTGTCTGCGCGACGCGCAGGACCCGGTGCCGCCCACGCGCGGACAACGCCCCTCCGAGGTAGGCCCTGCCGAGCGCCGACTGAGCACCCTCGTCGAGCCGCAATCTGGTTTGGATCAGCGCCGCATCGAGCTCGCCGTTGCATGCGGCGCGCGTCCCCTGCAGTCGCCGCCGCTGGCGCTCACGCGCATCGCGGACACGCTCGCGGGCGGCGGCGGAGTCCGTGTGGGGCGGGCCCGCCAGTTCCTCGGTGGCCGGGCGCTCGACGTTCACCAGCATGTCCATGCGGTCGAGCAGCGGGCCGCTCAGCCGCCGCTGGTGACGCCGGATGTCAAGTTCGGAGCAGCTGCATCTGTCGCCCGCTCCCGCGAAGCCGCATGGACAGGGGTTGGTGGCGGCGATCAGCATGAAGCGCGTCGGGAACTCGAGCGCCCGCTGGCCGCGCACGATCGTGATGCGACCGTCCTCGAGCGGCTGGCGGAGCGCCTCGAGCGTGGTGCGCTGGAACTCCGAGAGCTCGTCAGGAACAGGATCCCGCGGTTGGCTATCGACGCCTCACCCGGACGGGGCGGGTTGCCGCCCCCCACCAGGCCCGCAGCGGAGATCGTGTGGTGGGGAGCCCGGAACGGACGCTCGCTGGCGAGACCGCCGCTGTGGAGACCCACGACGCTGTGAATCCGCGTCACCTCCCGCGCTTCGGCGCGGGTCATCGGCGGCAGGATCGACGGCAGCCGGCGCGCCAGCATGGTCTTGCCGGTGCCCGGTGGGCCCTCCAACAGCAGGTTGTGGCCACCGGCCGCGGCGATCTCCAGCGCAAGTAACGGAAACTCATGACCGCGGACATCCGCCAGATCCGGCTGCGAGACCGCTGCCGGCTCCCCGTGGTCGGTTGGGGGCGGAGGCGGCAGGCGCTTTCCCGTGACGGCGTCGACCGCCGCGGCCAGGCCGCTGACCCCCAGCACCCGCACACCATCGATCAGCGCAGCCTGGCGCGCCTGCCCGGCCGGAACGACCAGCGCGGGGATCCCGTGAGCGCGCGCGCCCTCCGCTGCCGCGAACGTCCCGGCCGCGGGCCGCAACTCCCCGCCCAGGGAGAGCTCGCCGTAGACGGCGACATCGGCCAGCAGCGAGGCGTCGAGTTGCCCGCTGGCAGCCAGCACCGCCAGTGCGAGCGCCGCGTCGAAGCCGGGCCCGGCCTTGCGCAATGAGGCGGGAGCGAGGTTGGCGGTGATCCGGCGCTGCGGGAACTCGTAGCCGGAGTTCTGGATCGCCGACCGGACCCGCTCGCGCGACTCGCGCACGGCCGTGTCGCCCAGTCCGACGATCACGAAAGACGGCAGGCCCGGACGGATGTCCACCTCTACGAAGATGCGACGGGGGTCCACTCCGTCGATGGCGAAGGTTGTTACTCGAGCAAGCATGCCTCCGAAGCTACGGCCACATGTGTGACGGAACTCTCACGCGGTGTCACGACTCTGTGAAATCTCGCTCCCCGCCACGCCACTTTTTGCACTTTCGTCACACCACGACACAGAGACGTGACATGTGTGGACGTAGCTTCGGAGGCATGCCCAATGACAGACGCCGCCGAATCGGGGCTGCCGGCGAACAGTTCGCAGCCGACCACCTCACCCGCCGAGGCCTGCAGATCCTCGAGCGCAACTACCGCACGCGCTGGGGAGAGCTCGACATCGTGGCGTTCGACGGGCGCGCCATCATCTTCTGCGAGGTGAAGTGCCGCGTCGCCAACCGCGCCGGCCGCGACCCGCTGGAGTCCGTGCACCCGCGCAAGCGCGCCCAGGTTCGCAGCCTCGCCGGCCGCTGGCTGCGAGACCGCGCCGACCACCCCCGCGTGAGCGACCTGCGCTTCGATGCGATCGGGGTAACGGTCGACCCGGAGGGCAGGCTGGTCCGCCTCGACCACATCGAGGCGGCGTTTTGAGCCCGAGCGGCGTCTCGGGCCAGAGCCGTGCCGGGCTCAGCCGAGCGTCAGTTGCTGATAGGCCGCCGACTGGAACGAGAGGCGGTGCAGCGGCGTGACACCGAGGCGCTGGATTGCGCTGCGGTGTTCGGGCGAGGCATAGCCGACGTGCTCGGCGAAGCCCCAGCCGGGGTTGCGCTCGCCGACGCGACGCATGTACCGGTCGCGGGTCTCCTTGGCCAGGACGGACGCCGCAGCGATCGCGGCGCTGGTCGCGTCGCCCCTGATCACCGCACGGTGCTCGTGACCGATGTCACCCAGATTGAAGCCGTCGCTGAGGCAGATCGCGCCGTCGCAGGCGACGTTGTCCAGGGCCTCGCGCAGCGCCGCCAGGTTGGTGACGTGCAGCCCTCGGGCGTCGATCCCCGAGGCGCAGCGGGAGACGATCGAGACCTTCGCAGCGACCCGCAGGATCACGGGATAGAGCGCCGCGCGCGCTGCTGGGGTCTGAAGCTTCGAGTCGTTCAGCCCCGCGAGCGCGCGGATGTCCTCGCGGCGCAGGCGCTCGGTGTCGAACATCACAGCGGCTGCGACAAGCGGACCCGCGAGGCAGCCGCGGCCGGCCTCGTCAGCGCCCGCCACAAAGCGGACCCCAAGCGCCCGATCGTGGGCGAACAGCTTGGGTCCCGGCTTCTTGGGCCGCTTCATCGGGGCGCCGAAGCCTGGGGCTTAGAAGAAGCCGATCCGGTCGATCGGCCAGTACGTCGCGAAGGCGACGCCGATGATCCACTTCTGCGGGACCGGACCCCAGAAACGGCTGTCGTCGGAGTTCCCACGGTTGTCACCCATCATGTAGTACTCCCCGGCGGGAACCGTGATCTGCTGTGGGAACGTGCAGACGGTGCTGTCGAGGCAGGGCTGGATATAGGAGCCCGTTTCCTGAACGCCGTTGCGCCAAACGTGGCCATTGGTGATCCGCAGATGGTCGCCGGGCAGCCCGACGACACGCTTGACGAACGTCTGCTTGGACTCCGCCGGGGTTCCCTCGTCGCAGGGCTGCGGCTGACCCGGACCCTGAGCGTGGTTCTCGCAGATCGCGTTGGGGGTCACGTCGGCCCCGGCCGGCGGATGGAAGACGACGATGTCCCCCAGCCCCGGAGACGTGTCGAGGCGATTGACGAGGATCCGCTGGCCGATCGCCAGGGTCGGGATCATCGATCCTGTCGGGATCCGGTACGGCTTCACGAGCACGGCCTGGATCAGCAGTGCCAATCCGACCGCGACCGCCACCGTCAGCACCAGCTCGACGACGTTGGCGACCGGACCCTTCTTGCGCTTCGGCTTCTTGCTCGTGGCAGCCATCAGAGGCATCCAGAGCGCCCTTCTCCGGGCTGCTCTATGCCTCGTCCGCCGGCGCGGTGGCGTCGGCGTCAGACGACTCGGGCGCGGCCTCACCGGCCTCGGCCTCAGCGGCCTCCGGCTCAGGCGTCTCGACCTCGGCAGCGGCTTCGGGAGCCTCAGCCTCGGCAGCGGCCTCAGGAGCCTCAGCCTCGGCAGCGGCCTCAGGAGCCTCGGGCTCAACGGCGGCCTCAGTCTCGGCAGGCGCCTCAACCTCGGCGAAAGCCGCGCCGTGCAGCAGCTCGCGCTGGATCACTTCCTCCGGACCGGTGTTGCGGCGCTCACGCACGCGGGCACGCTTGCCGACACGGTCACGCAGGTAGTAGAGCTTGGCGCGCCTGACGTCGCCGCGGGCCGCGATCTCGATCTTCTCGATCTTCGGTGAGTGCACGGGGAACGTGCGCTCCACACCGACGCCGAAGGACGTCTTGCGGACGGTGAAGGTCTCGCGCGCGCCATGGCCCTGGCGCTTGATCACAACGCCCTCGAAGACCTGGGTGCGGCGGCGGGTGCCCTCAATCACCTGGAAATGGACACGCAGGCGGTCACCAGCGTCGAACTGCGGAACTCGGCGGAGCTGTGCGCGCTCCAAGGTTTCGATGACAGTGCTCATGGCTCGTTCGTTTGCCGGCAGCACCGGCATCTCGGGTCAGAAACGGACAGAAAGAATTGCGCAGCTGAAGAGCGCGCGGCGGCCTATGGTAGCGAACCCGGAGTCGAATCCGGAGTCCAACTCGGACCCGAACCCGAGCTGGAGGACCGCACGTCCCGCAAACGCGCCTGCTCCAGTCGCCACTCGCGGATATTGGCGTGATGCCCGGAGAGCAGGACATCAGGCACATTCCAGCCGCGGTATGAGGCCGGGCGCGTGTAGTGCGGATATTCGGGCGCGCCGTCGAGCGCCTGACTGAAGGATTCCTCTTGCGCCGACTCCTCGTGGCCGAGCGCCCCGGGCTGTTTGCGCAGGATCGCGTCGCAGACGACCATCGCCGCCAGTTCGCCGCCGGCCAGCACATAGCGGCCGATCGAGAGCCTGTCAGTGGCGAAGTGCTCGACGATGCGCTCGTCGAACCCTTCGTAGCGACCACACAGCAGCGTCAGTGCCGGTTCCGCAGCGAGCTCGTCGACGAGAGCATCGTCCAGCACCCGCCCGCCCGGTGTCAGCGCCAGGATCCGCCGCCCGTTGCGCACCTCGGTCGGGTCGGCGCCGTAATGCGCACGCAAAGCCGCCTCGACGACGTCCACCCGCAGCACCATCCCGGCGCCGCCGCCGAACGGCGTGTCGTCGACCTGGCCGCCCGTCAACGGCGTGTGGTCGCGGTAGTTCACGTAGCCGAGCCGATGCCCCTCCATCAGCGCGTTGCGGACGTGGCGCTGGGACTCGAACCACTCGAATGCCTCGGGGAACAGCGTGAACACATCGATCTCCATCAGCTCACTCCTCGCCCAGGAACTCCAGGTCGATGTCGATCTCACCCTGCTCGAGGTCCACCATCCGTACCGCGTCCGAGACGAGCGGCACCAGTAGCGCATCGCCGCCTCCCGGGCGCTCGACCTCCAGCACCTCGCAGGAGGGCAGCGCCAGCAGCCGGGCAACCGTGCCGACGTGACGCTCGCCGTCGCGCACGGCGCAACCCTCGAGGTCCTCCGCCCACCATTCGTCCTGCTCTAGCGCCGGTGCATACGCGCGGTCGACCAGCAGCTCCTGACCCTGCAGCGCCACCGCCGCATCGCGGTCGGCGCATCCCTCCACGCGCAGGATCATGCGCCGCGCGTGCCCGGCGCGACGCTCGATCACGCGCTCCAGGCCCGCGAGCACGACCTTCTCAGCGGCTTCCAGCAGCTGTGGGCTCGGATCCGCCACAAGGAAGCTGCCGTCGAGCCCATGCGGCCGCCCGACACGCCCTGCGTGAAGCCACTTCTGATCCGCGGCCGCGTCAGCCACGCCCCGAGCCTCAGGGTCAGTCGACAATGTCGACGAAGACGCGGTGCCCGTGCCGCATCGCCGCGCTCTTTACCACGGTCCGCAACGCGGACGCCGTCCGTCCGCCGCGGCCGATCACGTTGCCGTAATCGTCCTGGGCGACGGAGAGCTCGAGGACGACGCTGCCGCCGTCCTCACGCACCTCGCTGACCTTTACGCGGTCAGGATCGTCCACGAGCCCACGAGCTAGGTACTCGAGGAGATCGCGTGGCGAGGAGGTGTCGTTGCTCAACCGGTGATGCCCTGCGTGCGCAGAAGCTTCTTGACCGTGTCGGTGGGCTGGGCGCCACGGGCGAGCCAGTCCTTGACCTTGGCCTCGTCGAGCACGATCGTCGACGGCTCGGTCTGTGCGTTGTAATGCCCGACGGTCTCGATCACGCGACCATCGCGCTTGGAGCGCTGATCGGCGACGACAACCCGCCAGATGGGGTTCTTGCGTCCGCCGACGCGCGTTAGTCGAAGTCTCACTGACATAGACGGGACAGGTTAGCGTGCCTGACGCATAATCGCCTGAAGATCCGGCGTTTTGCCCGAAGCGACGGCCTTCATCATCTTCCGCATCTGCTCGAACTGTTTGATCAGCGCCTTCACGGCCTGCACGTTCGTGCCCGAGCCCTTCGCGATCCGCAGCCGCCGCGAGCCCTTGATCAGCTCCGGGTTGCGGCGCTCCTGAGGCGTCATCGAGGTGATGATCGCTTGGATCCGGTCGAACTCCCGCTCATCGAGCTTGACCCCGCGCAGCTCCTTGCCGACGCCGGGCAGCATGCCGAGCAGGTTCTGCAGCGGTCCCATCCGGCGGATCTGGCGCATCTGCTGCAGAAAGTCGTCGAGGTCGAACTCCTGCTTGCGGAACTTGCGCTCCAGCTCGCGCGCCTGGTCCTCGTCATAGGTGTCACTGGCGCGCTCGATCAGTGACAGCACGTCCCCCATGCCAAGGATCCGCTGGGCCATACGGTCGGGGTGGAACCGCTCGAACTGGTCGAGCTTCTCCCCGGTGGAGGCGTACATGATCGGCTTGCCGGTGATCGCCTTGACAGAGAGCGCCGCGCCGCCGCGAGCATCGCCGTCGAGCTTGCTCATGATCACGCCGTCGAAGTCGACCGTTTCGCCGAACTGCTCCGCCACCTGCACCGCGTCCTGGCCGGTCATTGCGTCGACGACGAGCAGCACCGCATCCGGCTTGATCGCCTTCTTGATGTCGGCGAGCTCCTGCATCAGCTCGGCGTCGACGTGCAGGCGGCCGCTGGTGTCGACGATCAGCACGTCCTTGCCCTCCGTCTGCGCGCGGTCACGGGCCCAGGCGGCGATCTGCACAGGGTTGCGATCGGTGCCCTGCTCGTAGACATCGGCGCCGGCGCGGGTGCCGACCTGGATCAGCTGCTCAACCGCCGCGGGCCGATACACGTCGCAGGCCGCGACCGCCACCGACGAGCTGTACTGCTCGCGTAGATAGCGCGCGAGCTTCGCGGTCGCGGTCGTCTTGCCGGAGCCCTGCAGACCGGCCATCAGAATCACCGTGGGCGGACGCGACGCGAACTCGATCTCCGCGGACTCGCCGCCCATCAGCGCGGTCAGCTCGTCGTTGACGATCTTGATCACCTGCTGCCCCGGATTCAGCTGCCCGATCACGTCGGCGCCCAACGCCCGCTCCTTGACCGCGCCGGTAAAGCTCTTGACCACCTGGAAGTTGACGTCGGCCTCCAGCAGCGCGAGGCGGATCTCGCGCATGGCGCTGTTGATGTCGGCCTCGGTCAGCGTGCCGTGCCCGCGCACGTCCGCGAGCGTCGCCTGGAGCCTCTCGGCGAGTGAATCGAACATTCAGATTCAGGCTAGTGCGTTCGTCCGGAAATACGGGGCGCACCCTACTCGGTGCCGGACCCTTTGGATTCCGGTTCGATGCCTGCGACCGGCCCCGCTGGGCCGGTCGATCCGTTGTCGCCCTGCCCGAAGACGTTGCCCAGCCGGCTGATCGCCTGGGAGAACTCGGACGGGATCACGAACACCTTGTTGGCGTTGCCCTCGGCCAGCTTCGGCAGCATCTGCAGATACTGGTAGCTGAGCAGCTTCGGATCGGGATCAGCGGCGTGGATCGCCTCGAACACGGTCTGGACCGCCTGCGCCTCGCCCTCGGCGCGCAGGATCGCCGCCTGCTTCTGACCCTCGGCTGTCAGCACCGCGGCGCGCTGCTCACCCTCGGCTGTGAGGATCTGCGACTGCTTGATGCCCTCGGCGTTGAGGATCGCGGCGCGGCGGTCGCGCTCGGCCCGCATCTGCTTCTCCATCGCCTCCTGGATCGT
>Ga0123355_10010817_pt1 | contig 14027 bp, 8 predicted proteins | sample TergutEmb28metaG_3_FD_89872 | JGI IMG/M metagenome (GOLD analysis project Ga0123355, IMG submission 89872) | Embiratermes neotenicus P1 segment gut microbial communities from Petit-Saut dam, French Guiana - Emb289 P1 | ecosystem: Host-associated > Arthropoda: Insects > Digestive system > Gut ... | reverse complement strand
TCAATTTTAGCTCTCAGATATGCCTTCTTTTTGTCCCTGAAATGTCTGCTAACTTCACGTCTTACATTGTTCAGAATATCTACATTGCTTTGGCTTGGATCCTGTATCCACTGCATTTTAGCCAGCTTTCTTTTATCCTAAAAACCTAAACATTCTTCATCAAACCAGGGTTATTCTGCTTCAATTCGTGCAGACGCAGATTATCTTTCGCTGAGGTTTGGATATTCTCTTTTATGTTCTCCTCGTCATTGTTCAAGTTCTTCAAAGCTGCAAACCTGTTTATTTGACTAAGTCCGTTTCTACCTAGCACTTAAAAGAGTCATAATTTCGTTTTGGTTACAGAACAGCTTTCAAGGAAAACTTCCGTTGACAATTTGCATATCTGATGCGGGAAATTTACTTAGATTAGCGTTTTACATAGGTCGACGTACTAGCGTGCTCGCATATAACGGCAGACTGGGACATTTCGCTTGACACCGTGAGACTGTGCGCCCTAAGTACTGGTTTATCACCTGCTGTAAATACACCATTGTGCTTTTTAAAGCCACCTCGAGCTTAGATCTTTTAGAAATTAAATTTTTATTCACTACAATTTACTACCGCTTCGTCTCACATCGTTGTGTTAAAGGGTTTATTAGCGAGGACGATTTGCATGAGTTCTTGAATAAATCACCGAGACACTTTAAAGTGCTTATGGAGGGAAAGTGCGAAACGATTTCAGTATGCAATTATTCAGTAGGAACGTGGTACGGATTGCAATTTAATTATATTAAAAACTACTGAAGTTTTATCATGGAACATTGAATTTAAAAAAAGGTAAGCAGTCCTGTTACAGGCCTGGAGTGGCCCAGAGGGTTCCAGGGAGTTAAGGTTCCCCGATTACTTGACAACGACACAGGATGGTGGTAAGGTTGTTAACCCTACGCACCGGCCGCCTTTACCCCCAGGAAATGCTCCTGGTACTCATTCCTGTTAGAGACTGAGTCGACCCCAGGGCCATAGTGCGAACGGAAGGATTATATCAATGAAACATTCCAATGACACCATTTGGAATCGAACCAGCGACATTCCGATTTGTAGCAGAGCACCTTAACCACTGTGCCACCGCGGTCCCATCGAACATTGAATACTGTGGTGATTATTATCACCGACTGCATGGGAATTATCTGATTTATTCATTTCCCCATGGTTTATATACAGACCTTTTCGTTTTAGAGTACTGTCGTACAGTGCCGAAAGGTAGGATGAAAATTACTTAAGAAATGTTGGTGGATGTGTAAAGAAGCTGCACATGTGACATGCATACTGCAGTCTGGTTGGAAAATCTGAAGGGAAGGGACCTCTTGAGAGGCCTTGGTTTAGCGGACGGATACTATTTTGAAAATGGATCTTACAGGATGGAGTGTGAGCCTGTGACCTGTGTTTTAGTTTGCTGAGAACAGGTTACATCGGCGGCCTTTTGTAAACATGAAGGCAGTAAATTTTTGTTTAGTTGAGCAGCTAACAGCCTTTCAAGATAAACCTTCCCATGCGTACTTCCGGCTTATACTGGAAGTTAGAATCCGAGTCCGACGAAGTTGGTTGTATTTTGATTAAGTATGAATTCGTGTACGTGGTTGGTTCTTCCGTGTTGTTTCGGATTTACGCAAGGGTTGGCACTTGTATTTGGTGCTGTAGCGAGCTTTGTATGACAGGTAATAAACTGAATGTCCTCGTTTTCAGGCGCGTTCGCAAAATCGCGAAAAGCGACTGTTAGCTTCGTCATGTCTCTTCGTCTGTTCGCATGGAACAACTGAGCGACCACTGGACGGAATTTCGTGAAATTTCAAGTTTCAGTATTTTTCGAAAACCTGTCGAGAAAATTCCATTTTCATTAAAATCGGACAATAATAACCAGTACTTTACATGAAGACCAATATTCATTTTTTATCATATCTCGCTCATTTCTTCTCAGAATGAGAAATGTTTCAGACAAAAGTTGTAGAGAAACTCAAAACACATACTGTGTTCCGCAACTTATATTTCGCAGATCTTGTTGTTTATGAGATAATGTGAAAAAATATTGCAAAGCCGGGCAGGTCACGGATGACAATATGGCCCATGCGCACTGCATGCCGGATAACTAAGGCTAAAACACACACTCAGAATATGTAATACTAATTGCTTTTCCACTGAAACAATGGTTTGCATGAACGCGCCTCAGTGTTACGTTATGTGTACATTGCCTGTCTTGTTTGTCATATACGTGAATTTTTATCGCTGTGTTATCAAGTATGGAACGCATCTTTTTGATGGGTAGTTAAGCGAATAAGCTTATTTTCCTAACACAGAGTATAAGTGATTCTAGGCTAGTTAACACGACTCGTATATCCGTACATTACTCGCATAAACTCCGAATTACGTCTACCAGCTACGTGCCTCTGTTATGACGAGTTGTCACAATAGAGTCCCGTGCTACTTCACGGCCTCTTTCTTCTGTCTGTCGTTTCCTTATTCTCAGAGCAAACAAATGTTAATATAAACTAGAATTAGTTTATTTTATGTTGTATTGTGTGCTCGATGCTTAAATGTTTTCTTCTACCTCAGGCCGTACCTCACAGAGGACATTTATCAACTATAAAACTTCGGTCTCAGCGCCATGGCTCAGGCGGTTAGTCGCCGGTCTCTCACTGCGGAGGCCCGAGTTCGATCCCAGGTCATCTCTTGTGAAATTTGTGGTGAACAAGTTTGCACTGCGACAGGTTTTTCTCCGAGTACTTCGGCTTTTCCGTGTTAGTACCATTCCATCAACGTTCCTTACTCATCTTCATCTACACGTTGCCCTGAGAATTTTTTTAAAAAAATAGTGGTATTTCGGAAATGAGTGACCATTGGATGGGAACGTACTTGTGCTTTTACGGCGCGTACCTCAGAGAGAACCTAGTTTCATCCTTTATCCTAACCATGCCAACCAGGTCTGACGTCACTGGTAACCATGGTAACCAAGTCGTTACTCGTCACTCAGACAAGGCTGTTACGAGTCTGGAAGGTACAGGTATATGGAGTCTGCATAGCACAGTAAAAACCACTGGCCACAGACAGGACTGGTTGCGGTTCGAATCCCGGTAGGCATGTTGCGATTTTACTCTTCGTTACCAATTTTGTAATTGTTTTGGATCCAATTTATTGTCTTATTCAGGGTCCTTGACTTGGGGTTTATCGTCCGGTCGTGAATTTACTTTGCTCCAAACTATATCGACGCGTGGACATGGGGAATCTGGTCTGCTGTGTGCCTTCAGCACGCGGTGCTTAGAGTGGATATTTCCATTACCTTTTTGAACTACAAGGTACAGAAAAATGTTCTGTTTCTGCTCCACCAGTGCCACACACTTTCCTCGCCCACTCTGCACAAAGTGTCGCCAGAACTGTGCCGTATATAATGACAGTCTCACTATCTGTCCAGCCACAGATGCACGGCTTTCACATTTAATGACCGTGCCGTGCACAGTCATTGCTGAGAAGTCTGTAGTTTTTATATATTTAGTTAATTGCAATTGGGTTGACAGCTGGTGGCAGTACTGCAGTACACATTTACACACAAACAATACACAGAACAACACAACGAAACAGAATACACAGAACGGAACATACATAACAGTAAGAATACATAAACATAACGATAGAAATACATAATTTACAAAACAGAAGCATACAAAACATAAATCATATATACAATGATAAAAAATGGAACCAAAGAATATGAAAGAATAGGATAAACGAAACAGCCATATAAGCAGCAAACTTCATATGGTCTATATATCTTCTAATAACGTTAGACACTTTGTTACTAAGACCTTGACTCCACTCCACCCAACTACACTTCACACCACTTCACTACACTTTTCGACACTTCACTTCCTCTCATTTAAACTTCACCCAACTACACTTCACTACCCTCTTATTTAGCTTAACTCCATTTAAATTCCCTATCGCTCCATTTCACCTCACATCACTGCACTTCACCTCACTTCATTTCACTGCACTTTTAGATGATTTTTGCCACACTTCTTTTCCTTTCATTTCACTCCGTCTATAATTGCTTTCCTAACTCTTTTTCTAAAAATCTTATGTTTACAAGGGAAAGTCCCTAACGCTTCTGCAGGTAGTTGGTTCCAGTTTTTAATGGTCCTATTTACAAAGGAATACTTCCCGATGTTCGTTCTTTGCTTCCTGGCCCTAATTTCCGAACATGATCTACCCTACTCAAATAGTAAGGCCTTCGCAACCTGTCGCGTATAGCTTTCCAAGCCCGTTTTTCTGCGACGGTCAAGACATGCTCTGATTTTAAGGGACCCCAAGGTTCTTCGTTGCTTTTTTCTCAAAGATCAACCATTTGGCCAAATCCTGACTTGGTTCAATCCAGCTCTCATCTTCATACCCTATTTGTCGGCGACTCAGTTCGATATTATTGGCCCATCTACGCCTCGGGTTCCATTTTTATCTTCCCGCCAGTAATGTTTTATGCATTAAACTTTTCATTGCGTGCTACATTTGAGCCTTCAGCTGTTTCCTCATTTAATCATGTTAACACTACTAGAATTCTGAAGCTTTTCATACAATTTTCTACGCTTTTTTACCATTACTTTTCCCCCCTCAATATCTTGTTTTTAACACCGTATGTGTGTACGTTTTTCCATCAGTATTTAGATGATTGTGAAATGCAACAGCATGATATGAAGGTAACGGATGCTGTGTTTACAATGCGAGTAACCAGGTTAGGCTTCGTAGCGACAATAAACAGAAACTGTAACCACTTTCACCGCTGGTCATAACATGATTCTTACTATGACTGCATTACTTGATAGAGAACAGTGAAATAACTGAGATGCATATTGTAGCCTGAGGCACCAGAGTGGTGTTGACATAGTAACTAAACTTCGAGTAACAGGTCTGAGGGCGAGGACTGAATTCAACGGTCTCAGGATAAGATCCGCTGATGTGTTCTTGTGAACACGTTAGTGACATTTCGGATTTGTTAAAAAGCAGTAAATTTATCGACCATGTAAACAATTATAAATTGTCAAATTTTCAAAGAGAGTCTTGCATTTATTTTGTACTAGGACTAACAAGTGCACAATTATTTCACAAATTATCACACTCCTACATGTTTCGACACTATCATGTCATCCTCAGGGAGCTTGTAATCGGTACCTTGGCAGGTTACACAAGTATTTCACATGTAGCTGTTGGTAATATTACCAACAGCTACATGTGAAACAATTGTGCATTTGTTCTTTATAATACAAAATCATAAAAGATGCACTGTGCTTCTATTAAAATAATAGTCTTGCATCATTTGGTGTATTGCTTTATTAGTTAGTTGTTTTATTTCATTACAGTTTTATTCTAATTATTCACATTTATCAGGAGCGTCCACTAATAGCGTATCAAAATGCTGCCATGGATTTTGACATTCAGAGGACCGTGCATCGTGATATATTCTTCTAATAAAGCCAACTAGATGCACTAATTTCTCAAATTTATTTTTGGAAATGAATTCTACATGTTTCGGACAGGTTTTCTGTCCATCGTCAGGAGTCTAGTACTGTACATACAGCAATAGGTATATGTCATACAGGTTATGCTGACTGTTTGCTAGCAAGCAGCCAGCATAACCTGTATGCATTGCTGTGTGCACAGTACCAGACTCCTGATGATGGACAGAAAACCTGTCCGAAACATGTAGAGTTCTGTTCCAAGAATAAATTTCAGGAAATATTGTGTCTAGTTGGTTTTATTGTAAGAATGCTGTCATGGATCTCCAAGACCTCTACAGATATTGTAGCAATAACCACTGCAAGGAAATCTGCATAGTGTCTTCCTTAATAGTGATTTGCACGGTGTGTTCAGTGACGTTGCAGCGGTTCTGGAGTAAATTCTGTCAAATTGAATGAAAACAAGACTGTGTCAGTGATGAGAATTACAGCAAAACAAGTATAAAGTACCTCTATTCAGCGACTTGATCTACGCGGAAAGTAAAATGCAAAACTAGAAGTTAACGAAAGAGCCCGCTTGAATATTTTTGGACTGCTGTTCCTATAATTTTTACCCTCTAATGTATCTGATGATAACGCTGCTGTCAGGCTGGAGGGAATTATATCTGGCTGTCGACAAAATATGAAACACTGGAGAAAGTGACGACGAAATATGTGCAGAATACGTTAGGAGGATTGGAGAAAGTAAAGGAAAATAAAACAAAAATACAGAATATTCTCATTAAGGGTGTAGTGTACCGTAAAAGTTTGAGCGGAAGTCTGTCTTCAAGGGAAAAATTTTAGATTATTTGCGATGTTGTTATGAACACTCTTTGTTGTATATTTTGCGGTGGGGTTTTGGTTTATGTAACAAGAGAAAGGGTTATAAGGACAATTGAAAGAGACGAAACAAAATAAGCCCAAGTCATTGTGCTTTCGATTCGCTTCCTGGACGCCTTTGTACACCTAGGACTGGTGATGAAACGGATTTTCTCTTGACCTCTCTCTGGTCCACAATCCGAATGCCAGGCTAAATCTATGGACCGTTTCTTCTCGCTCTCTTGTTAGTCCAGTAATGATGCCAGATCCGTGCATAGTAACAGATCCGAGCGAAGTACAGTTAGAAAGGTCGAGGAAGCAGGACCAATTTTTTCTCCCGCGTTACTTGCTCGACCAGCGATCTGTGATACTGACCATGGGCTTCTCTTGACCAGGGCTGTCATGGAGTTCGTTTCTAATTTTCGAACACGTTTAGTCTTTCGAAGAAATAGTTTTTTAGAAATCTACTTTTCCCGTCATTTTATTAAAGGTTATTCTGGATTTAAGTTGGTATTAAAGCCACGTTGCCTTGGGAGTGTGGTATGGATTAAGCTGTGCTCCTCATCAAATATTATTCGGCTGATCACATCGTGAAGAATGGGATGGGCGGAGTATGTAGCACGAATTGTGGAGAGGCGTATACAGGGTTTTGGTGGGGCGGGCGGGCAGGCAGGCAGGCGGATAGACGGATGGATGGATAGATAGATAGATATTATCGACAGTCATAATTCTGTTGGACCATATATATATATGTATATGAACCCAAGAGATGGTTTTAAATGAACGCAAAAGAAGTGTGCTTCATTATCTGTGTTGCGTATTGCTACTAATATCTTGTATCTGCAGGAGTAGATGCAGGCACAAAGAGGTATTAGAAAAAGTGAGTGACGTGTTGAAGCTTTGTACAGTGGTAGAATGTGTTATATAACACTATGGGTGAACTGGAAGTGACAGTCGTCTTATAGACGTTACACCTAACGGTACAACAAGGGTAATAGCTACACAGTAGTCGCTGTTTGGTCCACTGCGCTGGCATGCATAAAGTTATATAGGGGCCATTGTTAAGACGCCACGAGAGCTCGAGGTAAAAGTTTCTGTTTCACTAGCTTCATATCATTCGTACAAGCAGCAACGGGTCACTCGTGCGTCAAACAGCGCCGGCATTGCACAAAGTTTTTCAACAATTCCACTCGGTCGTTGCAGTTCAGTTACTGAGCTTTCTCTCTGTTTGCCACTCTGGAATTTGATGGATATTTTGAAATTCATTTTAAACATTCCGTGATTATATACAAACAAGATAGGCAGTATACGTATAACGTAACATTGTGGCGCGTTCGCGTAATGTTTTTACCTCCTCGGCTATTTTACGTCTCTATACCACTGCACTCGAGAAGGCCTTTGTCGTGAAATTATGTAGCTGGCAACAATTAAACGTATTTAGGTTGCGTGAAGTAACCATTTTTTTTTCCAGTTTTAAACAAATTTGGAATTTCTGGACAGATTTTCGAATAAGTCCCCAATGTCAAATTTCTCGGAAATCCGTCCAGGGAGAGCCGCGCTGATACATGCGTACAGATGGGCGGACGGACTGACAGCTTTATACAATTTCAGTCGAATAGAGCGCTTTTATGGCGATTTATTATCGCCGACAACACTAAAAGCTATTCAGGTCTTCATGTAATGTGCTCGATATCTGTGCCCAATTTTAAACAAATTTGGATTTTCGAAAGTTTTCATAAATGTACACAATATCAATTTTCACGGGAATCCTTCCAGTGGGAGTCACTCTGATACGTGCACACAGACAGACAGAGAGACGGAGGGACTTGCTGATGGTAATAGCCGCTTGTCGCGACTGTACGAACACGCCTAGCAATACCTCTATACTACTGTACGTACTCCAAGTTAAGACGATGCACGTGCACAAAATGTAAATTGGTGGCACAACAGTTTCTTTTCAGTTGTTGTGCTGAGCCAGATTTTTGTACGTTCCACAAACGAAGTTAACATAAATGCATAATAACTGCGTAGTGTCTGTCTATTTCATCTCCGAGAACATTCATCACTGAATTTTCGTATTAGGAGCAATTGCTTGAATTTATCCTACGAAAGTTTTTCAGTGTATGCCTGTCCAGTATAACCCAAAATTTTCTTGTTATTCCAATCCAGCCATATCGGCTTTGTCAAAGATGGCTTATCATCCAGCATGAGTACATGCCTTTGAGACGGACATATAGTGAAGGCCTACAGTTATCTTTTGAAAGAATTATCGACGTGGTATTTAATAACATATAAGAAAAATAGTTTCTGTATGATAGACAAGTTGGTATTTGTGTTGTGTTTAGTCCTGTAGCAGTAGTTCTGTGTCTGCAATAAATGGACACGAAGACCTGTGAGGTGTGCAAAACCGGATCGTGTTTATTGGCAAAATACGTTGTTACTCCAAACTGAAATCTGGAAGAAGCTACGCCATTCTGCCTCTGTTTTCCTAGTTACAAATTAATATACATATCTAGGTACCGTAAAGACTTTTAATCCTGGCTGCGCATGCTCGCTGTATACGTAACAAGATTATTCGTATTCCAATACCGAATATTTTGTTCTGCTTATTGGGCACTCTGACTATTTGCCCTTGTGTTGGTGTATAAGGGCGGTTGCTTTCTGTAGTTAAGATTTTTCAGCGGTAGATTTTGTGATTATAATGCTGTCTGTCGTGTTCGTTGTTTACGCCGATTGGCCTGTTCCGGCTTCAAGTTCGTCTAAATCAAACTGTTCCTGATTGCTGTTGATCGGACCGTCCGCATTGTTTCTTCCACTGAGGCAGCAATGCAGAAGCGTATAAGAGATTCAGTTTGTATCCCTTCTGCCGACATTTTGCAGCCAGTTCTTCTGGTTTTGCTAATTCTTGTATCAATATGAAATGTTCAAAATTACTATATGCAGTTTTAAACAGAAACGACACCGTAGTAGCTAAATATGCTTGTATGAAATTATGATTTACAAGTACGAAGACTGTGCTTTATTGACTAATGTTTGCATTCAGAAGAACGCGAGGATCTCATTCCTACGTGCTGGCAGACTACTTTTGATTGCCAGGAGGGGTAGGAATTTTTCCCGTAGCCCCCACGTCCAAAAATTCTCTGAGGCCCAGACAACCTCTTGTCCAGCAGGCGCCGGCGATCCTTCCTCACTGTGTAAAGCTGCCGGGGTGTAAGGCTGAACACTTATCTCCATATTTCGCCAAGATAAAGAATGCGTAGAGCTTTATCTTCACTGTTCATTATGTTTCTATGACGTAGTTTGTCACTAGTTAAAAATTTCTGTGCCTCAGGGCAGTGTCTAATGGCAGATGCTTGGAGTCACTGCGATGAATTTTCGGCTCCACGAAAAGTGGGTAATGTCTCGAATGTCAGAGCGACTGCAAGAAGAATTTAGGCACTACCTTCGCCCTCAGCATTGCAGGGCGACGCAGCTAGTCCTGGGCTTGTGTAACTGCAGTTTGATACTGAAGTGAGCGGCAACACGTGCTCCATTGAGCGATTACACAGGTTACAGCGAAAGTAACAATGTTCTGCTGGAAGTAGACCAACAAGGTGGGTGGATCCCTTATCACGCCTTGCCTAGCCCTCAAGCCATAACCCCGTCTGACTTCAGGGGTCACAGAGATTCACACACGATTACACTCTCTTGACAGTACGTTTATTACATAAGAAAGCTTGCCTTGTTGCCTCTCGTTGTAAATGAGTCCTGTCGCTCGAAACATTTGAAATCCGAGTCTGCGTTTAGACATAGTTTGAAGTGACGATGAAGAATGTCGGAACGTACTGCAAGTGTCTGCCACCTGGCATTCAGAAGCAGCGGGGTCCACATCTAGACCTGTTCTTGAGACGTACCGGTTCTGCCCCACCGGCACTGAGTTCTTCTGCCACTTGCTGAAGATGGTATAAGCATGGGCTACAACTCAGTCTAGTCGTGGGGTCAAAAACGTGCCCTGTATGCCTTCAGTACTTGATGCTGCATTAACAGGTTAAAATTTTCAATTTCAATTCTTGTCAGACTTGTTGTTTCTGTTTCTTTCCGTCTTTGCTGATGTATATAACGAAAGAGTTGTTCAATGTAACGATACAGGTTTTGATCCTTTGTTCTCCAGGTGCCCAGTTCGAACGTTGTCAGAGATATCGGCTGTCCTGCCCGCAGGTTTTCTTGTGTTTTCTTGGTGTCTTCTGAAGCAATCCGTGACGCACCCTTGCAATAGGCACAACAACCTCCTGCAAACTCCATTAGTGATCATTTTTTACTCATTCGATGTTCTTTAGCCCAGGGCGTTGAAGTGCAGTTTTTAGCCCAAGAACTAGTTATTTAAAGCTACATATTTTGATTGCTCAAGTTATATTCCTCAACCAAAAGTACGCAGTGAAGGTTAGTGGGACAGGAGGGATGTTAGTCTGTTCTGTAGCTTCAACCCGGGCACTAATGTGACAGAGGAAAATCGCGTATAACCTCAGTCGGAACGTTCATCCTGGTGCCTGAGAATCGAACAAGTTTCTGCTTGCGTACATTACAAATGGTTTGTAGTGGCTCATAAATATCTGTCTGAACTGTAACGCTGATGTATGGATACGTAATTAAACAACAGCAGATGCATGTTTGCTACCTTCTAGAAACATATACAGTACAAAGTTGTCTGTGCGGTAATCTGGAGAGTGTTTTTTAAGAATCCCCCTTGATAAAAGTACCCCTGTTTGGGAAACATCTGCCGTTGTAGTCCAACCGGCTGTTGGAACCCATAACCGGAAGTGGCGTCACGGGTTGTTGGATGTTGTGCCATCGCCGTAATTGTCTTTGTTGTACACTCCCTGGTAAGTGGAAAAATCTCACAGAGGGAGTGGCAGGTTTTGGTTCTACAAAACGCCAGATCTTGTTTTCAAATTAGTGGCAATGAATCTTGATATTAGAGTACTTTTTTAAAATTACGTTGCTAAATGAAGATTAATTTCCATGAATGCGTGGTACCTTTCGGCTCAGAAATGTTATTTTCCTGTCTCGCATAGACAAACTAACAAGTAAGAACTTAAATACACCAAGCCCTAATTTTATTTTATTTTATTTTATTTTATTTTTTTTTGAAAGTGTGTGAGACCTGGTTTCTCAGACACAAAGGGAAGGGCATAATTTGAAACAGTTTAAGAGCAAATTGATAAGAAGAGTGTTTATAAGTAAGAAATACATAGTAACAGGAGACTGCAGAAAATTACATAGCGAGGAGCGGGTTACTCTTCGCCATGTCGACGGCTATGAGTGTGACGATTGGGCGGTACGTGCAGTACGCATAGAGAAATCGACGCCTGTCTAAAATTTTAATTGAATAAAACCTTAAGGGACGGGACCATGAGGAAGATACTGCATATGCCTACACGTGGCAAGACATATGGCATGGATCTCAACGGAATAGGTTGAGGGCTTTAACTGGATTTATCTGGCTCCAGATGGGACCCAATAACGGGTTATTATACCAACGGCAATGAACGTTCGGGCAACATAAATGACAACAAATTATTGGCCAAATGATGGACCGTCATTTTCTAGACCGTGCAATTACTTTTCTTATTACCGTAACTGAGTCAAAGAATGTGTATTTGGTTATGCGCCGGTTGCTATAATTGAATGAAATGAATACGAAATCAGTAGATATGTCTCCCGATCAACATTTTATTTTCAATATTAATTACATGATATAATAAAGTATGGTCTAACAAACTTTTTATTTTATATTTTATAAATTTGCAGTTTTCAGCTACATGTTTCGGCTTTTTAGAGCCATCTTGATTCTGAACTTAGGAGTAAGTACATATATGTACTGCAGTGTCGTAATTTTTTTCAGTTTAATTCACCGTCCGTGTCATCAGCATTGGATTTTTTGTCTCTTCAAATTCGCAAGAACCTTAATGGTTTCACTCGTTCAGGTGGTGTATTCCAGGCACAGACAACTCTTAATCTCACAAAGCCCAGTGGTAACCATGTGTGCCGTGTGCTGTAACGTTTTGCATATTGCGCACATAATGTGCTTGTGTGTCTGTCTTATAATTCTCAGAAACACCGATTGTTACCGTAAAGAACATGAACCAGGTGGTATTTGTAATTGACACGGTCTGTCTTCATTGGGGTAGGAACTGAAGTTCTGTATATAATTTGGATGGAATGTGAGCCTTCAAAGGTTTATTGCAGTTGAACACACAAGTAAGGTTGAAAGGCCTGTTATAAAAATCGCCACTTTAGACTTAATGCAAGATAGTCGTTGATAAATATCTCCCAGAATTTTAAGAGCATGGCCTTGCTTCCTCATATTATAAGAAAAATAGGCTTACACTATCTTAATATTCGTATATCCGCTGCACTTCTAACGCACTGCAGCAGGTTTTCTTGTATCTTAGGTGGAAACAACGCTGCGAAAGATAGCGAGATGAGTTATTTTTTTTCGAAAGTCTGTGTCCGCGTTTGTATCGCAACAACGAGTGACATGGAGGGACTCGGTTTGCGTCCCAAAAAGACCTGCTGCTATTCTTGTCACTGAAAGAACGCGCAATGAATTGCCTGCATGAAGAGAGCAAATGTCTATTAGGAAACGCGTCCAGCACCAAGGCAACCCTCACCATTCAAAGCCTAGTGTTTAATGTATGTGCTTTCAGCTTTTAACAGTAAAAATTTCATACTGTTGTGTTTTTATATTCCTTGCGGTTCTTACAAAAAAACACCGGTTATTGTCCTATAAGGCATTCACCGACCGTTCCTGTGTTTTCTGTGGGGTGCGAACTAAGTCTTTTTGCGTATTGTACATTTACTTTAGCCTTCAAGTGTTGAAAGCGTTTTTTAAAATTTGGATTGCCCTTTACCTTGACAGCCAAGTCATAAGAACGTCACAACGACTTGGAGAATAAATTTCACACTCTTACAAGTGTGAGAAATAATCTGTCACCGCTCCGCAGTAACAATGGCTGGTCTGTCAGAGGTGAGAATGAGATCATCTCGTCTTGGTGATGTATCTCTGTACCCGGTTAGGATACACGTCATTGTCTTCTGTACGAAAGCCTTGCGAAAGAGGACCGTGAGAAGTGAACTGTATTTGAGCCACCCGTTAGCCGTCTAAATAAGCACACAATTACCCGTAGCAACCGCATTCCATCATTGATACTACAGTGAGGGGAAAGTGGTTGCTGGGAGGTCATACCAGGCAATCTTATATTCATTTTTATATAAGGTCACGTTTACCAGGAAATTTATTTTACTATAATTGAGTAAAAATTATTGGATGGGCGGGCAATATAGCACGGATGAGGGAAATGATCAGTTTAGGACACCACCATATTTGCATTAGCATGATGACTAGCGCATTCTATTTTTGAGAAGTCACATAATTCAGCAGTCTTGTTTTGTAACATACTGAAGATGGCGGGTAAGGGTCTATTTCTCCGACAGTGTTTAGTAACAAACACTTAAGTAGTGGGGTTTGATAGTATTTCGGACTGGCCTATCTTGTTTGTTTAAATGTCATTTACAGTGTAATTTATTCCTTTCTGGGTAATTCCCCGGCGTCTGAGATTTAATTGCCGACGTTTCGGAACTCACTATCGGTTCCATCTTCACCTGCCTATGAAGATGGAACCGATAGTGAGTTCCGAAACGTCGGCAATTAAATCT
>Ga0123355_10010815_pt1 | contig 14028 bp, 7 predicted proteins | sample TergutEmb28metaG_3_FD_89872 | JGI IMG/M metagenome (GOLD analysis project Ga0123355, IMG submission 89872) | Embiratermes neotenicus P1 segment gut microbial communities from Petit-Saut dam, French Guiana - Emb289 P1 | ecosystem: Host-associated > Arthropoda: Insects > Digestive system > Gut ... | reverse complement strand
GACAGCCACCTATACAGAGTGAAAAATACCAGTGTCGCATAGATACAGTAAGTTCACCTGATGATGGGCACATAGCTGCCCGAGACATGTAGAGAAGTTGAAATAAATATACTAAGAAGTAGTGTTCACCTAGTTGGCTTCATTTGAAAAATATTACACAGGGATGCATGATCAACAAACATAAAATACTGAATATTACGTTTTGTTACCCAAAGTACGTTTATTAAATTTTGTACGTGGCATTTGATTGATATTACTTCTGCTTTCCAAATAAAATTTTCTTGTTAGTTAAAATATTGATCGACGTTATAGACAAGTGCGTTTTGATCAAATGGACTGTGTGGTTGTCCTAAGATACAGAATGGAATGAATGTTGCATGTCTCGTTACTCTTGCTTGTAGTACACCTGGATGACTGAATGATTTTCTCACAGCTTGTCTTGTTTGTGGCGGAGATAACACGGAATTGCATGTAGTTCTAACAGTAGTAATGCTAGCATAAGCCACTGGATTGAGTGCATGATCAGATGTGATTAGTAATCTGAATACGTGCATCAGGGCTGAACAATTGTTAACGTTTCATAAGCAGTGGAACAAGTCAATGAAAGAGAGCTTTAGGCTTTATTATTTCACGTAATTTGATTTTTGTTTCTTGCAACCTCTTAGCTAAACACACAACAGTTTTCAGTATTTCAATTTCTACATCTGCTTCACCTACTTTAGGTGTTGTAATGCCCCAGATGTGGGGATTAACTTTCCTTGACCATTTCTGTTCATTATGGTATAGCAAACTGCTAAAGAAATATTTTTTTTTCTCGAAATAGCGCACTGAAAATTTGTACTAAAACAGAAGTTCATAATAATGTACTGTTGGTGAGTGAATGCTGTAAAACGCGTGAAGGCATTTTTAAAAATAGTTTCGCACGTGTTAGAAAAAGAAGCACAATTCAACTGCATAACTCAAGGGAGTAGATTCTTTCTGAGACAAATGGCCATAAAAAGGCTGTATGGTTTTGTGGCTTGAATTTAAACTGCCATTATTTCACTAATAATCACTTCAGTATTCTTGAAAATGTTTCTTTACTTACGCACAGTAGACTTTGAGACAGAGAAATGTAAGTTCATTAAAACTGTAAAAACAATAATGAAGTTATGTATTGAATTTTCTGAACGTGATGGATTATTTTGAATTTCTCTGTGTGGACACACAACACTAGGAGCACGTTACTTGTTCTTCTGTTGCTTCGTGCAATATGTGACCCCATTTTCGGATTTACAGGAATTTTACATTTTACATATGTAAATGTACTTGTTGTCGCTAAATACACACCAAAACGATAAACGTTAACTAGCGCTACGAGGTGAATATTTTAATCCCAGTATAAAAATTTTCATAGACTCCATCATTTTTCGTCAGTAACTTCGAGAAATTTTCAAGTGTAGGACAACTAATGCACCCATTTAAACAATCCTGATGCACGTAAACTCTTAGCACTGCCATACTGAATATGATGTACCATGTCATTGTGTTTTCTTGAGAATGTTACTCGGCATCGGCCCCAACCATTCTGTCCTTAGGCACATCTACTGCTACTGCTAATAGATCAGCATTGCCACAAGTGCACTAACTCTGTGTGTCTCACCTATTCTGTTTGTGTGTGCACATAAGAAATGGTTTCTTTAGAGTTCACAGTGATTTGGGCTTACCGTCATTAATAGAATTCTTATACAAGTGAGCCAAAACATAATATATTTGATCGTGTGTTTGTAATTTGGTAAATTCAAATGTAACACAGAAGCAACATACTTAAATCTATTAATGCACATAATCTTCAGTATACCAAGTCAATCACTGAAAGAACTGAAGCAAGAGAAAATCAAAATTAATTAATTTTTCTAAGATTTGGTTTAGAAGTTTAGGTAAATGATTCACAAAATTATTATGATTCCTAAGCTACATGTGAGAGGTCAGATAAATTACTGAGCTTAAATATTTTGACTCGAAACTTCAATGTTAAATGCTACAAGTTATGTGACTCTTAAGCCAGATGTATTGGGTTTGTAGTTTACTAGACGTAATTATTTGAACTCAAAATCTAAATGTGTATATACTTACAGAAACAACTTAAAAATCAAAGTTTTATATACACTTAGTATTATGAAATTTAATTCGTAACTTGTTCTATCACAGAAACAACCGAACCAATATTAAGTAATTTTCATTTAACCCATCTGTATGACCCTACAGGCCAATGTGGTCCAGGGCCGCAAGCTTTCCGGGTTTTCTGACCTACTTTACAGGCATGTGGACGAGGTTTATAAGAGCTGTTACGCATAATGCAAAAATTACATTATGCCAAATTGGAATTGCATAGAAACTGGTAACAAACCTACATACAAATAATGTCCATTTAATGTATAAGCCTCTCAGCGTAGGCGTATATGAATGTTTTCTAATTTTAAGAAGCTCAGGGGAAACTGCCTCTTTCAACAGAATGTTCTGTATAAGGTCCAAAAGCAAAGTAGATACACGCTGACTGTATTCATATGCGGAAACAAAAATACAATGGGATATATGTGATATTGGCATTGGTTCAAAATTTGTTAATTCCAGTTTGTCTTGAAATTACTAGCAGCCAGCAGCCGTTCGGTTTTTGGCGGTGCGGTAACACATTTTCAGTGTCGATAATTCGATGTGTTTAAAGATTCAGTGGAAAATCTTGCAAGTTTTGCGAAATTTGATACAAGATCACTACTGTAATTGGAAACCGAGTTAGCGTAGTCGGCATAACTACGCTCCAAGCTGGACGGCCCGAGTTTCGTATTCCGGTAGAGGCAAGTTATTTTTCTCTTCTCCTAAAGGTCCAAACCGACTCTGAGACCACTCAGCCTCTTATTCAATGGGTTCTGGGGTTCTTACCCTCGGGAAAAGTGGCAGGGACGTGAAGTTAACCATTCGGTTCCATATAGTGTCTAGGGTAAGAATGAGTGGAGCTGTACCTCTACTCCCCCTGTTTGCCTTCATGGCGTGACAGGGAAAACTTTGCCTTTTTACTATTGTCATTATTATGATCATGAATTACGCGGGCAGGATTAAGTTACAGCCTCCAGTGTTGCCGGTGATATATTTATAATTGTTAATGGCCGTGGAGTTAAATATCTGCTTCTTACAATAAAAGTCAACGAGATGCACTCTTTCTCAACTTTATTTGTTAAAGAACTCTACACGTTTCGGACAGGCTTACTGTCCATCATCAGGAGTCTCAACACTGTATACACAGCAATAGGTATTTGTCATGCTAGTTATGTTGATTGTCTGCTGTAGTTCCATCTTGACCTCGCTAACAGATAGTCAGCAAAACTAGCATGACAAATACCTATTGCTGTGTATACAGTGTTGAGACTCCTGATGATGGGCAGTAAGTCTGTCCGAAACGTATAGAGTTCTTTATCAAAATAAACTTGAGAAATAGTGCATCTCGTTGGCTCTCATTATAAGAATATATCACGATGCACGGTCCTCCGAATGCCAAGTTAAATATCTGCGCGGATAAACTACTCACTGATGTGATGTAGGGTTTAAACATAGCTCCGTACAGCACTAACTTCGTCGCGAAATCGTATCTTCCACAGTTATCTTTGTCAGTTCTCCGTAGATGGATGTGTAGTATCATGTTGGAAAACAGTTTTATGGCTAATTTAAATGCTGAACCTCGAAGGAACCTAATATCGCCGTGAATACCTTCAGCTTATGGGACCTTATAGGAATGTTCTGCGCAGACAGGAAAGAAGGCGACAGTAATTTTAAGATGCAAAAGCTGTGCATTCACCTTTCACAATCTGCAACATAAATCACAAGCACAACCCTGATATAGACCTACTACTGTACGCGTGTTCGAATCCAGAAAACCATAGCTACTTTTACTGTACAGTCTCTGACTCATAAAAGATACCCATTGCTGTTCTGGCGAGTTCTTGTGGTGTGCTTTGAGAGAACTCACTGCGGAAATTCTTCTTACTACGTGCAGGCACTTCTATAATTCATCTACTCCTAAAATAACCGGGAATAAAAATAAACGAAAATATAATTTGATCGGTTGTTAGTGTTGTGGGGGAATGTAATGACTAATCTGAGGAAATAAATTCTGATCTGAGGAAATAAATTGTTAGGGAAAAATTTATTTAATTAACACACCAACAAATGCACATATTTAGTCTTTAATAATCTAAAATTTACATGAAAACACTTAAAACACTCCTACATGTTTCGATCATACGATCATCCTCAGGGAGCATACTTTGTTCCTTGCTAAAGTTACAGTTTAAAACACTCAGTGATTTACTTCCTTATATTAATTTGGTGCTGTGGCAGCATGGCGTGTGTTATGTGTGAGTCGTTCAGTTGAACAGCGTACCACTCACACATAACACACGACATGCTGCCACAGCACCAAATTAATATAAGGAAGTAAATCACTGAGTGTTTTAAACTGTAAATTTAGTAGGGAACAAAGTATGCTCCCTGAGGATGAACGTACGATCGAAACATGTAGGAGTGTTTTAAGTGTTTTAATATAAATTTTAGATTATTAAAGACTAAATATGTGCATTTGTTGGTGTGTTACTTAAATAAACTACAAAATGCACGGTGCAAAGATAAAAATCTTAGGGAAAGTATTTGGGGGAGATAAATCAGTTCGGAGTATTAAAAATTCGAATCTTCAGTTATTCCTATCCCTCAGTAGGACATTTCGGGGCATTGAATCAAGGAGATTGCAAAGAAATATAAAGAAATATAAAAACGCGTCTAAATTTTGTCCTTTCGGCCTCATTACGACCTTGGGATCGACTCAGCTTCTTATAGAAAAGTTTACCGGGGTATTTACTGGCGGGAGGGTAAAGGCGGCTGGTGCGTAGGGTTGACAACCTTGCCACCTTTATGCGTCGACTGTCTGCTAAGTCTGGGAGCCTCAACCTTCTGGATCCCACAGGACCTGTACTGCCCTGCATAGGAAATGCTTTGTCCTCTCTTAAATTCTGGCGAGCTAATCACATAATACGACACAAAACCACACGAGCGATAAAATTCTGAATAAAATACTTGAGAAGTCAGTTTTAAATTTGATGTTAGTGTGACCGTGCATCACTAATACAATAAAATAAACAACCAACTAGATGCAACAATAACGGTTTATTAATGACTGAAATCATTAATAAACCGTTATTGTTGCATCTAGTTGGTTGTTTATTTTATTGACTCAGTTTTAGTTACTGGAATTAAAGTCAATTGACGTTCCTCTTAGTAATTAACCAACGTAATGTACAAATTCTTGTTTTGTAATAAGTTTATTGTATGCCTCTACTCGTTTCGAACACTATGTGCTCATCATCAGGAGGTCAAAATTGTATTACACAGCACCGGACGGCCACCTACAGGTATGATGATACCAGATGCTGTGTAATACAATTTTGACCTCCTGATGATGAGCACATAGTGTTCGAAACATGTAGAGGCATACAATAAACTTATTACAAAACAAGAATTTGTACATTAAGTTGGTTAATTACTAAGATTATACTGAGATGCACGGTCAGCAAAACATCAAACGAAGTGTCACGCATCACTTAGGCAAATTTTAAATAGTTCGCAGTATGAAAATTAGTTGAGGATTTCGTCTTTAAGAACCTGAATTTTAGGAAAAAATTCACAATTTTGAAGTATTTTTGTCTTTTCATGTGTCCCAATATTCTTTATTTCACTATTTTAACGTTAATTTTCCGTAGTTGTTCAATTTGAATGTCTGGGACTGTACAAGTCTGTAGTGTGCTATGCATGTTGAGTGTAATCCCGCATGCCACACACTTTAGAGTGTTGTACCTAATCGTCGGCGATGTTTGGCAAGGTCTGTCTCGGACCCTGCTAAACTTTTTTACAGGTTTACTTAGCCAGTAATAAATGAAGAATTCAAAAATAAAAAAAAAACTAACACCCGAATTTCGCACATCACCAGGTAAACGAAAACGCCGTCGTAAGAATCGCCCTCGTAGAAAAAAAAATCTAGTGACAATTTTAAACAAAGAGATAGACGTTTTACATTAAGCGCCATCTTGGGTTACAGAACGGAAATTTTCCAAAGTGGCATGGACGGAGGTATAAAAAGGAAAAGTAACATGAGACATCCTAAGAAGTGCATAGTATGTGGCGGTAGAGTGCAAAATAGGCAGAATGGGGTAAGTTGTCGAGTGTGTTGGGGGATTTTCCCTAACTGTGATCGATTAATCGAACAGCTGATGAAAGATATGCACCTCGAGACGAGAGAGAACAGAGCGGCAGCAGGAGCGGAACAGTGGCGTGGAACAGCATATTGGTGATCGGGATGGCCACTCTGCTTGTGTTCGTGTGGAGCAGATCGTCCTGAGTCCCAGCCAGCGTGTCCATTCCTAATTTGTTACGTCGTCACAAGAACGGATTCCACGAAAGAAACTGCTCAGGTATACGGGTAGCGCCGCGAACTGTGGGAGGAGAGACGATGCATGCAGTGTTCCTCAACCCGATGCACTGAGGCAGTGAAGTAGACAGAAAACCCTCTTGGCATGTGCAAAAACGAATGACCACGCCAACTGGGCTACATATGTACAATTTCTGGTCTTTTCCAAAACATGAGTGTAAAATATTTAATTTAGTGGATTGTTAAGAAATACTTACATGTTTTTTGGTTAGCGTGAAATTACACTGTAAACTGTCGAAATTTATTTTGGTTTATTTAATTTAAGTACACTTACAAAAAGTTCCTGTATGTAGTTTCGCTTATATAGCCACGGTTGTGGCAAAATTACTTTCTTTATATTTATTTATATATACGTAAAGTAAACGAGCAGTACGTATACAAATGACTTCCTTGGCCGACTGAAATAAGGTCGATATTGTATAACGACTTGGTACTAATTAGCTGACAACGTTTCTTCCCAGAAAACGTACTGTCCTGATAATCGCCTTTTTATCCGTTGCTGGTCAAAAAATATCCTCATACAGCAAACGGATATCGTCATTTATGAACTTTCTCAAATATTCCAGGATGTAAAATCTTGTAAAACTTCCGGTCTCCAGGAGCATTAAAGCTTCTAAAAACAGTTTCATATGTTAACTGCAATTTTATGCACTCAGAACATTGACCAGTTTTCCAAAATACTTATAATTTTTTTTATTGCCTGTTTATGAATTATAGACGATAATTGAAGGGTATTTATCTCTAGTAAGTTCATAATACAGAATCCGAAAAATGCATCATCATTTGCCTCGGTTTGCAATATAGTATGAAGTTGCAACTGGACAAAACCAGAACAAAAAATGTTACCTAGAGTGACGCATTGAAAACAATGTTTTAAAATTGGTTTCACTGACACACTGTCTTAGGATTATGTGAACGGTTTAGGTGTACTTAAAACTCTCCTCCTAAGTGCAGCTGCAACGTGCACGGACCACAGAGCCTCTGCTTTGTTCCCATGACTCACTTCTCATCCTCGTCTTACGGTCGTGTATAATAAACCGGTAGCAATTTGAAGACAGAAGTTTCAAGAACCAACCACTTGTGCATCGTAGCAGCTAAGTGAAGCAGAAGTCTTACAGAGCTATGAACATGAACATTTTGAGATAAGTCAAAGGTTTGTAACGAAGATGTGGTACCGAGGTGATATATTGGACTTCTTCCATCGTCTAGTTTTCAGTTAAAACACACATTGTCTCGAAACTGGCTGTGCTTTTGTTATCACGCCAAAACTGAGTTATTAAACATTCTCTAGTAGGTCGTTTGATTTGGGCATAGGGATTATTTTAATCCACTGGGCCTAACTGAATGGTTTTACAATTTTGTTTTGCCTGATGAAGGAAGTACAGTTATCTTTCGAAACATGTTATTGCATGAAGAATGATAGAAGAAGTCTAATATGTGTGTCAGTCGACTGTCGTGTGTGAATGGACAAGTTAGGGAGAATTTATTTGAATCTGTTCTACTGCTAGTATTATTATGGGGCTGCTGTAACTAGTCAGGATTAAAACCGAAACACTTACATGGATACAGCTCAAATGTAGGATAAATGAATACTGCCTCTTTGGGTATACAGGGGTGCTGATAAGTCCTTAGCCCGACCAGGAAAGAAACAAGCTAATGTTTCTGTCAGAATGGCGTGAATTTCCTTCGGCGACTTGCCTTGCAGAAAAAAATAAAACAACTTGATGACAGCTCGCGTCTCGGTGTTGTTGAAATCGCGCGCGTCCCTGATATGCTTCCGAGCTTGTTTCCTTTCTTGTCGGGCTGAGGACTTATCAGCACCCCGGTGCTTAATGTAACACTGCCTGAAATAAACAGTACTTTTTCATTTTCGCGTCTCTCTTTATTTGAATTTCATGTCGTATTGGATAGCACTTGTTCAGATCCCCACGCTTCAATAAAATTGTGTTAAATTGGAAGCTGTAGGCCGTAGAGGACTAAAGGACCAGAATTAACTCCTACATTTAGGGCAAACCTGTCAAACTTCATGGTATGCCTTATTTTGTGGCAGAACAGTCTAGAATTAGTCATACAATTATGCATTCTGCATGGTTAAATCTGTAAAAGTGCAATACACGGAAATATTTGCGACGAGCTGCAAATATTACCACGATGAAATCTCATATACTGTTTACAAATTGTTATATGTTGAAACTTTTTTGCATTTTCATAAAACTCACTTTCACCTAATCGATGCAGTGCTGCTTATTGTCTTCGCTGTCATATTGAATAATGCATTGTTCCTATATAGCTCATTATCAATCATTTCAGTGCAACGTATAATGATCTCAGGTAACATTTTTGGGCATAACGATTCAAATTGATTCAGTTAAAAAGTAAGTTTTAGTGTCCTCTCAATTCGTGTAGGGAAACTTGCATTATGTCTAATTACGCTTGACTGTGAAACTAGGGCAAGAAGCTGCAATCAGAATATAATGAAACTCGTTATTTACGTCAGTGGCAGATATCGGTTGGGTGCTGATGAAACCTTGAAGCAGCAGAGATAAGAATTTCGTCTTACCACAGGCCTAATAAAAATTGAAACCCATCACATTTAAATAATGTGCAGGTTATCTGTCTGAAGTTCAGCTCTTTCACACGAACCTTTGTTTCATCTTTTACCCGGTCTTTGTTTAATCGATGTTAATTTCAGTAATCAATAAGTATTTTAATTGTACTGATTCACATTACATTTCTATATTTTTTCAATAAAATTTATTTTAATTTTATCATCTACGTACTTTTCTTCCAATAACTTACAGTCTTGCTTCCATATTGTTCCGAACATACTTCCTTCAATAAGAGACAGAGGAACCAATGAACCCTACTATTCGTTCTTTCAGGCTGCTAACGCAGATAAATTTTTGTAGATTTCATTTCACACTAAATTCAGTGGTGCATTACTTTGCCTTGAATTTTACTAAATGTAAACACGTTCATACACAAATGAAATTAGATGTACTCTAACGTAAAGTAAGCGTCTGTTATTGTAGTTAATTAAAAATAAAACAAATATTACGCATACCAATATTACAGTCAAAGTTAAAATATTGGAATATGTTCCCAATAAATGTTACATTTCTTAATGAGCTCTCTACTGCAGGTAGGGCAGAACTAAGAGGCGGGCGAGCTGGAGAGCTGACCGGGCCTCCAACATATAAGGGGCACTAAGACGTCACTTGAATGATCGGAAATGTGGTGCTAGTAAACTCACATTTCCACATGCGAAGGGATTTCTCCGAAAATTATCTGCAGTTTGGGCACGCCCTCTCAAAAATCTTGGCCAGCCCTATCCTAGACCGAAAGAAGTTAAAGAACATCGGTTTTGAGGGGCGTCAAATTATTAACTTGCCCGGGGGCGCCCGCATGTTTCGGGCCAGCCCGACTACATACAATATCCAAATCTTTGAGAATGTCTATTCATGTTCGATTTCAGCTTGTAGTAAAGTAGCTATTACGACCGCTACGAGAAAACTGACTTCGCCCTACAGCGTTTAATGTAGACAACATTAAATACGCAATATCACCGAAATAATTCCACTCGTTTCGTAGTCGAAAAAGTGGACATACATACAGACAGACATTAACACCTCACTATACGTTATTTTTATTAAAATTGGACAAAAGATGCGTACACACTGAAGCAAGAAAGAAAACCTAATTTTCACAAATACTGGAACCAAAAACAAGCGACATTCACCTATAAGAAGAAATATGAGGAGTTTGTTATTAGGTTACAAAATGACCCACCAAATTAAATCTGGGTTCATAAACTGGTCTGTAGAACCGTGCCTTCAATGCTGGACTTACGTGTTCACATGCAATATTTAAACGTTGATTTTTAAGTAAATTAACTGTAATTCTGTATTTGCTTTTGGCCCTACTTTTTATCTTGTCTTATTTTGTCGTTTTTCTCCATTATTTTATGCTCCCTTTGTAATAGGCCACTAAGCTGTGGCGTCAGCACTCAAATAAATAATTTAACTGAATTATGGCGTGAAGAAATTTGATGGTATATTGGATGCACTGTTTATTCCCGAGCCCCTGAAATGCCATTATTATTGTATGAATTGTCTATGTAAGTGTTGGTTGGTGTACAGTAAGGACTGCTGGAAACAATAACCGATTCCCTTCACACCTTCGCCTCGGACTGCCACAATGTAGCTATACATTAGAAACAGACTGTACTTGTTTGTGCCTTATTGTTTGTGAATACAAACTGTGATGCTTAGTGTGTGTGATCTGAATGTGAGTGGTCCCTAGGGATCTCGTGGGCGTAAGTAAAGAATGTTTGAGAATATGACTGTGTGTCTATGTTACGAAAAATGGGATCACAGTCATTTGTACAGAGTGTATCTCGTCATCATATTTGTTATACGTCTCAAATATCACGAGTCATTTATTATTTTCATTATTATTATTATTATAGTATTGTAAAATATGTAAACGACGAGCATTAAAATGTTTTCATTATAACAAATGTGCTTTTATTGCAGTTATAACTAAGAGAAGTTTCGTTGTTTGTTTTCCTCAATATGATTAGGATGATCATGTCAAGGAGGTGGGAGGGTGGGGGGAGGCATGTTGCGCGCATTGGAGAGATGAGAGATTCGCAGACTTTTGGTCAGAAGAAAACCCGTCTCATTCAAGATATAGCGGGGGATGGAAGGATAATATTAAAACGAAAAATGAAATAATGGCCTAAGGTTGTGGACTGCATTCATTTGGCACAGTGTAAGTTCTAGTTAATTCTGCTACGTTTAAATCCAGTCCATACCATCACACGCTATTTTTGTAAGAACGGTTGTAACGTCAGTTTCCCATCAGTGCGATCGTCTCCCACGTGACCCCTTCCCTTCGTGTTTTCTGACTAAATTTTTATACACTTCTCACATTTGCATACTCAGCCCTCTCTCTTCTGCCTTGAATTGAACACTACAATAACATTTGTAGAAGCGTATAAACAAATTCATGATTACGTAAGATTCTCCATCTTCCCGCCGCTTTCTATATTTTACGTACAGATGTCCCCGCTCGGGTACACTTTTTGAGGCGCGTTCGCAAAATTGCGAAAAGCGAGTACTAGCTTCGTCATGGCTGTCTATACGTCTATCCGTCCGCTCGCATGGAACAACTCGGGTCGCTGTGTGCGGATTTTCATGAAATTTGATGTTTGACTACTTGTCGAAAAATCTGTCACGAAAAATCAAGTTTCATTAAAATCCGACAAGAATAACGGGTACTTTACATGAAGACCAATTTACATTTTTAATATCTCGCTCATTTCTTCTTGGAATGAGAAATTTTCAGAGAAATGTTGTAGAGAAAATCAAAACAGACATTTTATATTCAAATAACTTCTTTTTTTCCGAAAATAGTGCTGTTTATGAGATAATATAGAAAAATACTGTACAGCCAGACAGGTCACATGACAATATGGCGCATCCGCATTGCATGCTGGACAACTAAGGCTACAAACACTAACTCAGAATATGTCTGTACAATACTCATTGCTTCTCCACGGCGACAATGGTTGCACGAACGCCCCTCAGTGTTACGTTAAATGTACATTGTCTGTCTTATTTAACACTACCGATATATGAAGATTCGAGTATTATGTGAAGTGACGCTGTGTCTTTGGGTATTTACCGACATTCTGTAGGATCGTAGTGCCTTTATCTTCAGTGTCAAGCAATCCAAGAAGTGTTCTTATCTTGGAGCGTAGAAATGGTTTGTTCTTGGGGTGCACTTTAGACTGGATAACACTAACCACAATGCTAAGAAGGGCGCCAAAATTACGCAAACACATAGTAGAGAAACATCCTACCACTCAGTTAAACTACATTTAAAACAGGTGTTCCAAAGTGTATTCAGACATCAACTAGAGACAAGACTCCCATAAACCGTGGAAACAAGAAATAGCCAAAATACCAGACTGGCCTAGAAGAAAGGCAGTTGCAGAATTTCGACTGTGCGTTGGGCATGATTGCTTGGGTACACTGGAATCCGCCCTGGCCCCTACTGCATGCTATGCAGCCTCCGCGAACCCGTGGACAGAAACCACCTAGGACAATTTACCGCACTGCTTAATAGGACAGAGTGTGAGCGATACTGGGAGGACAGGACAAAAATGATGGAAAATTGACTTTATCTTTATACTATTACTATTTTTGTGACTACTTCTTATCATTAGGACTTTCATATTTACTTTGAATGTTTTTAGTATCTATACTGTAATTTTAACGTTTTACTTTTATTGGTCGCATAGGTCAATGATAAACAATGTACGTGCCATTGGGAAAATAAAAAAACAATGACCACAAGGGAAAAGAGGGGAATAAAACGACAATAAGCAGAAAGTGAAGAACCTCGAGAGTCGTCTTCGTCCCCAACATTCACGACTTCTTGCCGGGGTCTCAGTATATCTCGGTCACAGTGCTTTAACATTTCACACACACACACACACACAAACACACACACACACACACACACACACACAAACACACACACACACACACACACACACATAATCAGTTTGACATATGGTCTATCGGGCAAGAGTATACACAGGCAACCTCTACAAGACTTAAGGAAGCGTGTGCGCATACAGCGGCTAGACGTTGGATTTGCTGCCATCTGTACGTTGAACGCGAACTAACATTACATCGATCGACCGCCAGTCGGGAGACCCAGTGCCCTCTGACGGCGCATTCCTGAACATTCACATTGATATTAATACAGCATAAGAAAAGTTCTATTGTGACCGTGTGTCAAAGTGGCGTAGGAAGAAAGGGACAGCCAGCTGGACAGAAAGAAACGCTGAGAAAGGGAGCTGAATAGAAACGCGCGCAACGTTCAGGGTGACCCGTAGCCCAAAATTAAGCTATGATTTCATGGTCGAAAAGGATGAAGAAGCGATCCGATCGCACATGCATTCGTCGTGCCAGAAAAAAGCGCTACGTTTTACATGTTCCCATAATCGGTAATGATAACAACAGAAACAGTAAGAATCATGGCTTTGACACATGTTCAATGCCGTGAATAGGTGACCAGCATTCCGAGGTTCCCAGTTTGAATTCTGGCAGGGACACACGATTTAGCTATTTCCTTCTGTTCCTACACGCTATTATACTTCAAAATTGTGATATTGTAAGTTGTGATGTGTAATTTCTAAGGCGACGGCCGGCGTCTGAGAGCAAAATATTGTCTCTGTCTTCAGCTAGATTTCATGTTATTTGGGGTGTACAGTTCCATATTCCACGATAAATAAATACATTTACACCGCGATGCAAACTCAAAACCTTACACATGCTAGAACATAATATTGTGCGGGTGATAGAATCTAGAAGAATGAGATGGGCTGGGCATGTGGCGCGAATGGGTGAGGAGAGGGAGGTTTATAGGGTCTTGGTGGGGAACCGGAGGGAAAGAGGCAACTGGGGAGACCTAGGCGTAGATGGGTGGATAATATTAGGATGGAT
>Ga0123355_10010814_pt1 | contig 14029 bp, 9 predicted proteins | sample TergutEmb28metaG_3_FD_89872 | JGI IMG/M metagenome (GOLD analysis project Ga0123355, IMG submission 89872) | Embiratermes neotenicus P1 segment gut microbial communities from Petit-Saut dam, French Guiana - Emb289 P1 | ecosystem: Host-associated > Arthropoda: Insects > Digestive system > Gut ... | reverse complement strand
CCGCCGTTGCCTGCGGTAAATATCCGCCTGCCAGTTTTCTTAGTCTCTGTAATATGCCTTCCGATTTCGACTAACTTACTGATATCCGTTTTACTGAGTGCCTCTGAAATCCGCTCAAAATAATCATGGAAACCTTTCACCGGTTATCACGCTCCGTTGATTCTTTATTTCTGCGCCGAAACCCTACTGCCGCCGCACCATAAAGTGCCGCCGCATATCCCAGAGCAGTTTGCTCAACTGTTAGATTCTGATTAGCGGCTTGATACACCATACGATCCATTGTTTTTTTTAGCTGCGGGTAAAACAAGTCAAAACTCAGCGCCACACCACCGCCGATAATTACTTTCTGCGGGTTTAGTATATTTGCCGCTGCCGCGATTGCCTTGCCCAAAAAATAGCCCGTTTCATCAAATACTTCAATTGCGGCGGTGTTCCCTCCCCGTGCCAGCTCGGCAATCTGCCTGGCGTCAAGACCAGGTTCTGCACTGCCGGTCTGCTCCCTATAGCGCCGCAGGATAGCCGGGCCTGATGCCTGAGACTCCACACATCCTTTGATGCCGCATTGGCATAGGTAACCGTCTTCTTTCACATGAACATGACCTAGCTCACCTGCATTACCATATGCGCCTTCGTAAACATCCCCATTGGCAACCACGCTTCCTCCAACGCCGTTACTTACGGTAATCCACAAAAAGTCCTTTACCTCTTTACAACCACCGAAATACATCTCTCCTAAGGCGCAAGCGTTTACATCATTGTCTAAATAGACCGGAAGCCCTAAGCCCGCTTCAAGCATATCGCCTATCGGAAAGTTTTCTATGCCGGAAAAACATGAATATACCCATATCCCTTTTTTAGAATCAGCCAGCCCAGGGATTGCTGCCCCCGCACAAATCAAGTCATCTTTACCGTACTGCCGCATGGTCTCTTTGCACAGGTCAGATATGGTTTTTATTAAAGTCTCTTTTGTCACCGGCTTAACAAGAGTTGTACGATTTTTGCCGTAAACAATCCCGTCCGCACAGATAACGCCTGTCATAATCTTTGATCCGCCTATATCAATTGCAAGTACGGCTCCGGCTCTGTTGTTCATACATACCCCTTATTAAGTTTTTAGCTACAGTATCATTTTATCATTTATTGATATATTAAGTATAGCGAATTAAATTGCTGTAATACTCACTGACGGTCACTGGCGGGATAGCACTTCCTCTCTGGTCTCTACACTATTGTAAAATACGAACCCAAATAGCAATATTTTAACCAAAATTGTCTTTTTCTTGATAACACAAACCGGATAAACTATACTCGCAATTATAAACAAGCATAAACAAGCTCAAACTTAGAAGGAGGAAACACCAGTATGGGAAAAGAACTATTGCTAAGAACATTGCGTCACGAGAAAGTAGATGCGGTCCCATGGGTACCGTTTACAGGGGTTCATGCCGGCAAGTTAAAAGGCTATGATGCTATCGAAGTTCTTACAGACGGCGAAAAATTATACCAATCCCTTTTGGAAGTAAATAAACTGTACACTCCGGACGGTATGCCGGTTTTATTTGACTTACAGGTCGAAGCCGAGTTTTTAGGATGCGGGCTTAAGTGGTCAAACAATAACCCGCCTTCTATCAGCAGCCATCCGCTGGCAGATGAGAAGAAATTGCCTTGCGAATGCCTTATCCCAACAGAGGAATCCGGCAGGCTTCCAATGATCCTTGATGTAATGAGAAGACTAAAAAAAGAAATAGGCAACGACACAGCACTATACGGACTTATATGCGGGCCGTTTACACTTGCGTCCCATCTTCGCGGCAGCGATATATTCATGGACATGATTGAAGACCCAGACTATGTAAGGGAATTAGTAGAGTTCTGTGGAAAAGTAAGTATTGCAATGGCAGAAATGTATATTAGTGCCGGTATGGATGTTATCGCGGTTGTAGACCCTGTTATAAGTCAAATTTCTGCAGCTTCTTTTGAAGAAACCCTTTCTGATACATTTAAAGCTGTATTTGACTTTATCAGAGCCAAAGGCTGTTTGTCTTCATTTTTTGTATGCGGAAATGCTACACGCCAAATTGATGTTATGTGTAAAACAGGCCCGGACAGTGTAGGCATCGATGACAACTGTCCCCTTGCAGAAACAAAAAAAATCACCGATAGTTATAATATCGCAATCGGCGGAAATATCCCACTAACCGGTATTATGTTATTTGGCAATCAACAGGATAATATGAAATGCGTAATAAATATTCTTGACAGCGTAGACCATAACAATTTTGTACTAAGCCCCGGTTGCGATATGCCTTATGACATCCCAATCGAGAATACGATTGCGGCAACCCAAGCTGTAAAACAAACAGATTCTATCCGCGAACTGGTTGCTGACTACGAAAAAGTAGCCGATAACGTTGTTGTAGAATTGCCGGATTATCCCAATTTGGATAAAGTTCTTATTGAGCTATTTATGCTGGATTCAGATACTTGCGCAGCTTGTACTTATATGTATAAGCTGGTTGTAGACGCGTATGATGAAATCAAGGATATTGCCGAATATGTAGAATATAAGCTAACTGTAAAAGGCAATATTGCCCGTGTAAAGAAAATGGGGTTAAAAAACTTACCGGCAATATGTGTAAACGGCGATATAAAATGGGTTTCTGTTATACCTGACAGGGAAGAGTTTATCCGAGTGGTTAGATCCTATGCTAAGTAAGACGAATAAAACCTTTAGGGCTCTGCTATAGCTGTTATGTTTGTAACAAAAGCTTCGGACTGGGTGGGAAACGACTATAGCAGTGCGTTTCCCACTTATTCTCAGTTCATTTTCAATAGGAGGTAGTTAATGACAAAGCTGGTATTGCTGTTGGGCTTTTTAGGTTCGGGCAAGACAACATTGATGTATAAAATTTTAGAAGAATATACCGGTAAGAAAATAGGATTATTGGTAAATGACTTTGGTAAGCTTAATGTAGACGGGCTGCTACTGGAAAGAAACGGCATACCCATGCAGGAACTCAGCAACGGTTCTATTTTTTGCGCTTGCATAAAAGCTAATTTTTATGACAGTTTAGTCGAAATGTCACGCCAAAACCTTGAGTATCTATTTATTGAAACCTCAGGCCTGGTAGACCCTTCCAGTATGCCGGAGATATTAGAAGCAATTTCGGATCGTGTTGAAGCTCCTTATAATTTCGCCGGTTCGGTTTGTGTTGTTGACGCTAAAAACTTCGTAAAACTTGAAAATGTGTTTCCGGCGGTAGGCAATCAAGTGGATTATGCCGATGCGATTATAATCAACAAGTCGGATCTTGTTGATACGTACAGTTTGAATATCACCAAAGAAAAAGTAAGTGAGATTAACCCACGTGCAAAAATCATATGCACTTCTTACTGCGATATAGATGTACTCTCACTTATTGAGGAGCTTAGCTTTATCCGGGATATAGATAGGGAATCTACAAACACATATGAATCACGCCCCAAATCACTTATGATCGAAGGCGATGAAACATATAGCAAAATAGATATCGTTAAATTAGTCGAAGATATATCGCCCCATGCGTACCGTATGAAGGGCTTCGTTAAAACAGAACACGGTCCTATTGCAATACAGGCAGTTGGCACGGAAATTGAAATTAAGCCATGGCCGGGTAAAATTGATAAATCTCAATTAGTGGTGATTTCAGCCGTAGGATTGGGGATAATCAATATTGTTACCGAAAAAATAAAGGACGTTGTACCTCCGCTTACAATGGTTATGTAGGGAATCTATATTTAAACACTACGGACGAGTGCGATTTAAACCCTTAAACCTCCTTTAAGGCTACACAGTTTAAGCCTAAGATTTTCATGCATAATAACTGCCGGTATGCAAAAGATCAATTCTTAATTGAATGCAACGGCTTTATCTTAATAGATAAAATAAAATCCGTTGCCGGCCTATAACAATCCTTGCCTCAAAAAACATACCTGCACGTAGCACCATACCGCTACCCTGCGAATCATAATAAACAACATCCGCTAATTTTGATTCAACAAGAAAATACCCAAAATCCTCATGGTTTACTGATACATCTGCGGCAATTCTGGTAATCTGGCCTGATATTTCTCCAAACTCGCGGCTGGGCATAGCAGCGATATCATAGTACACGGTCATTCCCTCAGATATTTGCCCTATATCACTGTTGCTAATAAGAATATAAGCACGAAGCAAGTCGCCACGTTCTGGGATAATTTGCAATACTTGCGTGCCGCTTGTTATAAAACCGCCCACAGCAAGTTCTGTCTGTACATTTACTCTCCCGCTGATATTTGCTCGAACGGTAAAATCATCTATTTGTGCATCAATACTAATAAGCATCAAATTAATATAAGCAATTTCTTGCCCTATATTGCTAATCTGTCCTAGGACTCTGTTAGCTTCGTCTCTTTCTGTTAAGCCGCTCAAGGATTTTAAGTATGCGAGTTCAGAACTTAACCTATCCAGCTGCCACAATAAAAGATTACGATCATTTTCCAGATGGACAGAATTTACAGTGAACAATATATCGCCACGCTCAACTCGTTTCCCTTCATAGAAAAGTACTCCTGTTATCTCTCCTTGTGCAACACTTAATACCACTGCAGGTTGAGCATATGGACGGATAACCCCTTGCGCTCGTATTACAACATCAATCCGCCCAAAGTATGCCCATGCAAGCGCTATAGATACAAGCGCAAACAAACCATAAATAAATAATGAGAAAAATAGAGCAGGCTTTTTATCATAAACTTCTTTGCTTAAACTTATCTCGCGTATATCCATGATTATGGGTTTCATACTATTGCCCCCCCATGGTCATTGTTTTCTAATGATTGTGCGTTTACCAAATTATAATACCGACCTTTTAATTCTAAAAGTTCCTCATGTGTTCCGGCTTCGGAAATGCGGCCTTTTTCTAGTATAAAGATTTTATCGCAACGTCTTATCGTGCTTAAACGATGAGCTATAATAAAAGATGTAATGCCGTGACTGTATTCTTCTATTGTCTTTTCTATGGCGCGCTCTGTAATAGAATCCAGGTTACTTGTGGCTTCGTCCAGTATCAATATATCCGGCTTTTTAAGTATTGCGCGGGTAATCGCTAACCTTTGGCGCTGCCCACCTGATAGATTAGAGCCGTTCTCTTCCAGCATAGTTTCATAACGTAGCGGTAAGTCGTTGATAAAGTCATGTGCCTGTGCCATCTTTGCCGCTTCAATTATCTCTTCCGAAGTGATATCCGTCAGACCCAGCTTTAAGTTTTCCATTATAGTGCCGCTAAACAGAAAGGTTTCTTGCGGTACATATGCGATTCTTTCCCGCAGGACATCTATTTGGATATCTTTTATATTTGTGCGATTTATTAGAATTTCGCCTTCCTCTGCTGCGTACAAGTTTAGAATCAGTTTTGCCAGTGTGGTTTTACCGCCACCGCTTTCTCCCACAAAAGCTATTTTCTCTCCTTGCTTTGCTGTAAAACTTATATCTTCAAGCACTAATTTGCGCGTACCATAACGGAAAGAAATATTTTGAAACTCAATATCCCCTGCAATGCTTTGCGGGCTTAGCTTGCGGGCCTCATTGTCTTGTTTTTCCGGGTCAAGGTCCAGTATTTCACCTAATCGTTCTGCGGCCACAACTGCAGTCTGCATCATAGGTTGTAGGTTTATCAGATTTCTTACCGGGTTTAGAAAATAAATAAGCAATGCGTTAAAGGTGATTAACTGCCCCATGGTTATGTTGCCATTAAGCACATTAATTGCACCAACCCACAGTATTACAACACCACCCACCACCTCAAGCATCCGGTTTAACGAAATTTGCAAATTAGATACCCAGCTAAGCTTGAATATGCTGCCTAATAAAGTGATAAATTTCTTCTCTGTTTTTAAATTGGCCTCATCTTCAGCGTTGTATGCTTTAACCGTTTGGATCCCGTTTAGTGACTCAACCAAAAATGATGTAAGCTGGGCGTTATCCTCCATAAGTTTTTGATTAAGCCGCCTATACCATGCATTAAAGCAAAGTACTATAGCTAAGTATAAGATCACAAGAATAAGTGCAACTCCAAACATATAGGCATTTTGATTAAACAGAATAAGCCCGCCGGCTATTACCATAAGCGTATCTACCATGATAGTAAGAGTCGCGCCTGATATCGCCTCTCGCACACGGTATGCATCATTAAACCGCGCTACAATTTCACCTACTCTGCGTGTGCCAAAAAAGTCCATAGGGAGAGAAATAACATGGCGATAGTAGGAAAGAAGCAAGGTAATGTCTAATTTTTGACTTAAATACAATAACAGATGAGTACGAAATGCGCCCAGCAAAACTTGAAAAATGTGAAGCAAGATAACGCCTATTGACATAACATGCAAGGTATTGTTTAACCCTGCCGGCAAAATTACATCCAACAAAACACGAAAATAAAAAGCCCCGAGTATACCCAAAAAAACAGAAACAATGGACGCCGCAAATACATGAACAAGCAGCTTTTTCTGCGGCAGGATCAGGTGAAAAAACCTCCGAAATATACCTGTTGTTTCATCACCTTTTTCAAAATTTACGCTGGGCACAACGAGAATAAGGACTCCGCTCCATTTATACTTTGCGGTTTCTCCTTCTGCCAATGGCATGCCGCTCTTTTCTTTACCCAGAAACTCTGCAACCGTAAGCTTTACAACGCCCACACCCGGGTCTGCTATAATAACATGCTTTTTTGTAATCTTATGTATGACAACATAGTGAAATTGGCTGCCATCCACAACTACATGAGCAATACAAGGCAATGGGAGTTGTACAAATAAGGCTTCTTCTTCACCCTTTACAGCCTTTGCAGAGAAACCTAATTTTTCAGCGGCCTTTACCAACCCATAAGCATTAGTGCCACGGATATCGGTGCCGGCTAGTTCGCGTATTTGTGTGATTGGCAGTTTTAACCCATGCTGCTTGGATATTGTTGCCAGACATGCCGCTCCGCAGTCAGACATATCGTGTTGTTTTATACAGTAGTAGGGCATTAAAATGACTCCTCACTTTTAACGGTAGACTTTTTTACTTGCTTAAGGGTGAGGTTCTGGGATAGGCTAGCCTGTTTTTAATAGTTTAAGTGCTTTTTCGCAATATTCTGCCATTGATGTACTCAACTGCTTTACCAAATTAGCCCATGTATCTGCATCAACTGTTCTTTTTCTCCGGTACGAAAGAATCAATCTGTTTTTTAACACTTCCGCAGATTTCCTAATCTTTATAGTAGCTTCCAGCAATACCACAGGTTGGAGCTTGTGATACATATCCCTCGCTGAAAGTTCTTTGTAATACTGTACCAACAATTTTAACTCCAAATCCAAAAAGAAGAATGACTCAATTGCATTTTGATAGCCTATATGTCCCGGAGTAATTATCCATTCGGGGAGTGTCTGGGATGCTTTATCTAAAAAAGCTAACGGCCCCGAAGGCGCTAATAAGCTCTTCATAGATTGATACAAATTGCTTTTAGCATACTGGAATAAATCCATTTTAACAGGCAATTTGTCCATGTGTATTAGTTGGTAAGAAGCGCTTATAGGATAGCCGGTAAACACGCTAAACTGGTCCCTCTCATTTTCCGATGTCCTTGCCGTATTCAAATCGTCTATGGAAACTTCGCCAAAAAAGTAATCTGGATCGCACCAATCTAAAACTAAATATCCGTTTTTAGTTTTTTCCAGCAATATGATAGAGTGTGCACCATGCCTGCTGTGATAATGGGTTTTATGCTTATACGGCATATGGTAAACGTCTACCCCTACCAGTACCGGGTATCGCTTTGCCAAATGGGCATCAATAATATCCCAATCTAAGTTAAGCCGCATTTCACCTGCAATAGGAATATATCGCGGGTCAAGTATGGGCCGGGAAAATAATGTTGAGAATCGTCCTGTTTTTGAAAAATCTTCATTGGATATAAATAATCCACAGCTCATCCACAGTAAAGGCTCTTCCAAGCCATACCCCAATAAAATAACTCTTAATGAGTTTCTTTCACACAAGTATTCGTACAAACTAAGGTCATTGTGCAACTTAACAAGCTCGGCATCAAAGGGTACGAAATCGTAGCTGATGCGCATTTCTTCTACTATTAGTCTAGGCGAAGCAAACTCATTGTCTATAACTTTTTTAATATCATTGCAAAATATATATTGCTGCTCGTCTTGTTCAGCTTTGCAGCCCCCAGCGCAAAAATACTTTGCGCTGCACGCTTGGCAGCGCTTTTGTAATTTCGGTTGCACTATATTTAGTGATGCGAGAAATTGCTCTGATGTGTCGTTATAAATATTGCCAATAGATGATTTAATGCGAGAACATGAGTGGATATGCCCATCCCTGTCAATAAAAAACCGGTTAACTCCTGCCCCACATGAAATCTTTACGTTTCTTGCTGCTGTGTTTTGTATGCCGGGCAAAGCAAAAAATGGTGTTGTATTATTTGCGTTTTGTATGCACATAATGCAAGTATCATACGATATTGACAAACGCCGGTGCTTAAATTGCATAGCCACATCCAGAAACCGTGAGGCGTCATGTTCTGATAGCGAATAATGAAGCGCAATATGAACAGGGTAGTGGCTAAGTGCCTCGGCAAGCAACCCGATTTCCTCGTCCGTAGGCGCATTCGGGTTTTCGATACGAATACTATTACAGGATATCCCAGTGACCAATGTCAAAGCTTTAAATGACTTTAGTATAACACTACCGGAAATTTCTAACGGCTCGTTAACTTGAGAACTTAATAACAAGTTGATTCTACTATACTCATTTGTAAAACCGCGTTGCTGCAATATCTCTGCCATTGAAATATCATCTATATATAGATGATACAGTCCTACTACTTCATTCATAGGCCATTTGTCTGCCGACACATAAACGGACGTATGGCCTACTTTAATTTTTGATAGGTCAGGCTCAATATATCCTAAATCAATAAGTTTTTCGATTGATGACATTAAATGCTGATCTAGCTCATATTTATCTTCTGCAATAATCCAGTCATGAAGTTTTGCGGGCAATATAAAATATGAATCTTGCATAAAGTTGATGTAAAAAGCCGAATGTCCAATTTGCTGTACTTGTATATGATCGCAAATACGATATGGTATATGCTTAATTACAGGGTACATAATAATCCTCCTTGTATCTCTACAACACTATTGTAAGCTGAAAAATTTAGCCAAGTATGTGATATTTCCCGGGTCAATTTCCTTAAGTTTAATAAGAATATGAATTGCATGTTCGATAAAGAAACGATTCATCTCACATGTGATAGGATCTGGCTCCATTATGTTTCCATTAATCAAATAGCTGTTGTAAAAGCAGTCACCACCACATATAAGCCGTGCCCAACACTTTGAACAGCGTGTCCGGTTTTGGATATGAGCCGTTTGGAATAAACTCACAGTATCAGCATTCTCTTCCGTGTTATCAGTAGTGCCTATTACAAACTCTGGATTACCGCAAAAACTGTCGCAAGGATATATTTCTCCATTGGCAGTTATTGCGACCTTGTTCTTTCCGGCAAAGCACCTATAGTACGTAGGGCTTCGCAAGAGTAAGCGACCCAGGAATTTGCCAAAGGAGTCGTTATCGTTGGCAATCATTTTTAACCGGCTTAAATCACCTTTTTCCGCATGTTCAAGAATATGCGAAAACAATGACATATAGGATTCTTTTAGTTCTGAGATATCAGAACTGTTAAAGGATACAGGATGGTCGCGGGATTCGCGTATTAACTGCATTTGCATACGCTTAAAGCCTAGCTCTATACATGTTTCCATTAAATCAACTAAACTACCTGTTGTGGGGGTGATGACAGACATAGCCCATGCGTCTTTTAGTTTGGAAGAAGCGCTTGACGACCGCAGTAACGAAATACCCGCAACCACATCCTTGTGTGTGCCTTCACCATTTATATATACTCTATGGCGGTTATGAACAGGCTCTGTGCCATCTATGCTTATACCCAAGAAAACATCGTGTTTGTCAAGACTTTCGATAATCTCCGGTGTTAACAGGGTCCCGTTTGTTACAACTAGCACAGTTGATAATTTATTATGGATGGCGTCCATTTTACGTAAGCTTTTCAAGAAATACTCAAGTATAGGAAAATTTAATAACGGTTCGCCTCCACTAACAAAATCGAATTTATAGTTTTGTAAATGCGCATATTTTTCTGTATATACATAATTCAACAGCTTGTCTATTTTATTTTCGTCAAAACGCATTTGATAGTCGGTTGTGCCCTTGCCGCCATCTGCATAGCAGTATTTACAAGCAAAATTGCAGTCATGTACAGGTGCGAATGAAAAATTCATTGTGCTATAGCTGAAATTTGGCACAGGTCTATCCGGGAGCTTTGAAAAAAAGTAACCGCTTCTTGTGAGCGCGCTTAGCAAATCTGTAGTGGATGTGGTGTCGGTGGGAGCGTTGCTTTGATCTTTTGAAAAGGTAGACTCCAGCGCGTCCTCAGTATCTTTGTCCAGCCGGCAAAAAAACATATTGCGAAAGTCCAATGCATACCGGTTTTCGCTAACATCAAATAAATGGGTTATTTTATACACAGGCCTCAATCCTTTCTACAAGATCCTTTATTGGGATTTTATAATCCGTCATGCAGTCCTCCGAAAATTCTGTATCCAGCCTATTTTCGACATCGATAATTAAATCAATAAAATCGACTGAGGATATTGCCAATATGGTATCTTCAATTTGGGCGGGTACGGGGTCAGACCCGTAAATTGCTTTTGCAAAGTTTTCATTTTCTATTATTGCGTTGCGGAATGCGTCGGTTATGGTTTGTTTATTCATGAAGTGGTATCCTTCCTTAATAAATTCTCTCAAATGGGATGTGTTGCACTATTGTAAAAGCAGCCTTGTATGCTTTATACAAACAACCTACTCTATCAGCCATAGTGATACCGCATTCTGCATCCGCTGTGCTGCTGTTTCGGCAGTTATAAGTCCATACAATAGCTGGTCAAGATGATCCTCAAACAAATAATCGGGAACTAAGGGGAACAACAACCCCATAGATTGTTCGTTGTATACACCAATACGGTTTACGGCATCTGTAAACTGCCGTGTGCGATTTGCCGGATCATCAAAGCCTGTAAAGCCTTGCATCCTACGGCTACGGGGTGTATTGGGACCAAATGCTGGATGATAATACTCGTTGTACATATGTTCAAATATACGCAGGGGCTGTTCCGGAAAAAATGAGCGCATAATCGGCGTTGCAAATGATCTGTTTCCCCATAGATTTGGAGCACCACGCACTATATTTAGTGCCGATAATCCAACAGGGTTTGTATAAGCATAAACCATGTGTCTGGCTAACTCCCAAGCAAGAGTTTGATTGCCGGTTGTGACAATTGAAATACAAGCCCATACCTTTCCCCCTCCTCCTAAGCTATTTGATATCATCAACCGGCCGTGGTTATCCGTAAGAGGGATATAATGTATAAATGTTGGCGGCTCTGCAGCAAAGAAAGTATCAAAATGCGCCAACCCTATATTAAACCAAAAAAATACAGCTTCTTCGGTCTGATCTTGCATAAAGCCTAGCATATTTGGGGTTCCGCCTTGGCCAACGCGCAAAACTACCCTGTCGTCATAAATCCTGGGGAAAAGCTCCAAAGTTTCTATAAAGCTTGGATCTGTAAGATTGGCGGTGCGTGTGTTAAAGTCTATAAACTCATTTATGGTTGATCTCATGGTGAAAAGTGACGATAGTTGTGCAAAACCATCAGGCTCAAGATGTCCAAACTCTTCACCATAAGCATCCATTAAGTCTAGGTAAAAGGCCATCATTTCAGTAAAGCTAATGGAGGACTTTTGGGTAAAGCGGTCAATAAATGTCTGTGGAAGGTTTGCATTAACCGCTACATAATCAAATCCAAAACTTAACGGAAATACATATAACCCGTTGTTAATTTCAAAAGCTTGCAGTGCTTGAGTAAAAAACTCATCTATACTGGAGTTTGGGTCTTCATCTATGAGAGTATATATGTTTTGCAAGAAACCAGAAGTGGCTAACGCATGCACTTGATGCATATTTTCATGAACAATTATATCCGGCCCTTGTCCTGCCATAAGCTCTGTCTTTATGCGTGTTTGCCGAGCTTCCGTTCCGTCCCAGTCGTGCCAAGGATGGTCTTGTATCTCCACCTGGAAGATATAAGGCTCGCCCCGTTCCTGCCATGTGGCGTTCATTGCGGCTGCAGCTTGTTGGATTGTTGCTGTGTGTAAATTGCTTGTGCGTACGGTTAGGGTACGTATGGGTAAACCGGTTGCCTCATCATAAATGCGAAGTGCATTATTTTGCCGCCTTCCATTCTCATTACGGTTACGACCGCATGCAGACAGGCTTAGGACAGCAATTGATAATATTGCAACGATGGTTGCTATTGTGTAAAATTTTTGCTTCATACATAGCCTCCATTCTAAGTCACATCTACTCTATCAGCCACAACGACACCGCATTTTGCATCCGCTGTGCGGCAGTTTCTGCAGTTATTAATCCACGGCTAAAATGGTAAAGAGGTTCTTCTATTAGTTGATGTGGAATCCTAAATAGGAGTGTATTCATAGGTTGCTCGTTATAAATGACCATGTGATCTATGATATTTTTTGATTGTTGAATGCGATGTAAATTATCATCTGCACTCACAATGGATTGAAATCTAGGTAAGGTGTAGTCTTTAAAAAGCGAACGCAAAATAGGTGTTGCTGCGTAATAAGTGTTCCATGGTGCCTGATTTAAAATTATAGGGTCAAGTGTCGCCAGGCCAACAGGGTTGGTAAATGCATAAATTAGGTGCTTAGCAAACTCCCACGCCAATGCGCCGTTGTTATTGTTGGCAATGGAAATGTAAGCCCACGTAGTCTGTCTCCCGAATATGGGATTATAGTTTAGTATAAACCTGTTATTATCATCCACCAGGGGAATGCTATGCTTAAAAGGCGGAGGGTTAAAGCCAAATAGTTCTGCGCTAAAGTCCCAACCTTCGATCCAAAACACGTTCTGGTAAGCGAGCTCCCTCAGCCTACAGTGACCAATAAACGGCATATGCACTGAGCCGCCCCAATAATTGGTATCTGCATGGGCGGCGCCAAGTTGCTCTAAAAATTCAATAAAGCTGGCGTCTGTAAGGTTGGAAGTGCGGGCACTAAAGTCAACATACTCATCAATAGATGCCAGCACCATAGTCATAGGCCGCGTCAACCCGTTGACAACGTCAAAGTTAAGATGTCTAAACTCCTCACCATAGGTGTTCATTAGATCCAGATAAAAGTCCATCATCTCCGAAAAGCTAATTGCGGATTTTAGGGCAAAGCGGTCAATAAATTCTTGGGGAAGACTTGCGTTTACAGCGACATATTCAAACCCAAAACTTGCGGGCAGCACGTATAACCCATTATTAATTTCAAATGCCGACAGTACATTAGTAAAAAAATCGCTTTTATTTGTATCGGGGTCAGCATCCATTAGCATGTAAATATTTTGAAAAAGACCTGAATTCACAAAGGCATGCAAATCATAAAACCCATCAAATATAAACATATCCGGCCCTTGGCCTGCCATTAGTTCTAACCGTAAGCGTGTAAGCCTAGCGTCCCGGGCTTCGAAATCAAATGGAATATGTTCCCTAATGCTCCGGTCGAAAAAAGGATATTCATCAATCTCTACATGAAAAATATACGGCTCGCCCCTTTTTTGCCAGGCATCGTTAACTGCTTCAACGGCTTGCGGAATAATCCATCTATACCTGTTGCTGGCGCGTATTGTTAGGGTTTGTATTGGTAGACCGGTTAGCTCGTCATAGTTAAGAATGACTCCGCTTGAGCGACGGTCGTATACGGATAATATGCTAAACATGGCAATTGCTAAGATGGCAATTACAGTTGCTGTTATACAAAGTTTTCGCTTCATGACAATCTCCATTCTAGCTGTAACCAGCTCAAATG
>Ga0123355_10010813_pt1 | contig 14030 bp, 9 predicted proteins | sample TergutEmb28metaG_3_FD_89872 | JGI IMG/M metagenome (GOLD analysis project Ga0123355, IMG submission 89872) | Embiratermes neotenicus P1 segment gut microbial communities from Petit-Saut dam, French Guiana - Emb289 P1 | ecosystem: Host-associated > Arthropoda: Insects > Digestive system > Gut ... | reverse complement strand
CCGGAACGCCGTCTCCCCGTCACGCGCGAAGACGTCCTGCACGCGGAGACCGAGCCGTTCCTCGATCACGTCGTCGACGTCGACCGCGCCGGCGCCGAGCGACCTCGCCGCGGTCGTCTTCCCGGCCCCCATGAACCCGACGAGCGCAATCTTCGCGGGCGTCGGGTCGGTCATCTCCGTCGCCAGGCGATCCGCCGCTCGTAGGCGGCGAGCGCCGCCCGCACGTCGTCGATGTGGTCGCCGCCGAATTTGCGGCGATACGCGTCGGCCAGCACGAATGCGACCATCGCCTCGCCGACGACCCCGGCGGCGGGAACGGTGCAGGAATCGGTCCGCTCGCGCAGCGCCTCGGCCGGCTCGTGGGTCGCGATGTCGACCGAGCGCAGCGGCTTGGTCAGCGTCGGCAGCGGCTTCATCGAGCCCCGGACGACCAGCGGATCGCCGGTCGTCATCCCCCCTTCGGTTCCGCCGGCACGATTGGTCTCGCGGTAGTAGCCGCGCTCCTCGGAGTAGAAGATCTCGTCGTGGGCCTGGGAGCCGGGGAGCCCCGCGACCTCGTAGCCGTCGCCGATCGCGACCGCCTTCAGCGCCTGGATCGACATGATCGCCATCGCCAGCCGGCCGTCGATCCGCTCCTCCCAGGAGACGTGCGAGCCGAGGCCGGGCACCAGGCCGAAGGCTCGGACCTCGAACACCCCGCCGAGCGACTCGTTCTCCCTCCGCAGCTTGTTGATCTCGGCGACCATCGCGCGGCTGGCGTCTGCGTCCAGACAGCGGACGGGGGATTCGTCGACGTGCGCGAAGTCCTCAGGCGTCAGGTGGTCACGCCGCGGGGCGACCACGGAGGTGATCTGCAGGACGTGGGAGAACACCTCGACGCCGAGCGCCCGCAGGAACTCCTTGGCGACCGCGCCGCCGGCGACTCTGGCCGCCGTCTCCCGGGCGCTGGCGCGCTCGAGGATGTCGCGGACGTCAGTCAGCCCGTACTTCTCGGTCCCGACGAGGTCCGCGTGGCCCGGGCGCGGCAGGTGCACCTCGGCGACCTCGGCGTCGACCGGCCACGGGTTCATCCGCTCCTCCCAGTTGGCGAAATCGCGGTTGTGCACCTGCAGCGCGATCGGTCCGCCGAGCGTGCGCCCGTGCCGAACCCCGCCGGTGACGTCGACGCGGTCCTTCTCGATCTTCATCCGGCCGCCGCGTCCGTGGCCGAGCTGGCGGCGGGCGAGGTCACGGTCGAGCGCCTCGCGGTCGAGCCGCAGCCCGGCCGGAAGCCCCTCGATCACGCAGGTGAGCCCGGGACCGTGCGACTCCCCGGCGGTGGTGAGCCTCATCATCGGTCCAGGGCCTTAGTCCTCAGCCGCGGCATCGACCGTCGTCCCCGTCTGGGCGTCGCGCCCGCGATGGAAGCTGCCGTCTCCCCCACACCATGGGCACGTCACCTGGTGCGGCTCGCCGCCCTTTCCGGAGATCAGCGTCCCGGTTCCGCGACACGGAGTACAGCTGCTGCGATCCTCGGCTTCCGGTTGGCGTCCTGAGCTCATCGGCGCCCGAGGATACCTGCGCCGGTCAGCCGAGCCCGACCGCCTCGCGCATCACCGCGACCGGCGCCGACATCCCGGTGAACTGCTCGAAGCTGAGCGCCCCCTGGCCGACGAGCAGTTCGAGGCCGTCGATCGTGGCGACCCCGGCGTCGCGGGACGCCGACAGCAGCGGCGTGCCACCGGTGCGGTAGACGAAGTCGACAACGACCCGGTAGCCCGGGAGGTCGCCGGCGCCGAGCGGAAGCCCCTCGAGCCCGCTGTCGCCCGTGTCGAGCCCGACCGAGGTGCAGTTGATCAGCACGTCGGCCGGCTGCGCCGCCTGCACTGCGACCGCGCCCAGGTCCGCGGCGAGGGCCTGCGCCCGCTCCGTCGTGCGGTTCCAGACCCGTACCTCGCGGGCGCCCGCGTCGCGCAGCGACCAGACGGCAGCGCGAGCGCTGCCGCCGGCGCCGAGCACCAGCGCCGTGCTCCCGGCAACCTCGGTCCGCTCGCCGAGCGCGTCGATCAGCGACGGCGCGTCGGTGTTGTCGGCGCGGATCTGGCCGTCCGGTTCGAACAGCAGCAGGTTGGCGGCACCGATCGCCCGGGCGCGCTCGCTCGCGTCGGCGGCCACCGACAGCGCCTGCTCCTTGTGCGGAATCGTCACGTTGATGCCGCGAAACCCCTCGGCCGGCAGCGCCCGGACCGTCTCCGCGAACAGTTCCGGCGGGATCGGCAGCAGCTGAAAGTGCCATCCGTCCGACAGCGCGCAGGCGTCCAGCGCGGCGTTCTGCATCGCCGGCGAGCGGCTGTGCGCGACCGGCCAGCCAGCGACCCCGAGCCTCATCGAGGGGCCTTCTTGCAGAACTCCGGCGAGGCGCCGCGACGGCGTGCCGCCCTGGCGGACGCCGTCTGGTAGTCGGCCGACAGTCGCAGGAACGTCTGGTAGCTCTGCGTGAACGCGAGCGCGCCGTTGCCGCACACCTTGTTGACGAAGTACAGATAGTTGGTGTGGGCCGGATTGGCAGCGTCGTCGATCGACTGCAGCGACGGGCTGTCGATCGGTGTCGGCGGGAGCCCCCGATGGTTTCTCGTGTTCCACGGCGACGGCGAGTTGAGATCGGCGACGGTCAGGTTGCCGGTGTAGTTGCCGGTCGCGTATTCGACGGTCGAGTCCATTCCCAGGTCCATGCCCTCGCGCAGGCGGTTATAGATCACCGACGCGACCTTGGGGCCGTCGGAGGGCAGCCGCGACTCCCCCTCGATCAGCGAGCCGATGATCAGCACGTCGTACGGGGTCAGGTGCTTCGACCTCGCGTACCGCATGTCGACCTGCGTGAACTGGTGCTTGAACTCCTTCAGCTGGTCGGCGACGAGCGCGGGGATGCTGACCGGCTCCCGCAGCTGGTAGGTGTCCGGGAACAGGAAGCCCTCCAGCGACGGGGTTCGCTTCGGCGCGCCGTAGACGGTTGGATCGAGATCCGCCGAGCTGATCGTCGAGTGCAGGTAGCTGCCGCGGACGCCCTGCGAGCGCAGCAGTCCGTCGAGTTCCCGGCGCGTCCGCCCGGGGATGATCGTCACCTCGGTCACGGGGACCGGCGGTGGTGGTGTCGTCAGGACCTTGATCACGCCGCTGTAGCTCATCCCGTGCTTCAGCTCGTAGGTCCCCGCGAGCAGCTTGCTGCGGTCGCCCTCCAGATCGACCCGCAGCTTGAAGAAGAAGCTCGAGTCGATCACGCCGTCGCGGGAGAGGATGCCGGCGATCTGTCCGACCCCCGCCGATCTCGGGATCGTCACCCGCACGCGTCCACTCCCGGGTCCGTGGAACGGCTGGAACAGCTCGATCAGGAACCAGATCAGCACGGCGGCCAAGACCAGCAGGCCGACCGCCAGCACCCGCCTGAGGACGAACACACGCCGTCCCGGCGGGCGCCGTCCCGGCACGCGCCGTCCCGTCGAGAGCCGCCCCCGCGGGACGCGGTCCCCCGACATCGTCAGCCGCTCAGGCACGATCGACGCCTCCGGCGGCGCGGCTGTCGAGCCAGCTCGACAGCAGGTGGGCCGCGGCGCGCGAGTCCTCGCTGGCGCGCGCCGCGGGCGGGTCGAGCTCCGCGATCCGCGTCGTGAAGCGCTCGTCGTAGAGCTCCACCGGCACCCGCAGCCGCCGGCTCAGGACGCCGGCGAAGTGGCGGGCGGCGAGCGTTTGGGCCGAGTCGCCGCCGGCCAGGCTGAGCGGCAGCCCGACCACCACCCGCTCCGCCCCGAGCTCCTCGACGAGCTCGGCGATCCGGGCGAGCCCGCGCCGGGAGTCGGGGACGAGCACCGGCTCCAGCGGAGTGGCGAGCACGCCGGTGGGGTCGCTGACCGCGCATCCACAGCGCGCGCTGCCGTAATCGAGCGCCAGTACTCGCATGGCTACCTGCCGACCCTGATCTGCATTCCGGGCAGTGTTACAAGTCAGGCGGCGAGGATTTCTTCGATCGCGGCGCGCGCGGCGTCGATCGCCTCCGGGAGCCGGGCGACGTCCCGCCCGCCGGCCCGTGCGGCCTCGTCGCGACCACCGCCGCCTCCGCCCACCTGCACGGCCGCCAGCCGGACGATCTCGCCCGCCTTGACGCCCCGCTTGACGAGCGCCGGCGCGACCGACGCGACGAGGTCGACCTTCTCCGTGCCGGCGCTGCCGAGCACGACCGCCGCGTCCCCGAGCCTGGTCTTGAGCCGGTCGGCGAGGTCGAGCAGCTCCTGGCCGGAGATCCCCTCGACGGCGCTCGCCAGCACCTGCGCGCCCCCGACCTCACGCGCGGCGCCGAGCAGCTGGTCGAGCTCAACCGCGCCGTTGCCGGCGCCGGAACCCCCGCGCTTGACCGTCCGCTCGAGCTCCCTGGCCCGCCCTCGCAGCTCCTCGACGGCCGTCGGAACTCCGTCCGGTGGGACCCGCAGCGAACGGCCGGCCTGCGACAGGGCGCGGTCGTGCTCCCGCAAGAGCGCGACCGCGACGGGACCGGTCAGCGCTTCGATCCTCCGCACGTTCGCGGCGCTCGAAGTTTCGCTCGAGACCCTGAACACCCCGACCTCGGCGGTCGAGCGGACGTGCGTGCCGCCACACAGCTCGCGCGAGAACGACCCGTCGCCGACCTCGACCATCCGCACGATCTCGCCGTACTTCTCGCCGAACAGCGCCATCGCCCCGAGCGACCGCGCCTCCTCGAGCGTCGTCGTCAGCGCCCTGACCGGGTACGCCGCCAGGATCCAGCGGTTGACCGCGTCTTCGACGTCGGCGAGCTCCTCGGCGGTCATGGCGCTGCCGTGGGTGAAGTCGAACCGGAGCTTGTCGGGGCCGACGTAGGAGCCGGCCTGGCGGACGTGGGTGCCGAGGCGGGCACGGAGCGCCGCGTGCAGCAGGTGCGTGGCGGTGTGGTTGCACTCGGTCGCGTGGCGGACCTCGCGGTCGACGCGGGCGCGGACGCGCTCGCCCTCGCGCACGGCGCCGCGCTCGGGGACGACCGCGAGCACCTGGTCGGTCCCGAGCCTGAGCACGTCGTCGACCCGGGCCAGGCAATCGCCGTCCTCGCATTCGATGTAGCCGCTGTCGGCGACCTGGCCGCCGCCGGTGGCGTAGAACGGCGACTCGAGCAGCTTGACCAGCACCCGCTCGCCGTCCTGCTCGACGGCGCCGACCGTCGTCTCCAGCGCCGTCGTCTGGTAGCCCTGGAAATCGGTCTCGAAACCGGAATGCCCCGATAGCGCCACCGCGTGGTCGCGCAGCTCGGCGCCGCCGACGCCGCGGCCGCCGCTGGCGCGCGCGCGCCGGCGCTGATCGTCCATCAGCGCTTCGAAGCCCTGCTCGTCGACCCCGAGGCCGTGCTCGGCGACGACCTCGAGGGTCAGGTCGAACGGGAACCCGTAGGTGTCGTGCAGCGCGAACGCGTCGGCCGCCGAGATCCCCTCGTCGCCCCGCTCCCTGGCGCGGGCGATCAGCTCGTCGAGCAGCCTCGAGCCCTGCTCGAGGGTGTGGCCGAAGCCCTGCTCCTCCGAGGCGAGCCATTTGCCGATCGGCTCGCGCTGCTCGAGCAGCTGCGGGTACTCGCCGCCCATCAGCTCGGTGACGACGTCCTGGTAGCGGCGCAGGAAGCCGGGCTCGAGCTGCAGGGTCTGCCGGCCCTGCAGGATCGCGCGCCGCATCACCCGTCGCAGCACGTAGCCGCGGTCCTCGTTGGAGGGGACGACGCCGTCGGCGATCAGGAAGGTGATCGCGCGGCTGTGGTCGGCCAGCACCCGCAGCGCGCGGTCGGTCGCGAACTCCTCGCCGTAGCGGCGGCCCGACAGCTCCTCGCCGAGCTCGATCAGCGGCGCGAACTGGTCGGTCTCGAACACGGTCTCCTTGCCCTGCTTGATCGCGGCCATCCTGTTCAGACCGAGGCCGGTGTCGATGTTCTTGGCCGGCAGCGGCGTCAGCACGTTGGCGGGGTTCTGGTCGAACTGCATGAACACGAGGTTCCAGTACTCCAGGAATCGCTGGTTGTCGCCGCCAGGCAGGTCGTCGGGCTTGCCCCACTCGACGCCTCGGTCCAGATACAGCTCCGAGCAGGGGCCGCACGGGCCGAGCGGCCCGACCTGCCAGAAGTTCTCCGAGCGCGGGCATTCGACGATCCGCTCGCGCGGGACGCCGATCGCCAGCCATGCCTCGATCGCCTCCTCGTCGGGACCGAGCCCCAACTCGTCATCGCCTCCGAACACCGTGACCCAGACATCGACGGCCTGGAGTCCGAATCCGTCGCGGCTGAGCTCCCAGGCGAAGGCGGTCGCCTCGCGCTTGAAGTAGTCGCCCAGCGAGAAGTTGCCGAGCATCTCGAAGAACGTGAGGTGCCCGGTGGTGGTGCCGATGATCTCGATGTCGGCGGTGCGGAAGGTCGTCTGACAGGTCGTCAGGCGGTTTCGCGGCGGCCTCTCGGCGCCCGAGAAGTACGCCTTCAGCGGGTGCATCCCGGCGATCGTGAACAGCGCCGACGGATCGAGTTCGGCCGGGATCAGCGAGAACGAAGGCAGCCGCAGGTGACCGCGGTCCTCGAAGAAGGACGTGTACGTCCGGCGGATCTCATCGGAGCTCATGGCCATGGCGGGAGTGTAGGCTGGCGGCGGGTGGGCCCCAATCTCACCGGTCGGGTGTCCGCGCCGGGTGTTCGCCGCGGGCCGATCTGGACGAATGTTCGATAGCCGCCGATGAATTATTCAAGTGGTCGCGCGAGCCGTCCGATGAAGTGGTTGACGCACACACAGCCTCTCCTCCTCCTCACAACGGCGCTGGCGGCCTTGGTCGCCAGCGCCGTTCCCTCTTTCGCGGCCGCCGCTCCCACTCCCGGCGGCTTTTACTTCTCGCAGTCCCAGTACTTCGTCGACGAGAACGCCGGCAGGGCGGTGATCACCGTCGAGCGCCACGACACGGCGCGCGCTGCCGTCGTCCGGTTCCTCACCCTCGGTCAGACCCCGTCCCACTCGGAGTACGCCGAGGCGCCGTACTTCTTCACCCCCGTCAAGTCCGGCGTCAACGCCCCGGACCTGAACTTCGCGCCCGGCCAGGGGAGCGCGACGTTCACCGTCCCGATCGTGGACCACGGATTCGACTCGCTCGCCGCCAACGTGCAGCTGTCGCTGTTCGGCGGCTCCCCGATCGGCCTCGCGGAGCCGTCGACCGCGACCCTGACGATCCTCGACACGGACCCGAACCCGACCCTCGACCCGACGGATCCACTCGGGCTCCCGAATGCGACGGTCACCACCGACCCGCTGACGGGCGCGAGGCTGTTCGTCGACCACCACGACGAGGCGGCGGTCGCGGCCCGGAGGTACCCGGCGATCGCCGCGATCGCGGACCAGCCGGGAGCGGCGCGGTTCGGCGCGTTCAGCTACCCGGACGCGAGCCGGGCGGTGTCGACGTATCTGGCGCGGGCTGAGTACGAGGAGCCCGGCACGATCCCGATCCTGACGACCTACAAGATCGTCGACGGCCACTGCGGCGGTTGGTCCGACCCACCGGCCCGTCAGCTCGACTACCACAACTGGATCGTGGGTCTCGCCCATGGGATCGGCGACTACCGGGCGGTGCTGGCGCTGGAGCAGGACTCGCTGATCACCACCGGATGCCTGTCCAGGCAGGGCCTGGCGGTGCGGATGGCCGAACTCAGAGACGCGGTCGAGGTGCTCACCGCCGATTGCCCCAACCTGCTCATCTACCTCGACGCCGGCGCCGCCGACGCGCTGCCGGCGAGGCGGGCGGCGAGCCTGCTCGAGCAGGCCGGGGTCGCCAAGGTCCAGGGCTTCTTCCTCGACGCCACGCACTTCGACTGGACCTCGAGGGAGATCAGGTATGGCGAGCAGATCTCGAGGCTCACCGGCGGCAAGCACTTCGTCGTCAACACCGGGGAGAGCGGCCGGGGCCCGCTGGTCCCGCCGGCCAGGGTCTATTTCGGCAACGAGGTGCTCTGCAACCCGCCTGGGCGCGGCCTCGGTCCGAAGCCGACGACCGACACCGGCTACCCCAACGTCGACGCGTTCCTATGGCTCGACAATCCCGGCGGGTCCAGCGGTCCCTGCGTGCCCGGGGCGCCGCGGGCCGGCGTTTACTGGCCGGCGTACGCGCTGATGCTGATCAAGAACGCCAACTACGACGTCCGCTGAGCGCCGGCGGGGACGGCTTCGGACGGCGTGACGCCGAGCTGACGCGCGGCCGCGGCCGCCGCCGTCCGGTTGGGAGCCGCGAGCTTGGTCAGGATACGTGAGACGTGCACGCTCGCGGTCTTGCCGCTGATGAACAGCTCGGCGCCGATCTCGCGGTTGGTCATTCCGCTGGCGAGCAGGGAGAGCACCTCGATCTCGCGAGGGGTCAGTTCGAGCCGCTCCAGGGCGGGGTTCGGCGCTGCCTCGGGACGAGGTTCCTGACCGAGCGGTACGCGAGCGCGGCGGGCGAGCGCCTCGAGCTCCTCGCGCAGCGGCCGGGCCCCGAGTTCGTCGGCCACCGAGTGAGCGTCGCGGACCAGTGCTTCCACGTGCGCGCGGTCACTACCCGAGGCGAGCAGCGCCTCTGCCTCTCGCCAGCGGGCGTAAGCGGCGTGGTACTGGTCCCGGCAGGCCTCCCAGCGCCGGCTCGCATCGGCCCACAGAGCCGCGTCGCCGGCGCCCCCGATCCGGGAAGACTCGGCCGCACAGGCGACACGGTTGGCGAGGACCAGGGGCGGGATCGTGCCGGTCATCCGCGCGATCACCGCGTCGAGCCGCTCCAGCAATTGCTTCGCCCTGACGGTCTGCCGCTCCTCGGTCAGGCGGTCGCCCGGGGCGCGGGCGGCGATGTCCGCACACGCGCGCGTGCCTAGCTCGTACAACGCCGCCGTCGAGGACACCTGCTCGTGGTCGCCCGCCCGATCCAGGTAATCGGACACGACGGCAGCCGCCGCCTCCGGACGGCTCGCCCACAGCTCGAGCGAGACGCGAACCGCGGCGTGCGTTGCCAGCGTCATCGAACCGAGCGAACCGCGGATCTGCTCCTCGGCCTGATCGAGGACCCGCGCCGCCTCGTCGAATTCCCCGAGTTCGGCCTGCAGGTACGCGCGCGATCGGCATGCCATCGCCGCCTGCGCCCCCGTGGGAGAGTGATCGATGACCTCCTCCAGCAGTTGGTCGGCCTCGCGCCAGCGCCCGACCTGCAGCAGGCGTTCGGCCACTTCGACACGGAGAAAGTCGCCCCACTGACGGTCGATTCCGAACTCGCGTGCGGACGCGATCCCCTCCCACGCCATCGCGAGCGACTCCTCGACCTGCCCCGCCAGGTGCAGCGCGGCGCTGCCGTTCATGTAGCTGCGGTGCAGCTCGTCGGCGAGGCGGAGACGGCGGGCGATCGTCAACCCCTGTGTCGCTGCCTCGACCGCACGGTCGAGTTCGCCGACGAGGGCGAGATTCGCGCACATCGTGTTCAGCACCTGCGCCTCGACGGCCTCGGCCCCCAGCTGGCGAGCGATCGCGAGCGCCTGGTCGCAGAGCGAGTTCGAGTCTTCCGTGCGGTCGCAGAGCATCAGCGCCCGTCCCTCCGCGGCCAGCACCAGCGCCAGCTGCTCGGACGGCGGATCGTCGGGCATCAGCTCGACGGCGCGCCGAAGCGCGGGCAGCGCCTGTTCGTCACGCCCGGCGCTCCACAGATAGTGGCCCAGCCGCTCGTAGGCCAGCGCCGCACCGATCGGATCGTCATGCTCGTCGATCAGCGCCAGAACGTCATGCGCCAACGTGAGTGCGCGCTCCTCCTCGCCGGCCATCAAGGCCGCGTCGGCCGCCCGCCTGATGACCTCGAGCCGGTCGAGCGGGAGCTCGCCGGGCGCCGGAGCCACCCGATCCCAGATCTCGAGCGCGCGCTCGTAGTGCAGCCACGCCTCGGCGGGGGCGCACAGTTCTTCCGCCGCGGCTCCGGCGCTGACCAGTGCCGTCAGCGCCTCTGGCAGCTCGCCCGCCGCGTCCCAGTGATACGCCAGCTCTGCCGCGCCAGCGGGCTGCACCCCTCCCAGCCGCGGTTCCGCGGCGAGCGTCCGTGCGAGCCGCAGATGCAGGTTGCGGCGCTCGCCGGGTAACAGGTCGGAATAGATCGCCTCCTTGAGCAGCGCGTGGCGAAAGGAGTACCCGGCCGTCGAGGTGTGGGGAGCGAGCAGATAGCTCTCCACCGCCTCGCGAAGCGCGCGATTGAGCTCATCGTCCGGGAGCCCGGCGGCCGCGGCCAGAAGGCTGTGATCGACCGTCGGTCCCGCGACGGCGGCAATCCGCAGGACGTCGCGGACAACCGTCGACTGTGACTCGACGCGAGCGAGCAGGGTGTCGCGGAGCGAATCGGGCAGGGATTCGCCGGCTTCGCGGGCGGACGCCAGCAGCTCCTCGGTGAAGAAGGGGCTGCCTTCGGACCGCTTCAGCAGCCGGTCGACAAGCGGGGCTGGAGGTGGTTCTTCGAGGATCGCCGCGACCTGCTCGCGGACCTCCGCGCGCGCGAATGGCCGCAGGTCCACCCTCGTCGCCCTGCCGCTTCGGGCCAGCTCCAGCATGCAATGGCGGAGCGGATGGCCGCGGCGCAGCTCATCGCTGCGGTAGGTGATGATCAGCGCGATCGGCTGATCTCGCACCGCACGGATCAGGAACGAGAAGAAGTCGCAGGTGGACCGGTCGGCCCACTGAAAGTCCTCCACCACGAGCACCAGAGGTCCCGACTGGGCGGCGGATTCAAGCAGTGCCAGAAACCGCTCGAACAGGCGCGCCTGCCCGCCGGGCCCCACCAGCGGACTCGTAGCGCCGGTGTGGCCGGACGACAGCTCGGGCAGCAGCGCCGCCAGCTCTTCGCGCACCGATCCGAGCCCCGCGCCGATCTCGGCTGCTCCCTGTTGGGCCAGCAGCGAGCGCAGCGCACCGACGACCGGCGCATACGGAAGCTCCCCCTCACCAAGCGCCAGACACTCGCCGATCACGACGGTCATCCCGCTCTGTTCGGCGCGTCCGGCGAGCTCGGAGACGAGCCGGCTCTTGCCGATACCCGCCTCCCCACCGACGAACACGACCGAGCCGCACCCATCGCGCGTCTGCGCGAGCGCTGCCTCCAGGGCGATCAGCTCTTCGCGACGGCCAATGAACCGCGGGCTTGAAACGCGCCCGACAGCGCCGATGGTGCTTACCGGTGGCGGGAACAAACCGACCAACCCCTCACGATGAGGGTCGATGACCCCTTGCGTGTAGTCCCGTGACACCGCAGCACCGAAATTCTAGTCCCCTGGGTCCCCCATAAGCGCTCACCCATGCAGGTTAAGGCCCAAGATAAGGCACCTGCCCGATGGCAGCGGGCCCGCTTATGCCTAGCTTCGGCGCATCGACCAACGGCCTGAAGGGGGCTCGGTGAATTACCTGCTCAACCAGATGGTGGCTCAGGAGCGCAGCGCTGAGCTACGGCGCGCGGCCGACCGCGCGCGACTCGCGGGCGAGGCGCGCGTGAGTCGGCGCAATCTGCCCCGCCCGAAACCGATCACTCGGATAAGCACCTCGCTGCCCGTCGGGAGCGAGCGATGAAGAAGCACGTGGTGATAGTCGGTGCCGGCTTCGCGGGCCTGGAGTTGACGGCGCGGCTGTCCGAATCACTCGCCGACGCGGTGCACGTCACCCTGATCGACCGAAACGACTCGTTCTACTTCGGGTTCTCGAAGCTGGACGTGCTGCTCGGCCGGCAGGAACCGAGCGACGTCCGGCTGCACTATCGCGACATCTGCAAGGAGGGAGTCGAGTTTCGCCAGGAGACCGTCCGGGCGATCGACCCGCACGAGCGCCGGGTGATCACCGACCGGGGCTCCTACGACGCGGACTTCCTGGCCGTGGCGCTGGGTGCTGATTACGACCCCGGGGCGACGCCGGGGTTCCGGGAGGGCGGCTTTGAGTACTACTCCCTCGAGGGAGCCGAGCGGTTGCGCGGCGTGGTCTCCGAATTCGACGCGGGAAAGGTGCTGATCGCGGTCCTGGGTCATCCCTTCAAGTGCCCCCCGGCGCCGTTTGAGGGAGCGTTCCTGCTGCACGATCTGTTCGTCAAGCGGGGGGTCAGGGACGCGATCGAGATCCAGATGATCTTCCCGATGTCGGCGCCGGTTCCGGTCACCAAAGAGGTCTCGCAGATATTCCTGGCGGGGCTCGACGAACGCGGGATCCGGTACTCGCCCAAGGAGCTCGTGGTCAGTCTCGATCCTCGCGAGCGGGCGGCGCAGCTGAAGAGCGGCGGCAGCGTGCCGTACGACCTGTTCATCGGGATTCCCGTCCACCGAGCGCCCGGCGTGGTCAGCCGCTCGGGGCTGGCGGTCGACGGCTGGATACCGGTCGATCAGACGAACCTCGCGACCCGGTTTCCGGGCGTGTACGCGATGGGCGACGTGGCGACCGGGCCACGCACGGTGGCCAAGGCCGGAATCTTCGCCGAGTCCGCCGCCCGAGTCGTCGCCGCCGACATCGCCTCGCGCCTGCGAGGCACCGAGCCGCCACCTCCCTTCGAGGGCGACGGGCCCTGCTACATCGAGTTCGGCGACGGGCTGGTCGGAAAGGCCGAGATCAACTTCCTCGGCGGGCCTTCGGCGACGGGGCACATCATCGCGCCGTCGCGAGAGCTCGCCGCCGAGAAGAAGGCGTTCGGCGCGACGCGGGGGCGCAGCTGGTTTGACCTCGACACGGACAGCCTGCCGGCGGGGCTGACCACTGCCGATGGCCGGCTCCGCGCGGGGCCGAACGACCGGCAGGTGCTCCGCACTGGTGGGCCGTGGCGATGACCAGCAGCCGTGTGTGGGCGAGCCTGGTGGGAGCGCTGGTGCTGGTCGTGTTGTCGGTTGGCGCGTCGGCCGCGAGCGCCGATCCGGTCGGGCAGATCACCGAGTTCACGAGCGGCCAGCAATCGAACAGCTTCCCGCAGGCCATCGCGGCGGGCACGGACGGGAACATCTGGTTCACCGAGGAGAACCCGCACGCGATCGGCCGGATCACGCCGTCGGGGCAGGTCACCGCGTATTCGGCCGACCTGAAATCGGACAGTTTCCCGCAAGGGATCGCCCCGGGTCCGGACGGGAACATGTGGTTCGCCGACTCCGCGGACGCGATCGGCCGGATCACGCCGTCGGGGCAGATCACCGAGTATTCGGCCGGCCTGAATCCGGACAGCAGCTATCCGGTTGGGATCGCCCCGGGGCCGGACGGGAACATGTGGTTCACCGACAACGGGACCACGCCCGCGATCGGCCAGATCACGCCGTCGGGGAAGATCACCGAGTTTGGCCTGAACCCGGGCAGCTACCCAGTAGAGCTCGCCCCGGCGCTGGACGGGAACATGTGGTTCACCGACAACGGGACCACGCCCGCGATCGGCGTGATCACACCGTCGGGGAAGATCACCAAGTTTGGCCTGGGCCCGGGCAGCCAGCCGGGCGGGATCGCACTGGGGCCGGACGGGAACATGTGGTTCACCGACGAGGGGACCACGCCGGCGATCGGCCGGATCACACTGTCGGGGCGGATCACCGAGTTCCCGCTCGATCCGTCGACCCGCCCGGTCGCGATCGCAGAGGGGGCGGACGGCAACATGTGGTTCGCCGACAGCGACACGCCCGCGATCGGCCAGATCACGCCGTCGGGACGGATCACCGAGTTCACCAGCGGCCTCCAGGATTACTCCGAGCCGGAGGGGATCGCACCCGGTGCGGACGGCAACCTGTGGTTCATCGACCCGGGGAACGACGCGATCGGGCGGATCGGCACCGGCGCCCCGCCCGCGGTGCAGACGCCCGCGACCCTGTCGGGCCCGGGGCAGGCGGGGAGCGCCGAGGGGTGCGGCGGGTCGCAGTGGACCTACTGGGCTGGGGTCCGCCCGATCGTGGACCTGTATCCGTTCGACGGGTACACGTGGCTGCGCGACGGGAACGCGATCGCCGGTCAGACCGGCCCGGCCTACACGCCGACCGCGGCCGATGTCGG
>Ga0123355_10010812_pt1 | contig 14030 bp, 12 predicted proteins | sample TergutEmb28metaG_3_FD_89872 | JGI IMG/M metagenome (GOLD analysis project Ga0123355, IMG submission 89872) | Embiratermes neotenicus P1 segment gut microbial communities from Petit-Saut dam, French Guiana - Emb289 P1 | ecosystem: Host-associated > Arthropoda: Insects > Digestive system > Gut ... | reverse complement strand
GCGACGGAGGGCATCATCTATGTGCGCGCGGAATATCCGCTTGCCATCCACAGGCTTGAGATCGCCATGCAGCAAGCAAGGGAAAGAGGGTTTTTGGGCCAAAACTTATTTGGAACCGATTTCAGCTTTGATCTTCGGATCAAAGCCGGCGCGGGTGCTTTCGTATGCGGCGAAGAGACGGCGTTGATCGCTTCGCTTGAGGGCGAGCGCGGCATGCCGAGGCTCAAACCGCCGTTTCCGGCCCAAAAGGGTTATTGGCAGCTTCCAACCAACATCAATAATGTAGAAACGTTTGGAAACGTTCCGTGGATCATATTGAACGGAGGCGCGGCTTTCGGCAGCATGGGTACGGAGCTCAGCAAAGGAACAAAAGTATTTGCGCTTGCCGGAAAAATCAAAAAAGGCGGACTGGTTGAAGTTCCGATGGGGCTTCCGCTCAAAGACGTCATCTTTGGAATCGGAGACGGCATTAAAGAAGATAAAAAGTTCAAAGCCGTTCAGATGGGCGGACCGTCGGGCGGATGCATTCCGGCAGAGCTGATTGACACGCCTGTAGATTATGAGAACATCAACAAAACAGGTGCCATCGTTGGTTCGGGCGGGATGATCGTTATGGACGAAACGACATGCATGGTTGACATGGCGAGATATTTCCTTGACTTTACGAAAAAAGAATCTTGCGGCAAATGCAATTACTGCCGCGTCGGAACCAAAAGGATGCTTGAAATTCTTGAAAGAATTACAGATGGAAAAGGCAAAGAGGGCGATATAGAGCTTCTGGAAGAACTTGCGCAAAAAATCAAAGACGGTTCGATGTGCATGCTTGGCGGTACTGCGCCGAATCCCGTTTTAACGACGCTTCGATATTTCAGAAACGAATATGAAGATCATATTTACAACAAGAAATGTACGGCAAAATCCTGTAAACCGCTCCTTACTTTCTTTATTACAGATGCATGCAGAGGTTGTACGCTCTGCGTGAAGCAGTGTCCGGTCGATGCGATCAGCGGAAAAGTCAAAGAAGTGCATGTGATCGACAACGAGAAGTGTATTCAATGCGGCAAGTGCATCGACGTATGCAAGTTTGACGCCGTTGTGAAAGAATAAGAGAGGAGGGAATCGAAATGAAAAAGTTTAGATTAAATATTGACGGAAAAGAAGTACTCGGCGTAGCCGGTCAAACGATTCTCGAAGTAGCAACGGAGAACGATATCTATATTCCGACGCTCTGTTTTGATGAAAGGACTGCCATCTACGGGGCTTGCGGTCTATGCGTCTGCGAGGTTGAGGGCAATCCCAAGCTGGTAAAAGCCTGCGCGACGGAAATCGCGCCGAATATGGTCATCAAGACGAATACAGAGAAAATCATGGAGTCCAGAAAGACGAACCTGGAACTTCTGTTATCCAATCATACCGGAGATTGTAAGGCGCCTTGCACGATCAATTGTCCGGCCGGAACCGATTGCCAAGGGTATGTCGGACTGATCGCGAACGGTGAGTTTGAAGCCGCGATTGAGCTGATCAAGGATCGAATTCCTCTTCCTGCTGCGATCGGGAGGGTTTGTCCACATCCATGCGAAGACAAGTGCAGAAGAAAGCTTGTTGAAGAGCCGATTTCAATCCAGTGGTTGAAGCGGTTTGTTGCGGATTGGGATTTGTTTGAGGACGGCGAGTCATTCATGCCGGACATCGCGCCTGACACGGGCAAAAGCGTTGGCGTGATCGGCGGCGGCCCGATGGGACTTTCGGCTGCATACTTCCTGAGACGGATGGGGCATGATGTCACCATATTCGAATCAATGCCGAAGCTTGGCGGGATGCTTCGATATGGAATCCCTGAATACAGGCTTCCAAAAGAAGTGCTTGATGAAGAAATCGCTCTGATTGGCAAGATGGGCGTCACGATGGTACCGGGTACGCAAATCGGCGTAGACATTCCGTTTGAGACGATCAGGTCCGATTTTGATGCGGTTCTGGTCGGTATCGGCGCATGGGTTTCGACAGGCGTCGGATGCAAAGGCGAAGATTCATTGGGCGTGATTGGCGGCATCGACTTTTTAAGAAAGGTCGTCCGAAATGAAGAAATCAAGCTCGGCAAAACGGTCGCGATCGTAGGCGGAGGAAACACCGCGATGGACGCGTGCAGGACTGCCGTAAGGCTTGGCGCTGAAAAAGTATACAACATTTACAGGCGTACGAGAGATGAGATGCCTGCGGATATGATTGAAATCATTGAAGCGGAAGAAGAGGGCGTCATCTTTAAGAACCTGACGAATCCGCTCGAGATCGTAGCGGGTGATGACGGTTATGTAAAGCAAGTCATTCTTCAAGTGATGGAACTCGGAGAACCGGATTCTTCGGGCAGAAGAGCGCCGAAGCCGGTCGACGGGAAGACGGAAACCCTTGACGTTGAAACGGTGATTCTTGCAATAGGCCAGGCAGTAGATGCGTCGATCTTCCATATGGATAAGACCAAAAAAGGGTCGGTTCTGTATGATCCCAAGACATATATGACAAGCATCCCGGGTGTATTTGCCGGTGGGGATTGCGGCAACGATAAAATATCGATCGCGGTTGAGGCGATTGCCGATGCGAGAAACGCTGCGGAAATGATCAACATCTATTTGAGCGGCGAAGAAGTAGGGTATGAAAAACCTTACTTTGTAACGCGCGATGATATAACAGAAAAAACATTTGAAGACAGGGAGAGGCTTTGCAGGCCGGAGATGGAACACCTGATGCCGGAGGAAAGAAAAGACAACTTTGCGGAAGTCGTATTTGGCTACGATACCCTTGACGCGATCAATGAGGGGGACAGATGTCTTGAGTGCGGTTGCCATGACTATTTTGAATGCAAGCTGATCGATTACGCAAATGAATACGACGTGCATCCGGATCGGTTTGAGGGAGACAAGAACGATATTGCGTTTGACGACGACCATCCATTTATACTGAGAGACCCGAACAAGTGCATCCTTTGCGGGCTGTGCGTGCGCGTCTGCGACGAAGTGATGGGAATTGGCGCTCTTGGTCTTGTCAACAGGGGATTTGATACGACGGTGAAGCCTACGCTTGAAAAGCCGCTGACCGAGTCCGGTTGCGTATCGTGTGGCCAATGTACCAGCGTATGTCCGACGGGTGCGCTTCAGGAAAGGCTTTCCATGTCGAAGCCTGTGCCGCTCGATACCGAAATCACAGAAACGACTTGTCCGTATTGCGCTGTGGGTTGCAGCATCGATGTTGAAACGTATGGCAATATGATTATAAAAGCGAACCCCGATAAGGACGGCGCAGTCAACAAAGGGCTTCTCTGCGGAAAAGGCAAGTTTGGACTCAGCACGCCGTGGCTCGACGGCAAGCTGGTAGAGCCTCTGATCAAAGATGCGGATGATTTCAGGGAAACGGATTACCATGAAGCGCTTATGCTGACGGCGAAAAAGGCGCAGTCCATCGCGGCCAAATATGGCAAGGATGCCGTAGCCGTAGCGATTTCGGATCGATATACGAACGAAGAAGCGTATGCCATGAAGAAACTGGCGGATGTGATGGGCGCGAAAGCGCTGTGCTTCAACAACAGGGCGAGCGGGATTCTTCCGGTGCTTGGTATGGACGCTTCACCGAACACGATTGATGAGTTGCTTTCGACGGAACTGATTCTTGTGGTTGGATTTAACGCGGCAAACGCGCCGGTTTTGAAGCTGAAAATGAAGCAAGCGGCTGAAAACGGTGTGAATGTCATATTGATCAATCCGGAAGAATATGAGCAAAACAATTTTGCGTTCGCAAAAGCGTATTACACGAAAAATGACAATGCGTTCCTGAAAGGAATTGCAAAAGCGCTTATGGATATGGGCAAATCATCGAAGTTGGATGGGTTTGATGCGTTTGCGAAGAGCGTTTCGAAAGCGGCGGTAACAGACGACGTAAAAGCCGTAGCGGAAGCGTATGCGAAAGCGAAGAAAGCGATGATCGTGTTTGAGCAGAATCTTGTTACAACGGAAACAGCGTCATTGCTTGCCAATATCGCACTTCTTTCCGGCCATATCGGTTCGCCGAGGGATGGTATTCTTCAACTGAAATCGAAGAACAATTCGCAAGGATTGATTGACATGGGCATAGCGGCAGGTGCAGAGGCATTGGCCGGCGTTAAAGCGCTTCTCGTATTTGGAGAAGACCCCAGCGTAAGCTTGAAAGGGCTTGAATTCCTGATGGTCAGCGATACCCATATGACAGACACTGCAAAAGCGGCGGATGTCATATTCCCGGCATGTGGATTTGTATGCGTTGATGGTACATTTACGAATACCGAAAGACGGATGCAGGAAGTCGCTGAGGCGCTGGATGAAAGCATCATCATGCCGAACTGGGAACTGGCGGCGGAGCTTGCGCATGTGTATGAAGTCGATTTTGGCTTTGAAGATACGTATGACATTTCAGAAGAAATGGACGATACCATTCCGGTGTATAAATACGGCTCGATCGGCGAAGTTTTGGGCGGCGTTCTTGTGCCTGAGAATCCAAAGTTTGTGGCGATTCCTGACGGGGCGTTCACGGATCAATTGGCGTGTACGGATAATCTCATGAATGAAACGATGAAAAGGCTTCCGAAGCCGGTTAAGGTTTAAGAGTATTGACAGAAAATAATATTTGATTTGATGAGCGGTGTTTATGCAGAACTTTCATTTTGAAACAATCTCGTAGACCCCGCCATTTTAATAATATTTTTGCGGCGGTTTTGATTAAGTGAAACAATTGGTTGGATTGGAAAAAAGAGAAAATATTGTATTGTCGAATTATGATGGTATAATTGATTTGAGAGAAATGACTATCTTTGTGAAGTTTGATTTTATGGAGCAAAAGACATGAAAATGCAGAACAATTATATTCTACTTAAAAGAGAAGATTTAAAGGTGGATGCAAAAATAGCTGAGCAGGAAAACCCAAAGACGGGCACTATTACGATTGACATCTCCCATAGCATTCGAGACAGGCTTAATTGTTTATTACAAATAAATCGTGATTCATGGGAAACAAAGCCTACATTGTTTCAGCATGTTGCCAGCTTTCAATTTCAAATTGAAGATTTTGAAATTGATGTAAGAATCGAGCTATTGGATGTTCGAGATGACTGTTATTTAAATATTGCGGTTGACGGTAAGACAAAAAAACAATGTGTGCAGGCTTTAGAAGATATTCACTCCAGATTATTTGATAAAAAAAATAAAATGGAAGAAAATCATGTACTCATTATATCGTATGATGCGGTTTCTGAATTTTATTGCAATAAAATATTTTCAAAGTTTGCTCATTTTGAAAGACTGTTCAGACGATTGCTTTTTAACATTTATGTTTTAAACTATGGCAGAGAGTATTACAAAGAAACAATGCCTAAAGAAATCATAAGTGACGCTAAAAAGAATATAAACTCGAATCAGAAAAAAATGAATACATCAAAAGAAGACCGATACTTGCAAGAGTTTTTTTATGCTCTTGATTATGGGGCATTACATGCCCTGCTATTCACACGAAAATGGCTTAACGTAGATGAAGTGGAAAAAGACAAATTTATTTCAAGTTATGATAATTTGTCGTCAGTTTCAGATGAGGAGCTTCGCACATTTATTTTAAGCATCAAGCCTAAAAGCGACTGGGAGCGCCTTTTCCAAGATAAAATTACAATAGAAACAATTTCTGGCGATATGGATTTCGTCAGGAATCAACGCAATCAAGTAGCTCATAGTAAAACTTTTACGTATCTCGATTATGAAAAATCTAAAAAAACATTAGATGAGTTGATAAAAGCAATAAATGAGGCGATAAATATTACGGAAAACAAGGATTTTTTAGATAAAAATTTGGAAAATGTTGTTAATAAAACGTCGGAAATGCTATCAAAGTTTGCAAGTCAAATGCAAACTTACTTTTCTCAAATTAACTTTTCTGATGTATTGTACCCTTTTGCGGAAAACATGTCCAGGATATTTAAAGCGGTTGAAGCAGGCATATCACTATCGAACGATAGTGATAATAATGAGGATGAGCATTGAGGTGAAGACATGAACATGAAAAGCGATCCAGATAAACTCAGTGTCCGCAGCTGTCTTGCGGACGGATGGATGTTGTTCAGGAAGAATATCTTTGTAGTGATCATTTTTGCTGTATTGATGTTTGTTGCGATGCCATTGCGCGAGTTGCTATTGTTTGAAATAAGATGGCTGCTTGTAGATTATCGTTCTGAAATATGGGGTTGGCCGAGCAATGTAATCCCGCCCATGTACGTGTTTCCTCAAAGTCTGATTCTTATATCAATACAACTGCTCACAGATCTCGTTCTAGGGTTTATCATATTGTGTAGTATGACCTTAGTCGCCTCTAGGTCGCTTTTGCGTTTAGGGAGAAAAGACCATTCATTTAAATCAGCATATCAATTGATGCGGATTAACGCAAAGCGTCTCATGAAAGTGTGGCTTTTCGTTTATGTAATGATGATTTCACCGATTTATATACAAAAATTATTTGGGGAAATTGGTTTTTTTGTATTCACCAGACTAGGCACCGATGCGCTTAGACTCCTCGGCGTCGTTCAGTCCATATTGGTTTATGTGCTATTGATTATTGTTTTTGTAATTACTGTGATTTACCCGTATATGATTTGCCACATCCTCAGCGGTACAAGCGGTGGTGTGATACGAAATTCGTTTAAAACGGCAAGGCAGACTTGGAGGTTGCTGTTTAAGCTAGGCGTAATTTATTTTGCCATTTATGCGCCCGTTACGTTTCTTGGAACGTTTCGATTCTTTTTTAATGATGCTTTTCATCAGATGACAGCGTTTTTTAACGATTTGAACTTGGGAATTTTGAGCATAGCGCTGTTTCCATTGCTATGGTTTTTACAAATGATTACGATTGTGGTGTTGTTGCGGGTTTTGCAAGTCACGGTGATGTCAGCGCTGTTTTTTAACGTGCAAAAAGAGGATGCATTCGCGGAAGTGGAAGAGGAGAGCTTGGAGATGCTATTTTCTGATTCCGATGCAGAGGCGGCAACAACTATCAGCGAAATGTTTGATTACCGCATTGCTCCGTCATTTGATTTTGATAAGGCAGGTGAATTTCACTGTGGGCTTGCAAGGGTCAGGAAACAGTTTGCGTTTGGAATGGGGAAATGGGGTTATGTAGATCAGGATGGCCAGCTTATCATTCCGCATCGATACAACGATGCAGGCAATTTTAGTGATGGAATTGCAGTTGTAAAAAGAGGTAGACGTAAGTACTATATTGATCAAAGCAGTGCAGTTGTTATTGATGTTGCGTATGATGAGGCCGATGCTTTTCAGGAAGGACTTGCTCGAGTCAAAATCGGGGTCAAAGAAGGCTTTATTGACCATGAGGGCGATCTACAGGCGTTGCCTTATGAGACAATCTGTGGATTTTCCGAGGGTCTTGCGCCTGTTTATGATGGAACCAAGTGGCTTTATATTGACAAAACGATGAGACCTGTTTTGGAAATCAAATATGATGAAGCGAAGCCGTTCAGCGAGGGCTTTGCCGCAGTAAAAGCGGGACGTTTGTGGGGCTATATCGACAGAAACGGAAATGAAGTCATTAAGCCTCAATTCGAGCAGGCCGGTTTGTTTAAGGAAAAAAGAGCAGTGGTGTGTGTGGATGGCAAATTTGGACACATCGATATGACAGGCAAGTTTATCACTCCGCCGGAATATGAGGAGGCAAGGGACTTTGGCAATGGATTTGCGGTGGTTCGGGATACGTATTTTGGTTATGTGGATATGGATGGCGTTGAGCGGATTCCGCCGGCGTACCTTGACGCTCAGTCTTTTAGTGAGGGCATGGCTTGGGTGGAAACTGTCAACGGGTGGGGGATATTGGAAATCAGGCAAGAGAAATAAAGTCGTAGTCAAATTGAGTATAAATTTTCAAAAGCTTTTTTCTCAAAGCAGTTGTTTTTTCAAGATTTTCTGCTATAATAGAAATTGATAGGACCCCCCGCACCTCTCCGCAGCAATGCGTGATGTGTCCCATGGGGGGACGTTTATTTTTAGGAGAACTTTTATGTTGAAACAGCCGGCTACATATGAACAGCAGATTGCAAGACTACGAGAGCATGGATGCATGGTTCCCGACGAGACTTTATGCGAAGAAATTCTGTCGCGTGTCAGTTATTACAGGTTTTCGGCATACTTTTTGACGTTTAAAAACAAAGATGGAACATATATGCAGGGAACGGATTTTGGTAAAATATACAGATTGTATGAATTTGACCACAAATTGCGACATCTCATTTTTTCGGTTCTTGAAGAACTCGAAGTGTATTTACGAGCGCAATTTTCATATCATCATTCACTCACGTACGGAGCGGACGGTTATAGACATGCCGTCAACTTTAGCACTAGGCATAATCACATGAACTTTATTGAACGTATCGACGATTTGGTGAAAAGCGCCGAAAAACTGCCTTTTGTCAAGCATCACATAAAAACGTACAATAGTCAGTTTCCGCTTTGGGTCATCGTGGAATTGTTTACCTTTGGAATGCTGTCATACTTTTACGCTGATATGATTTCGGTAGATCAGAAGAAGCTTGCCTATGGTACTTTCAACTCATCTGTGTCAAACGTTAAAAGTTGGCTCTATTGCTGTGCGAACTTGCGTAATATATGTGCACATTCTCGGCGGCTATACAATAGTATTTTTACTGTCGTGCCGGCCAATATTCCGAAAGTGGATAAGTCCTCTGAGCGTAAACTGTTTGCAGCGCTCATGGCTGTACGAGCGTTGTATCCAAGCGCGAATAAATGGAACAATGAATTTATGCTTACGATGTCAGCACTGTTTGATGAATACAGCGACGCTATTATTCTGCGACATATCGGTTTTCCCGAAGATTGGAAAACCATCATGCGGAAGTAAAAAGCCGTTATCAAAAAAATACCCTTGCCCACCTTGCTTAAATGGAGGAAGACAATGATGAAAAAATACCCTAAAACAGAAAAATACGATTCAAACTGGATAGAAAAAAACTGGATGGGGCCTCACCCATTATGGCTCTTGGAGGATGTATGTGAGCATCTTGATTTGCGTCCGGATATGAAAGTTTTGGACATGGGATGCGGGAAAGGCATAACAAGTATATTTTTGGCGAAAGAGTACGGTGTAACGGTGTTTGCCAATGATTTATGGATCAGTGCAACCGATAACCTGCGCCGCTTTGAAGAAGCAGGGGTTTCGGACAAGGTTTTCCCGATCCATGCAGAGGCTCATGCCCTGCCGTATGCCCATGGGTTCTTTGATGCGGTCATTTGCATAGACAGTTACCATTACTACGGTACGAGTGAATCATATTTCGTGGATGTGTTTTCTAAGCTTGTAAAGCCCGGTGGTCAATTTGGAATTGTCGTTCCGGGGCTTACACGCGAATTTGAAAAGGGCTATCCTGAAACTTTGGAAAAGCTATGGATGCCCGAACTATTTACGTTTCACAGCAACAAATGGTGGCGCTCTTTATGGGAGAAGACAGGGCTTTGTAAAATTACTTCCTGTTATGATATTGACGGGTCAAAAGCCATTTGGCAGTCTTGGGCAGATTGGTCTATCGAAAATTTTGAAAAGGAATATGGCGAGGGTGGAGATTTGGATACGAAACTTTTGGAAGCCGATACAAACGATGACCTTGCATTGATTGCCATGACGGCGGTTGCGCTATGAAAAAAATAATTTTGTTATTCATTTTATTATTTCTTTTCACTTCTTGCGGCATTGCAACAAACGATTCCGAAAATCATGTTGCGTCTGTTCGCAACATTTCTGCCACAGAAGCACGTGACATCATGGCATCCAGCGATCATTTTATCCTGCTTGATGTCAGGACGGAAGCGGAGTTTACGGAAAGGCATATTGATGGTGCCATGCTCATACCGTCACAGGAAATATCAGCTCGTGCCGAATCAGAACTGCCTGATAAGGATATGATTATCCTTGTTTATTGCAGAAGTGGAAACAGAAGCGCCGCCGCTGCCCGTACACTCGTGCGTATGGGGTATACAAACGTATATGATTTCGGTGGAATCAATGATTGGTCGTACGGAACGATAAACTAAGACATTGGTATTTTATTTTCACTCACCAATTTCTGCAAAGCGCTCTCAGACCATAAGGTATTTGGATATAATGATGCGCTCGCGTTTTCTTTGCGAAAGATAAGTGTTGGGTTTTCTGAATTGTCATAAATCAGGATTTTATCACACACGTTGATCAGATACGGAACGATCGCCAGCGCCCTATGATATCTTGTCCGGATCTTATCCTCCGGCACATCGTGGCCTCCTGCTGCATGGCGCGCTTTTACCCTTGCAACATTGATGTTTTCGTTGCAAGTTAATACATAGATGCATTGAACTTCGTATCCGAGCGCCTTTGCATTCTCAAGAAGCACCAGATTACGCTCCGTAGACAAGACGGTTTCAAATGAAAAATCGACTCTTTTCTCTATGAGCATGTTTCGCAATGCTTCCGCTTGTTGTGCCGCATCAAGGTCAGATAGGCCGTATTCTGCTTTAATATCATCAGCGTTCACATAAGTGCCAAAGGTGGGAAGGCTGCGTGCTACGGTTGTTTTGCCCGACCCGTTCGGACCCGCAAAAGCAAAGACAATGGGTTTACGAGTACTTCTACCCATGGATATACTCCCTTGACCCATCTGCGGATTCCAGATACGCTTGATTTTTATCAGCATCAAATCTGGCGATCGGCAAGCCCTTTTGTTGGTTCGCATGAACTTCGTTTGCGACAGCAGCATTAAATGAGCTGGTGATATAGCCGGCTGAAAGCTCATGTCCAAAGCCGGCACTGTTGATGCTAACCGGAAATGGAATGGCGTCCTCATTGACCGCTTTACGCAGGAACATATTAAAAGCAACGCTCATATTAAGCCCTAAGCGCTCAAAAAGGTAATCGGCACTTTCTTTTAAATCTTTATCCACGCGGACTGTCACCCGCACATCACTTTGCATTTTCATAGTCATACCCTCCAAATATAAATATCCTTAATTTATTATACGCCAAAACACAACCAAATGTCAACCAATACACGGACATTGTTCGCATATTGGCGCATAATCCGTAAGCTGAAATGAATTGTAAGTTAAAAAGCTCGTTTTGTAAACATAATTCACCTTTTCAATTGCAGTTCTGTGTTTTGTCAGCTATACTAACATTACGAAGCTTTAAAAATAGGAGGTTGTCATGAATAAAAAACCATTTATTATACTTGTATTTATATTATTCGCTATGAGTGTAAGTTTTATAGCATGTAGTTCAAATAGCGATGTAACGTCACCTGACGAGAATGAAGCTTTTTCTTCAGAAAGGGTAACCGGCGATATAATAGAATTCAGAAAACAAGATGGGGAAGTTGTGTTGACAGGCTCCGACATAGAAAGTGTCAGCTTTAGTGTCAGCTTTGAGGAAGATCTCAATCAAGAAATATACTCTGTCGTGATTGTTTTTACAGAAGTGGGTGGCGAAATTTTCAGCAATGTAACCAGAGAATTGTCACAAAGAGTACCAGGTGAGAATCATTTGGAAATTTTTGTAGGTGGCGAACTAGTGACCAATCCCATGGTGATTTTTCCCATTGAAAGTGGAAGCGCAATGATAACTGTCCACTCAATGCGTGAAGTGGAGATGATAAAAGGGGCTTGGCTTAGAAGTTTATAGCCTGCTTTCACATAAATTCATGCGTTTACCGATTACGATTTGTCTTCACAAACACACAAACCTTTGTTATACTCATATCAAAGGAAAAGGAGGGATTGAATGAGGTACTCCAGACAAAGTAAGATTCTTGAATTGATCGAAAACAATGAAATTGAGACACAGGAAAAGCTGGCTTGCATGTTGAAAGAAGCCGGATATGAAGTGACTCAGGCGACAGTTTCGCGTGACATCAAAGAGCTTCAATTGATTAAAATTCTATCATCAAGCGGAAGATATAGATATGCGGCCGCAATCAAAGCGAGCACTATGGTTTCTGACCGTTTTGTAAAGATTTTCAAAGAAACGATTAAATCTGTCAATTATTCGGGCAATATGATTGTTGTCAAAACGTTGTCAGGTTGCGCGAATGCAGCAGCGGAAGCTTTGGATTCACTCAATTTATCACATATAATCGGATCGATTGCAGGTGACAATACGATTATGATCGTGGCCGATGACCCTTCGAATGTAGAAAAGCTTGTTCAAGAACTTCGTGATCTATTGGATTGAAGAGGTGGCAAATGATTTCTCATATTCGTATAAAAGATTTTGCGATCATCGAAAACACTGAAATTGACTTTCATGATGGCCTCAATATCATTACCGGCGAAACAGGTGCCGGAAAATCCATCGTGATCGAAGCGATCAGCCTTGCGCTTGGAAGCAGAGCCGACACTACGTTTGTCCGCTCGGGAAAAGAAAAGGCTGTGATTCAGCTTGTGTCTTTTGTTGATGGCCAAGATGTGGTGATAACACGGGAGATATCTTCCGCCGGGAAGAACCTGTGTAAAATAAACGGAGAAATCGTTACGCTTGCGCAGCTCAATCAAGTATGCAAAAAAATAGCGGACATACACGGTCAATATGACCACCAATCCTTGCTCAACCCCGAAAATCATATACACCTTTTGGATTCATACAACAGCAAAGAGACTTCTACCTTAAAGGAAGAGGTTGTTTTGTGTTATTCAAAATACATAGAAGTAAAAAACAAACTCAACTCGATCGTATCCAATCATGAAGAAAATCTGAGAAAACGCGACTTTATGCGTTACGAACTCGATGAAATCAGGAGTGCAAAGCTGGTTGTAAACGAAGATGACGAACTTGCGAATGAAATCAAGCTGCTTCAAAACAGTGAAAAGATCTATCAAAATTTATCCAATTCGTATGCGATTTCCTATGAAGAGTCTCCGGCTGCGCTTGACGGGATCAAAAAATCGTTAAGCCTTTTAAACGAGATCAGCGAGTATTCCAAAGAGATTTCCGTCGTTGCAGACGGGTTTTCAGATGCGTATTACAAATTGGAAGATCTTTGTGGGGAAATCCGGAACATGCGAGAGAAGATTTCCTTTTCGCAGGAAGATTTGGACGACGCCATGTCCCGTCTTGTTCTGATTGATGCGCTTAAGAGAAAATATGGTGGCTCCATCGACAAAGTATTGAAATATGCCGATGGTCTTGAAGAGCAATTGGCATATATTGAAAACATTGATGAAGCAAGAGATGCCCTCACGGCCGAACTCGCCACGTGTGAAGAAAACGTAAAGAGGTCGTCTGAAAAACTTTCCGCGCTCAGGAAGCAAAGCGCAAGCGAACTTGAACAGAAAATCCTTACGGAATTAAAAGAGTTGAATTTCAAAGATTCTTCTCTTACGATTGATTTTGCGAAAGAAAGTGGATATACGGCAAACGGCATCGACAAAGTCGAATTTTTGATCAGCACAAACAAGGGCGAACCCCAAAAACCGCTGTCAAAAATCGCCTCCGGCGGTGAAATGTCCAGAATTATGCTTGCGTTCAAAAAAATCATTGCTGATTACGATGAAATCGCTACGATGATTTTTGACGAAATTGACAGCGGCATTAGCGGCATCACGGCCAGCATCGTCGGTAAAAAACTTCGCCAAATCGCTGAAAACCATCAGATCATATGCATAACCCATCTTCCCCAGATTGCGGCATTCGGCAGATACAACTACAAAATACAAAAAAATTCCGATGACAACATGACGTACACAACGGTTGAAAAACTCGATGAAAATGAAAAAATTACAGAGATCGCGAGATTACTCGGTGGAATAAACACAACCGATAAAACACTCGAAAGCGCCCGAGAGCTTGTGGAGCTTTCAATTTAAAAATGATGGAAATCGGTTTGCAACTTTGAGCAGAATGCGATAGATTCGTTGGTTCGCAGCGACACGGCTGATATAGTTTTCGGTTTCGGGAAACGGAATATGATCAAGGGTTTTTCCGTT
>Ga0123355_10010810_pt1 | contig 14031 bp, 15 predicted proteins | sample TergutEmb28metaG_3_FD_89872 | JGI IMG/M metagenome (GOLD analysis project Ga0123355, IMG submission 89872) | Embiratermes neotenicus P1 segment gut microbial communities from Petit-Saut dam, French Guiana - Emb289 P1 | ecosystem: Host-associated > Arthropoda: Insects > Digestive system > Gut ... | reverse complement strand
ATGTTCCCCCAAATTGCCCTATGTGTAATTCTGCAAGTTGGACATTTTGGCAAAGATACGAAATATAGAAAATCATTAACCTAAAATAAACACACATTTTCAATCTCCAAAATTGGGTGAAAATAGTGTGTTTTTTAGTGCAACCTCACATTTTGAAAAATGCACACACACTTTTTGAAATGTGAATTGGCAAATGTCACGAATTATCGGTAGAAATTTTTTCACATTTTCGGATAAAGATATTAACCGATGGTCGGATAATATAAATTCAATTCATATCCAAATCATATGAATATCCATCACATCATTAACAATTCATTTTTCTTATTTTTCAACCCTATATACTGTAATATTATTAACCAAAGGGGAACTATGATAGAGGTCATTCTAAGGGTGACGAATGTCGCTCATTACTTTAAATAAAATCTTGTTTACATTTTGGGATTGGTTGGTTATATTCGGAATATGGACACCCATTTATCCATAAAAATATATTGGTGATTAATATGAGTAATTTGGAAATCTCAATAATGGTTGGAACTGTCCGAGAATTACAAGCACAGGGGTTGATAACTAACGAACAAATGAAAAAATGTATTAAAAAAATTCAAAAGTTAGAAAGGAAGAACAAGAATGAAAATGATAAATGTGGCTGCATATTGTAGAGTGTCCACAGACAAGGACGACCAATTGAATTCATTGGAAAATCAAAGAATATTTTTTGAACAATACATAACCAAAAATCCCCAATGGAAATTCATAGGTATATATGCAGATGAGGGTATCACAGGAACAAGCACTAAAAAAAGAAAACAATTTAATGCTATGATTGATGATGGGGAAGATAAAAAATTTGATATGATTATCACAAAAGAGGTTTCAAGGTTTGCCCGAAATACTGTTGATGTGTTGAGGTACACAAGAAAATTAAAAGATAATGGTATTGGGGTTTTATTTTTATATGATAATATAAATACTCTTGATAATGATGGGGAATTAAGATTATCAATTATGGCGAGTATTGCACAGGAAGAAAGCAGGAAAACATCTGAAAGGGTAAAATTTGGACAACAACAAAGTATGAAACGCGGGGTAGTGTTTGGCTCTGGTGTTTATGGTTATGATATAATAGATAAAAAATTATATGTAAATGAGGAACAGGCGAAAGTTATCCAATTAATTTTTGAATTGTATCTTAATGAGGGAATGGGAAGTCACAGGATAGGCATTGAGTTAGAAAACAGGGGGATTTTATCCCCAAGTGGTAATCCCAAATGGAAAAATGCGTCTGTTCTAAAAATGATTAAAAATGAAAAATATGTTGGTGATTTATTACAAAAAAAGGCTATCACTCCAAATTATTTGGAACACTATCGAAAAATAAATGAGGGTGAGGAAGAAATGGTTTTGATAGAAAATAACCACGAACCCATTATTGATAGGGAATTGTTTGACAAAGTACAAAAAGAAATCATAAGACGAAGAACTTTAAGGGATTTTGAAAAAGGTATTTATGCTAATAGATATGTTTGGTCGGGTAGAATAAAATGTGGATATTGTAATTCAACCCTCAAACGTAGAATTTGTCACCCATACAAAAATCCTTATATTGTTTGGGATTGTGGGGAAAAAATGATAAATGGTAAAGCTCTACAAATTGAAAACAACCAAGTAAAACGAGGGTGTCCAAATAAAGCAGTACACGAAACATTGATAAAAGAATGTTTGTTGAAAGGTTTGGACTTCCTATCCAAGAACAAAGAAAAATGTAAAATCGAGTTAAAGAAAATAATTGAAGATGTTATTTATAATTCCAATGATAATTCTGACGAAATATATTTAGTCAATCAAGAAATTAATAAAATCAATAATAATGAATTGAAATTACTTGAACTTTTCACAGAAGATAAAATCTCAAGAACTTCCTATGATAAAGCTTATGAAAACTATTCTAAACAACTTAAAATCTTAAATGATAAGTTAATTCTATTACAATCCCAAAATGAAGAAATTGAAGATTTAACAGGTAAAATACATACAATTGAGAGTGTTATAGATGGTATATTGGATTTTGAAGTTTTTAGTGAAGAAGTATGTAAAATCATTCTTGATAAAGTTGTGATTAAAAGTGAAGAAAATATTAGTTTTTTTTTGACAAGAAATAGGTTTGAAAATAACCTATTTTTTTTATTTCCGATAATGCAGTACCGACGGCGGAAGGCGCGATTGAAATCGCAATGCGGGAAACGCCGTTCATGCTTCACGGAAGCGATTGCTTGTGCCTCGGATTCGGCAGAATCGGCAAGGTTTTGGCGAAAATGCTCAGCGGAATTGGCGCGAACGTTTCGGTTGCGGCGCGGAAACCGCACGATTTTTCGTGGATTCAATCGTATGGTTACGCGCCGCTTCACATCGGAAAGTTGGAGGATAAAATCGGGAAGTTTGATGTTGTTTTCAACACCGTGCCGGAAGTTGTGTTGGATTTCAAGTTGTTGTCTAAGTTGAGGAAGAATGTGTTGGTCATTGACCTTGCGAGCTTCCCGGGCGGGGTAGGTTTTGTTTTGGTACAATGCCGCTATGCTAACTATGGTTTGAAATTAAAATGGATTTTGATAGATTTGTCATCGAAGATTTCTACTTTATTGACAAGCAATGCCAGCGTTTGCCTGTCAATCGTATCAAAAGTTAAGAATTTGTCTAATATCTCACGAACATATTCGCTGTTATGCTGATTGCTTATTTTGTCAAGTTGACTCTGCGCTCGTTTGATGCTTTTGGTAATCGTTTCTCGCTCCGTTTGGTATTCACGCGACATTTCGATGAAATCCTCTTCCGCAATTATCCCGCGAACTTTGTCTTTAAACAACGCAGATATAATTTTGCTAATATCGCCTAACTTGCCGTTAAGCTTATCGATTTCTCGTTCTAATTTTGACAAATCATTATCGCAATAATTTACGCTGTCAGCTATTTTGTTTTTGTCAAGACTAAGTTTTGCGAACTGTCGCAAAGCGTTAATAACTTCTTCCTCGACCACGCTCTCTCTTATATTATGAGATGTGCAAAGGTTTAATTTTGTTCGCCGTCTCCAAGTTTGGCAAGCTAAATATACTCGAGGTGTGTTGGTCTGCGTGAAAGTCATGCTATCGCCGCAGTCGCCGCATTTTGCAATTCCTGATAACAAATGCGCGGGTTTGTTGGGGAATTTTCTGTAACCTTTTTGAGCGATTAAGTGTTGAACGGTTGCAAAGTCTTCACTTGATATTATCCGCTCGTGTGTTCCTTCGATTATTATCCAATCTTTTTTTTCGAATTTTTTTCGTTTCTCGGATTTATAGCTTACCTTGCGTGTCTTGTTTTGAGCTAAATTCCCGATATAGGTTGGATTGGTTAAAATGTTGGATATTGCTGTTTCGTTCCATATCCCTTTAAATTGCCGTTTCTGTGTCATTGCTAAATTTTTAACTTGTGAAGGTGTTGGGATTTTTTCGGCTGATAGTTGATTTGCGATGCCTCTCTTGCTGCTTCCTTCGATATACATCGAATATATACGCCTTACGACTTCGGCGGTTTCCTCGTCAATTATGAGTTGATTTTTGTTTTTTTCATCTTTCTTGTAGCCGTAAGGAGATACGGAGCCGATAAATTCACCATTTTGTACTTTGGTTTGCAACGCCGTTCTGACCTTTTTTGAAATATCTTTTGAGTATGTTTCATTAAAAGCGAGACGAAAATGTAACATATCGTAACTCCGCTCGTCCTCGCTATCCATTCCGTCATTTAGCGCAATATAGCGTATATCCTTTTCCGGAAAATAAATCTCAAGGTATTTTCCTAAGTCGATGTGGTCGCGCCCCAAGCGAGATAAATCTTTGGTGATTACGCAGTTTACCTTGTCTGCCTCAATGTCTTTAATCAATGCCTCGAAGTCGGGGCGGTTAAAGTTTGTTCCTGTGTAGCCGTCGTCGGTGTATTGGTCTATTAAGTTCCAGCCCTTTTCAACGACATATCGCATTAAATAATTCAACTGATTTTGAATGCTTTCGCTTGTGTCTTGATATTTACGCTTACTGTTTCTCTCGTCCTCTCGGGATAGACGGGCATAAATGCCGACATTGTATATTTGGCAATTACTCATAAGCGTGTCCTCCTTTGTGCGTTGAATAATCGCCTGCCTTCAAATGTGCTTTAAACGCTCTTTCAATTAACGTTTGGAGCGTATCGCCTTCATCGTTAAATATAAAATTTGCATTTTTTTCATTAGGGGCTTTTTTAATTTCTGTCATTAGTAATGTGTCAACGCGTTTTTCCATGCACATCACCTTAACATACGCACAGAGTATATGTTGATATACTCTGTGTGAAAAATAAAATATTATTGCAACAATTCTTGTATTAATTTTTATGACTGTGGGTGCTTGACCTATTACGCGAAGTTTTTCCGGACATCATACATCTTTCTTCTCGTAGTTATATGCTAAAAATCTGCTTTTAATTAAGGGGCTTTTCATTCGGCTGACGTTTAATTTGGTTTTGTTGTGCAAAACAAGATGTTCGTATCGAACTTCTTTTATGTACGCTAAGTTCACCACAAGCGACCTGTGAACCAACATGAATCCATAATTCCCCAATTCGTCAGCAATATCTCGCAACAGATTTAACATATTATGTGTTGCGCCGTCTGATGTGTACATAGTGGTTTTCATTCCAAATCGTTCAAAGTAAATTATATCTTTTGCGAATATGCGAAAAGGAGTATAGTTAGATGTAAAAGTAAAAGTTTTTTCTCTGGCGTCTATTCTCTTAATAGCAAACTCGAAGGCTTTATTAAATTTTTCTTGTAAAAGAGGTTTTGTTAAGTATCTGAACATATCCGTTTCGGACGCGTCATTAATAAACTGCGTAAATTTTGTTATATATACGAACAGAACATTGCTGTCAAATTCTCTTATTTTATGCGCGGTTTCTATTCCGTCAGAATCGCCCAAGTCTTTGTCGAAGAATATTATGTCGTAATAATCGTGTTTGCCTGTTCTTTGATAGTGGGCAAGGATTAAGTTTCCCGAACGGTATTCGTCTGTTTTGATATAAAAATTAGGATATTTTGATGATATGGCATCAATATATCCTTTAATGATATTTATTTGCCTAACTTCATCTTCGCAAATAGCTATTTTTAAAATCACAAAATCCACCCCTTTTTTACAAAATCCACCGTTTCAATAGATTATACCACCGTTTATAAAGAAATACTACACTTTTTTCAAAAAATATGGTATTGGTGGAACAGAATGGGTGAGGTGTATAAAAATGACGATTATTATAAGATGTTGCGTTATATCAAAAACAATGTCTTCAGAAGAAAATATAGAGCAATATCAATCTTATGGGCTGCAAGCGGTAAAATTCGTTGGATATGCCTGCGTCGAAGAACATACTTTGCACGACATTTCGACGGACAGAGCGGTAGTAGAAGAAATGGCGCGGCTGTTCAACGAAAGAAGATTAGAACCAAGTCGCCTTGCGGAAGTTGTGCAAAGTATGCTTTAACTACATTTTCACCGGATATGCGATTTGACAGGACTTCAAAGGGTTTATCGGTATTTGTACATCTGTTGCGCGTTAAAACGCTTGACGAACTGTTGGACGTTAAGGTGAACTTGAATCGCGTCGTTGTCGAGCAAATTGCACCAAATGTTACTAATGCTCGTTTCAGATTTCATAGCTTCAGGCAACATGAAAATTTCTTTCGGAAGCTGAAAACTGTAAATTCCGTTGCCGCTTAATTGCCGGATAAAACCGAATCGCGTACGATAATGCGTAAGCGTGTCAAACTTGCGGATTTCAATTCCGTGTTTAACTTTCGCGATACTGATTAAATCGTTGGATTTCAGCCCAAGTTTTTTAGAAAATTTTGCCGGCAACCTCATGCGATTGCCATAGTTGATTATGATACAAGCGCATTCGCTTGATTTTACTTCGGTAATCATTGAAGAACGCTCCTAACATAAGCTTACGCGAATTGTGTCGTTGTCGAGCAATTGACATATGGTTTGCCGAGTCTTTTGAGTGTCAAGCCCTTGCAAAAATTCGTCTGCGCGGCTGATGGAAAGCGGAGTTGCGACTTCGCGTATAAAGCCGAATTTTTTACTGTATTGTATTTCGGGGTCGTACTTGTTTATATCAAAGCATTTATTTCCCCTCACGTTTACAATGCTGACTAAACTTTTGTTTTTCAAGCCAAGCTTGTCGCATATTTTTTTCGGTAAAGTTACGCGGTTGTTAGATATGTGAGCAAGGTCGGTTAAAACAATCGTATTTTGTTTTTGTGTAATCATTGCAGAACACGCTCCTGTGCCAGCCATTTATTTACATTTTACATTAAAAGAAAGCATTTGTCAAGACAAATCGCCAAAATAATTGGCGCATTGTCTGCGTTTTTAAATAACGAATTATCGAAAGGGGAAATTGCCTTGAAAACAAGTGAAAAAATAGTTGCTTTGCGGCTGAAAGCAGGATTTAAAATTCAGGCTGAATTTGCCAACGCAATTGGGATAAATCCTACGACTTTATCAAAGTATGAAACAGGGCAGAGGGAAATTAGCATTGAATGGTTAGTAAAATTTGCTGATTTTTTCAGCGTAAGTACCGATTATTTATTAGGGCGAACCGAAATAAAATTTAAAATTATTTCACAAGATGGGATATTTGCTAAAATCGGAGATGAATTTGTAACTAAGACAGCGTTTAGTTTAAAGGCAAACGCTCTTTCCCCCGAAAATCGAGAAACTGCATATAAAGTTATTGCCGCGTTAAATAATTTTGATAGCTTTTAGAAGTAGATGTGAATTTGATATTCACGCTCAAGAAGCAATAGACTGTTTAAGGGTGTCAATGTTACATACTCGCCAGACAAAATTTAATTTTTTCATTATCAAGCGAGCCTGCTGTTAAAGATATTCTAAACTTAGACAACTTAATATTCCCTACTTCTTTTTCATATCCTTTATAATTGCCGATATGTTTTCAAGTTGCTTGTCATTCAAGCCATTTATATCTTTCAATAATTTTTTCGTCAATATTGGATAGTCCATACCATCGTTAAAAAATTCTTGCGGAGTTATCTTAAAATGGTCGCATATAATAAGGAACATTCCCATTGATGGCAAGGATTGCCCTCTTTCAATAGTATTTATATATCCTGTGGATTGTCCGAGCGTTAGGCTTAATTCCCTTGCGGAAATGTCTGCTTGCGTTCGGAGTTGTGCGATACGTTCACTAATAAATTTTTCGTCCATTTTAATCACTCGCTTTCACTCGTATTATACAATACAAGTTTGCGAATATAACCGATTAAAGTTTGTGTTTCACTTGACATAAAAACTATAATGTGTTACAATGTTGGAAATATCCGATTAGGGTATACACAATATTATTAAGGAGATGTTAAAATGAAAGTAATTGAAACAAGGAAAATTGACAGCTTAGGGAGGGTTGTGCTACCGATTGAGTTGCGAAAGGAGTTTGATATTGACAAAAATTCGGACATTGATATTTGTGTTGATGGCGGTCAAATCATTCTCAAAAAGACCGAACCAAGCTGTAAAATTTGTCATTCAACGGCTGATTTGAAAAAGATTAAGGACAAAAATATTTTTGTTTGCACAGACTGCCAGCAACGTATTTGTAAGTGATTTGAACTTTTGTCACGAAAAATTTACATCCATTTTACCAAAATGTGATATAACCCTTTACAATCAACTTGTATAATCTTCGTATACAGTTGATTGAGAGGGTTATTTTTTATGCTAAAACTGAACCGAAAATCACTAAAAATCACATTCTTCGCCGTTGCGACCATTGCTATGGTCGCTATGATTCTATTCGGATTCAACACCGAAATCAACATCGGACGCAATCCGCTTCCCGGTTCCGAATTCCCTCGCGCGAGAGTTGTGGAATCTCTTGACGGCGAACATCAGCAAATCTTATTAGTCGAAATCCTCAACGGCGATTTTCGCGGCCGAACGGTTGAATCTCGCAACATTCAATTCGTTGACGCGGCGGTAAATCCGCGAATCGGTCAAACAATCATCATTCACTTTGAATATCTCGGAAACGGAAATTATTCCTCACACGTTCACAGTTACACGCGAGATACCGCAATCTACATAATCGTCGCATTGTTCCTGCTATTATTAGTGCTTGTCGGCGGGAAAAAGGGATTAAGTTCCGCGTTCGGATTGATTTTCACGTTCGTAACGCTTTTGTTCCTGCTCATTCCGGCGATAATGCGCGGCGCGCCGCCCGCTTTTTTGACAATCGTTGTCGCGCTTTTGATTACAGCGGTTTCGCTAACCGCGATTATGGGATTCGAGAAAAAAACTTGGGTTGGAATCGTCGGAACAATGGTCGGAATCGCTTTTTACTGCCTGTTTTACGTCATAATCGCCGCGGCGTTGCGCGTGAGTGGAGCGAATATCCCCGAGATGAATCAGTTGGTCGGACTTGGATTTGCTGCTCCGGCAAACCTTACGCAACTTCTGTTCTGCGGAATTCTAATCGCGTCGCTCGGCGCGGTAACCGATACAACTGTTTCGGTTGCATCAACCACGGCGGAATTAAGCGCGACAGGCGCGAATCTCAGATTTAAGCCATTGTTCAAATCAAGTATGCGAATGGCGCGGGATTGTATCGGCTCGTCGGCAAACACACTAATCCTCGCATTTACAGGAACATTCTTCGTCACGCTTATAATGTTCCAACTTCACGAACTTAACTACACTATGCTGATTAACCGAATTGACATCGCAATGGAAGTTTTACGCGCGATTTCCGCATCGGCAGGAATGATTTTGTGCGCGCCTGCAACGGCGTTGCTCGGTTCGTGGGCGTATAGCCAAAACTCGAAAAAATAATTAAAATTACATATAAAAATCAAAAATTTTGGAGGAAATTACTATGCAAACAAGAACTGTTTCAAAAAGAGTTGTAGGAATCGCGCTTGCGGTTGTTATGTTACTCGGAACATTGCCGATAATTTCACTTGTCGGCGGAGCGCAACCTGCAGCGGAATGGACGGTTTTATCGCCGACAGACCGACGCACAACAGGCGCGTATCAGCTTCAAGTTGAAATGTCACGCGCGAATTACAGAAATCTTACAATGACGCCGGGCGCAACGGTGACCGAAATGCGTTGGACTTGGCATTCTCGCTCGGAAGTTGGCGAAATCCGCATTTACGCGGAAGGCTCGAACACGCCGATTGATTTAGGCGGCGCGGTTGTGCAAACTCGCTCGCTCGGTTACGGCGTGAACTCAAATATGGGCGGAGGAAACGGACAAACCGCAATCGGCGGAGGACTTGAACCGGGCGCGCAAACTCGCGCGGCGGCTCCCGCAGGCGCGAGTGGAATCCTTTCCTATCCGTGGTTCACGGCTGAAGAAGGAACGGCGAATGACTATTGGGTTCATCAAATCATCGTTCACGGCTTGACTGCCGACACTGCGTATGAATATGTTATCGCCGGAAATATCGGTGGAACGGCGTTCACATCAAGCCGCAAACCTTTCCGAACCGGACCGGATAGAAACAGCGGATTTACCTTCACCGCAGGCGGCGACCCGCAAATCGGGATTGGCGATTTCACGCCGGGGCGTGAAACAGTTGGTAACAACATTCCGAATCCCGGGCTTGGATTCAAAAGTCATATTGAGGATTACTATGGTTGGACGAACTCGGTAGAAGTTATGCGAGCTTATGCGCCCAACGCAGGATTTTTTCTGCCTGTCGGCGACCAAATTGATACCAACGACCAAGCATTGCGGCGTTCGCAGTTTATGTACGATATCTTGCTTGCGCCAACGGAATTCCACAGCTTGCCGATTCTTCCTGTAGTCGGAAACCACGAGGCAACGGCGAACGGTTGGCTGCTACACTTCCATTACAATATGCCGATTAATCACCCGACATCGTCTGCGCCTGCGGCGAATGTTCGGCAACACGCGGGATTCGGCGCGAATCACGGGAATCCGTGGCAGTTTGATTACTATATGATTTGGGGAAATATGCTGTTGATTCAATTAGACAGCAACACGCGCAACTGGCGTGACGGACGTTTGGAGTGGTTTGAGAATATTATCGCAACTTATCAACCGTTGACCGAATGGACGGTTGTAACTTTCCACCACCCGCCATATTCGGTGTTCCGTGCTTCAAATATGGACGAAAAACGTCCGATTATTGCGAATTTCTTGCCCGAGTTTGAGCGGCTCGGCGTTGATATTGTGTTGAACGGACATTGCCACGTTTATTCAAGAACTCATCAAATGTTAGGAAACAGACCGCAACTTACGCAAAACTGGGTTCAAGCGGACGGTTCGGTTGTTCGCAGCGAGAATGCTACAAGCGTTGTTTACGACCCGACAGGAATCGTTTACATCGCGTTTAACTCAATGAGCGGAAGCGGTTACAGAAACGTTCGTAATATGGGCGGACGAGATTATATTTCAGCGTATAACCAAAATTTCCGTCGGAATTTCTCGGTTGTGGACGTGACGAATTACTCGTTTGCGGTTCACACTTACCAAGTAAACGACGATGGCGCAAGCGTTTCGCTTGTTGATACTTACACGCTTGTTCGCGGCGGTTCGTTGAGCGCGGCAAGAGCGGCTGACCCACGAGGACTTCGCCAAAAAACTTGTCCCGAACAAGGCGTTGACACCGATGTTATCAACGTTGGATTAGTTCCGTCAGTTGCAAGACGAGCTGAAACAGCGTTGACGGCTGAGGCGTTGGGATTGCCTGCAACGGTTGAGATTGAAACTCATTTCAGCAACAATATGAGAGCGGAAGATACATTCGGAATCCTCGGCGTTCGCGCGCTTCGCGACGAGCTTAACTCTTACGATTTCCGCGTTCGCCCGATGAATGTTGCGGTGAATTGGGATTTGTCGGCAATCCCCGCAGATGCGGCGGCGCGCGAGGGACGAACGTTCACGGTTACGGGAACGCTTGATTTGTCGAGAATTATCACAACAGCGCAAACTTATTCGCTTCCCGCGCCTGTGGCGGCAGATGCGACATTAACTAATCAAGCGCCGCCCCACGCGGCAGGAGTTGAGGGAATTGTCGGCGAAGTTGTTCCTTGTCCGTATCGCGGCAGACACGTTAATTTCCAAGGTTCGCCCGAACATATGATGCTTTGGCGGCACGGCGGAATTACCAACCGAAACGATATCACCGCGACGGCGCAAATCACTTTCGGTGACAGTTCAGTTGACGGTTCAGCGTTCAGAATTTCGGAATTCGGAGCAAGCACATTCCACTACGAGCCGCGAACGAACGCTAACTTCAATGACGGCGCGTTTGACCGTGATGTGTTCGAGAGTTGGGCAACTGTACAAAGCGGCGTTGGATTCGGATATTTCGCGGATAGATATGACTATATTCCGTTGCTTATCGGCGAAACGTTGCAAACACAACGATTGCCGGGATTGCAGTTCCGCGGAGCAATGGGCGTGAACGCGCTCGCGAACATGGGAACGATTCAGTACAGCCCGATTGGCTATGACGAAAACCCGACTTTCCACTATTTTTCAAGAGTGTTCTATCTCCCGCAAGACTTTAATGCTGACGATGTTGGATATGTATTCGGAACTCACCGAATTGACGATAGTTTGGTTCTGTTCGTCAACGGTATGGAAGTTTATCGTTATAACACTTCTGACGTTGATGCGAATGTTCGTGTTGGCGAGCCGATAAATTGGGGAGCTTTCAACGGACACGACACTCGCGTTCGTAATCGCTCGTTCCATATCAACAGCGATTTCAGCGTTCGTAACGCGGGAATGCGTCAAACGAATCCGACTGAATCGGTGTTTGACGCGGGAAGCCGAACCAACCTTTTGAGCGCGTTGCAACCGGGCGAAAATATTCTTACCGCAGTTGTTGGCGACAGCGCGGGAGATAGTATGGCAACTTGGTTCGACTTGGATTTGACAATTCTTTACGGAACAGGTGATGCGTTAAGTTCGGTTGAAAATATGCTTCCGATTCGTGTGGTTGCGGAAAGTTTAGGCGCGAATGTTGGTTGGGAAGCGGCTACGCAAACGGTTACGATTACGCGCGGCGGCGAAACGGTAAGTTTCCGCGTTGGCGCGTTGCTGTCGGGTGGAACGGCTATGCTTGTTGAGAATCGCACATTTGTACCGTTGCATTTCATGTCGGAGATGTTGGAGAGATTGAGGATTAGTCGTTAAGCAAGGATTTATGCCCATAAACCAAAAACCTCCGTGACGGAGGTTTTTGGTTTTAATTCTTATCCCTGCTTTTCCGTCGTCCGTAGTCCGCGCCTTTGCGGTTCGCGCCACCGCCCTGCTTGAGCTTCGGCGAGCCTTGCAAAACTTTCATCAACACTTTCCATTCCTTATCGTCAAGATTAGCAGGGTTTAATCCGAGTTGCTTGCAAAGTAATAACGCCTTATTTTTAGCATCGGTTTCACTTTCTCTGCCTTTCAAATAAGTTTGCACCAAATCTTTCATTTTTTCCACAATTTCGTTCTGCTCCGGCAACAATCCGTCATTCCGATGCGCTTCAAACATACTTTTCATAATTTCGTTGAACCGTTCCGAGATTCGGAATCGCAGGAATTCATCTTCATCAATCACCAAATTTTGCAAAAACTCAATAATTTCGTCGCCATCTTCAACGTCATAATTTTCCTTGATGCTCGTTTCGGCGAGTTTGTAAACGGCGTTCATTTGGTTCATATGCGGCAATGTCTTGGTAGCTTGCGCGAATATCTTCGTCACTTTCAATACGACTAAGTGTCGCAATGGGTATTCCTGTTGCATCCATTACATTTTGTTGTGTTAATTTCCGTTCATCACACAAATCGCGCAGTTTTTCTTGCAAAGTCAACCTTGTTTTCATTTTAGCCACCTCGACACAATTATATAATATTTTCCGAAAAATATCAACATTTTTTGAAATAAATACTTTTTTCATATTTGGGAAAAATCCCAATTTAAAATTTTTTTATTTTATTTGAGCCGCTGCGGTTCTCCATCGAAAAAATTCTGCCGCACGGATTATTTATCCTCGCAGGCAGTCCGAAGGTCGGGAAATCGTGGTTGGCGTTGGACTTATGCCAAGCGGTTGCAACGGGCGATAAGTTGTGGGATTATTCGGCAACGTCGGGTGATGTGCTGTATCTCGCATTCGAAGATAATTTCAACAGATTGCAAAATCGACTGAAAAAGGTCGGAGTTGATGGCGAAAACGCCGCAAACCTACATGTGGCAGCAACTTCGCACGGAATCCACGACGGATTGTTGGCGCAGATTTCTCACTTTGTGAATCAGCATCCAAGCACAAATTTGGTCGTAATCGACACGCTCGAACACATTCGAAACGGCGCGTCCGACAAGAGTATGTACGCCTACGATTACAATGATATGAACTGTTTGCGGGAAATTACCGAGAAACACAAGCTAACGCTTTTGCTCGTTCATCATACGCGAAAAGCCTCCGACCCTGACCCGCTGAACACGATTTCGGGCAGTACAGGACTTGTCGGCGCGGTTGACGGCGTGTTTGTTCTTGACAAGGCAAATATGGCAATATTCCGAGGCGTAAACGAACCTATTATTGAGCGTGAAATTTGGGAAAAGGTACAGGCGAAGCGCGGCAAGGTGCGGAAGCGCAAAACAAGGGACGGCGAGAAAAATATGTTTTCGGGGTTGCTCGTTTGTGCCGATTGCGGCAAAAATTTATGGTATCATTTCAACCAAAAAAACCACGAAATCAAATATTTCAACTGTTCCAACTACAAAGGAAATCGCGGCACTTGCAACGCAACGCATTATGTCCGTGTTGACTTCTTGGAGCAAGTGATAATGCAAGTGGTGCGCCGTTTAATGAAATTCGCGTTAGAATATGAAACCGAATTTGTCAAACTAATCGCGGGAAAATCAACGCGAACGATTGAAAATGAGCAACAACGCAAGCAAAAACAACTTTACAAGCT
>Ga0123355_10010809_pt1 | contig 14031 bp, 8 predicted proteins | sample TergutEmb28metaG_3_FD_89872 | JGI IMG/M metagenome (GOLD analysis project Ga0123355, IMG submission 89872) | Embiratermes neotenicus P1 segment gut microbial communities from Petit-Saut dam, French Guiana - Emb289 P1 | ecosystem: Host-associated > Arthropoda: Insects > Digestive system > Gut ... | reverse complement strand
TCTGGCTATTATCTCCGTAACCGTTCTACTTTGGACATAGGTGTTTTGGGTTATATCGGTATAGTTGAACATAAGGAACACTCTCCCGAAGTCTGGCACATTCCTCCTGGGACACCCTGTATGTAATAAGTCTATGCTATCTGGAACTTTTCCTACTAGACTAAAATATGCTATAGTAAAAACCTTATTGAAGAAAGGAGATAAGGAAAAGTAGCCAATAACAGACCAATTTCTTTACTAACTTCATTTTCCAAGGTCTTTGAACAAATTATATAAGACAGACTGTTAAAACATATTGAGACCAATAATATTTTAGCTGTGAATAATTCGGTTTTAGAACCTCCTCATCAACAGAAAAGGCCTCATATAAACTAATTGACGATATCTTAAATGCGCTCAATAACAGGTTGATGGTTGGAGGCATTTTTTGCGATGTACAGAAGGCTTTCAATTGCGTTAATCACAACATATTACTAACAAAATTAGAGTTTTATGGAATAACAGGAATAACCTACAAACTACTTAAATCTTATCTTAAAGGTAGATATCAAAGAGTGGTCTTAAATAATTATTCCTCTAGCTCATGCTCAAACTGGGGTGAAACAATGCATGGTGTATCTCAACGATCAATACTTGGTCCATTACTTTTTCTATTTTATATTAATGACTTGCCACAAATAACAAATGAAAATTCTAAAATTGTACTATTTGCAGATGACACTAGTATGGTTATAACTAACCCTAACCCTTTAAATTTTGAAAAAAAGTGTAAATAAAATCATTCAGAACATAAATGAATGGTTTAATACAAACTTGTTATCATTAAATCTGGATAAGACACATTTCATACATTTTGTTACTAAGAACAGCTCTTTGATTGATTTCAATATTATACATGGAAATAAGAAAATAGCTAATGTTTACAACACAAAATTTCTTGGCCTGACATTAGATAACACACTTTCTTGGAGAACTCATATAAATACCATTATACCTAAATTAAGTTCAGCTAATTCTGCATTGACAGTAGTTGAGCCATTTTTGTCCCTAGATTCACTGAAAATGGTATATTATTTCTACTTTCATTCCATAATGACTTATGGACTAATATTCTGGGGGAATTCCCATCATAGTAACATTATTTTCAGACTACAAAAAAGAATTATTAGAATCATTGTAGGGATAAGAGGTAGAGAGTCATGCAGAGATCATTTTAAGAATTTAAAAATATTACTATTACAATCTCAATTTACAATATTCACTTTTGCTTTTTGTGATCGATAATGGGGATTATTTTAAGGTGAACTCTGAGATACACAACATCAATACTAGGAATAAATCGAATCTACATCTGCCAATATCTAGTCTGTCAGTATATCAGAAGGGAACATATTACACTGGGATTAGGGTGTTCAATAGTTTGCCTTCTCAAGTAAAGGAACTGTGCCATAATAGAAATCAATTTAAACGTGCCTTGAAAAATTTCTTGTATTTTCATTCGTTTTACAAATTGGATGAATATTTTAGTTGTAATAAGATTTAAAACCTTTACTATTAATTAGCCATTTTTTGTGTTCTAAAGTTTCATCTTGAGAATTGTTGACCTATTAATTAATTTTAAATAGCAACATATTAAAAAATTGTACAACTGAAATGTATGTTTAAATTAGTATATGTTGTTAACCTTTTGACTGCCGCTGATTCTACAGTGGCTGCATTGTATTTTATCCTATTTTAGACTGCTTGTATCTATTGTAATGTACTGAAATACAGCGTTAAATGTAAGTGACATGTTCTATATCCTGTGGGTTACAACCCCTTTCTGGATCAGATGAACAAAAATAAATATGAATATGAATAGTACTATCTCATTTTGAAGTGGGATTGATGGTTCAAGTAAAGGTCTGTACATTTATATTTGCTTATTTTGTCGTTATTGCCACCAAAATTTATAATAGTTCTTGTTACATGAAGTTAGTTTGCATATTAAGCACACCCACTGGTATCAAGATTACCATTTATTGTGATGTGATACTGTGTAGTCTGCCCAAAATTTACCAACATTTCAGAGAAACACACTGCCTTGATCTTCCCTCCATATCCCCCATGCTTGTATTATGAGAATGAAGGTAGTTTGTTCCTCTGAAAGTTCGGTTTTTTTTTGTATCAGAATATATGGTATCATGCACCAGAAGACAGTAATTTTTAAGGTCACTACCACTGGAACTTCAAAACCTGCACAGATTTATATTAGGGCAAGGAATGGAAATTCCAAGAACCATTGCTCCAAAAGTGATTTTAATTTTTATTTTATCACAACACTCAGAAAAATAAAAAAGTAAAGCTGAAGTTTAGTTGAGGCTGGTTAACGAACAAACAAAAAATGTAACTTAAATATTTCATATTGTGTATTATGTAGCGAGTGCAATTAATTAGGTTGTAAGCTGGGGTGACATAATTGCTATATGGAATAGGCTATGGGCTGGATGTCCAAGGAATTTTTGTTCAGGTTTTGGCAGGGCAAATATCCACATGACATGCCCAGATTAGAGGTAAGGCTCAACCAGTCTCCTATTCATTGAGTACTCTTTCACTGGTGGTAAACTGGCAGAGATGTGAAGCTGGCCACCCACCCCCATGTAGTGCCAAGATTAATAATAATTTCCACTCCCCCCCCGTGCCTGCATGGCATGCACAAGGTAAAACTTTACCTTTCAACTAATATTGTTCATAGACGTTTTATTGCTGTGTATCTCGTTTTCCAGATTTGTCAATGCATCCAGTACAGAGTGTGGCAGACTGTGAGCAGCTCATGGACCGAGGCTGGAAAAACAGATCTACAGGGGCAACGCTCATGAATGCTGATTCGTCTCGTTCACACTCAATATTTAGCATCAGCTTGGAGATGATGCCCCTCTGTGCACTTGAGGGTGATAGTTGTCCTTCCGATGGAGACCACATTCGTCGGGGAAAGCTGAACCTCGTAGATCTTGCTGGTAGTGAACGACAAGCAAAGACAGGTAATAAGGAAGTTTCTTGCTTAAAAACATGGTTCTGCAACTGTTTCTTTCTTTATTCTCAGTTATGAAAGTTGAGATAGGTTTAACAGTTGTATAAATTATTCATAGAAACTATCTAGACAGGTGAACATATGTAAAAATTGTAATCAGTACCTGTAGAAATTCATTCACATTAACCAACTATCCAAAAAAATATTTGTACTTGATACTTTGAACAACTTTTAAAAGCCTGAAGTATCTTGAACAATGGAGGATAAGTGTAGCAACAATAGAATCTTGTGAGATATGACACATGTAATATTGTTGATCTTGATATTCATCATTATGAAAATGACAGGAGCCCACATGAAGGGTATGTTGTTCAAATTCATTTAATTTACATTCATATTGAATGGACTAATAGATTAATGTTTTTCTCTCACAGTATTAACTTTTCTTATATAATACATATGTCATAACTACCACAACCATTTTAAAATTGAGATAAAACTAACAGGTTGGTATGGCAGTGGCATTCTAAATTTGTATTTAGCAAGTGCTGGATTTGAATCTCTGCTGGAAAAGTGGGTATGCTGACTGAGGGTTTTTTTTTTTTTTTTAGTTTTTTTCTCATTACCTAGAAGAAAATGCTGAGACAGTAACAGTTGGCCTGGAACTTCATCCTTCAGAATTCTTTTCAGTTCATTCTACCAGTCATTGCTATATAGCTGGAGCTGCAAATGACATTGTAATATTTTTTCCACAAAGAAACAAAAAGTGAGATATTTTTTCTTTATTCAGGTGCAACTGGTGAGAGGCTAAAGGAAGCAACAAAGATAAACCTATCATTGTCTGCGTTAGGAAATGTAATATCAGCTCTGGTGGATGGAAAGTCCAAACACATTCCGTACAGGGACTCCAAATTGACAAGGCTTTTACAGGTAAGAAAATATGTTTCATTGTTTTCAATACATCAGGCAAACCAGGATTCATTTTCGGTGGGAATGCTATGAGTACACTGGTTGGGCAAAGGTTGTTATAATTCTTGGTTGACTTATTTTTTAAGCATGGTCTGAGGGTAGACGTGGGACTCCATGCAATGTTAAAATATTTTTCCAAAAATATGCAGTTAAAAGTACAGGATTTGAACTTCAGTCTCACTTTGATTTATTACTCTCAGCCTGTAGATAATGAAAGACAGCATTGACATAGAAGAAAAATACTACATGTAGTTCTTAACATAGTTATGGTATGAAGAAAAGTTTGATTGTCTCTGTACTGACACAATGTTTTACTGCAAGCTAAAAATAAATTTTGAAATAATTAAAAACTTATTAAAGAAACTATACAAGACACACACACACATGCGCGTAAGCTTTAGATAAGTTTTTTTAAAGATGTGTGTGTGTGTTTAGAAAATAGAAGGGACAATAATCTGTTCATTTATGGAGTGTGGTGTCTGTACTAAGGAGTGTTTATGTGAAGAAAAAATTATGACTGTGCACAACATATTCGTATGTGTGCTGTTCAATAGCTGTCTAAGCAGCTGAGTTTTATCTGAAATAAGTAAATATAAAAATATTCAGAGATTTAAAGTAAAAAATAATGCAACTAAAGTTGGAGTGTAAATTCTACTCGTATTCCTTTGACTGGATTTTACTGTCGATTTTACAGTTACCCATCCTTCTTGACACTGTCACACTATTCTATATAGCTGAAGCTACAGATTCTAGAATACTACTGTTGTGAACTGATGAGGGGCAGTCATGAACTTAAGTTATTTGTCACTTATGGCACAACACACACAAATCATTTTCGTCACAACTTCCATCTCCATATTCGATTGATAAGCCAGAAAAGTAAATTCCAAAAGAATGAGATATACGCAGTGTTCCTGTTAAAAAAACTAAACATTCACAAATATTTTGCTCTGACAGGACTCGCTGGGAGGCAACACAAAAACCCTCATGATTGCATGCCTGTCCCCTGCTGACAACAATTACGATGAAACTTTAAGTACATTACGCTACGCCAATCGTGCAAAGAATATTCAGAACAAGCCAAGAATTAATGAGGATCCAAAAGATACAATGCTTAGAGAATACCAGGAGGAGATCAAGAAACTGCGACAGATGCTTGAGACAAACAACCTTACGGGAAATACTGGTATGAATATGTATACCAGACATGACAGAGCTTCTTTTATAATGTCACACACATCGAAATATTATCAATTTCGCCAGATATGTTGGTAGTTGTGAATGGTCAACTTTTAAGTTCTGTATAATGCTGGTTTGTATTGTACAATCCTCAGAATATTAGCAAAATTTATGGTTGCCAATGGGATATCAGGAATATTATGTTATAGGGTTATCTTGTGTTTGTGTAAATTTATTACTAAATGCTTCATTTGCATTAAACAATGTGCTGTAAAAATCAGTTACTTATTCATACTCACTACATGTCTTGGTACAGTTGTACCATCTTCAGGTGTAATATCTACTTCCTGTCACTAATTCTTGTAAGTGTAATATGTTCAAGTTGTAGTTACTATTAAAATTAGGGTTAAAATTAATCATAACATGTTAAAATGCGTGGTATGTTCTCCATACAACAATAAGTTGTTTTCAAGTTTTTGTTCTATTTAGGAATTCAGTCTTAACTTATTTTGTCCCTTATTTGTCACATTTCATAGGACAGACATCACAGATGTTCTTCATTATTCTTTCACACTGAAGGTGAGAATTATTGGTGACATAACTGACTATGGTTACACTTTTCTGTTTAGCATGAAATATGTACACTATATGAACTCAGTGCCTTTTATGAGCAGTGTGGTACTGTACTATATTTTGTCATGCATTAAGCAGCCTGCTATGAAATACACACAATACTTCCAATTTCCTTGTGACTGCAAGTACACAAATCTTCCTAAACTTTTGATGTTTTTCTAGCCAATTTTTGAGGTGGTGTGGAAAGTGTACATACTTTGATACATATAACGTTTTTGAGGCAAGATTCAACTGGAAGTTGTAAGTTGGGGTTGCAAACTGCAGCTGTCTAAATTGATGTAAACATTGTGTTTCCACTGCAGTACTAGTGACTGATGAGAAGGCTTTGGCAGAGGAGCGTGAGAAAGTTCGACAGGAGTATGAGAATGAAATGAAGAAAATGCGAGAGCAATACCGGGCAGAACAAGACCACAAGACAAAGCTTCAGTTAGATATGGAGAAGCTGAAACAACAGTATGAAGAACAACTGGAAAGAATAAACAAACAGGTACAATAAGTACTTAAGCAGTTAATATATAACAGGAATTAATACATTCAGCAATGTCCAGTCTATTTGAAACCTGTAACAGATGATACCTTGAGACAGATTACTCACGTTTTTTGCCTTTCTACCATACTGTTCTGGTGATATTAAATTCAAAGAAAGAGAAGAAGAAAAGTTAAGCAGTTACAAATTTATGCAACATTCTGACCTGCTGGATTACATTTAGTATTGCTTTTCCTGATTTGCAATTGAAATTTCACAGTTATGAATTTACTGTTAATTTAGGTCTAATACTCATGTTATTAATTACAGGCAACCACTAACAAGAGTGACAAATCTCCTAATGTTGGAGCCAAAACTCCATCAGAACTTATTGTAAATGAAGCCCTGAAGGGGTAAGTATAGAAACTACCTTTGCAGATATACCTCAGATTGTGACAGGTTAATTTAATGGATATTCATATGTTACATTTCACTGGCAGTACATGAGTACAGAACTGCTGTACACTTAACAGGTTTGCTATTGTCCAGAAAAGGTCCGTAAGACTGTATAATTGTCTTGTATGTGAGTGACTTGGTTACAGTAATATAATAAATAATATTTACTTCAGACTTGTTTCTGTGTATAATGTAAAAGTTATCTTGGTTTGATTAGATTCAGTATGCAAAAACCTTGACAGAATTTTGTGGAGCAATTAGCCACTGAGAAGACTGAAAGCAAAACAAAAGTTTAACATTTTGTGTCTCATTCTAATTTTATGACCAGAAGAGGTTTGTTGCCTTATTTGCTTGAAGGACTATAATTTTATTCATCTGATATGTACAGAATGCTTGTAAAATGTTACCATAATTTTATATTTTACTTACACTGTGAAGAATACAATAATTTTATTAAATTTTGAGTTCTGACAGAGTTTAACAGGATTTTAGTTCTGGTATGTGTTAGATTTAAATGTTCAGTACAGTCAGCATAGTAACTAATACACAGGTTTGGTGATCAAGTAATCAGGGTTTGATTACCAACAGAGGCAAAGAATTTACTACTCTCTACTGCACCCAGACTGACTCTGGTGCCTACTCACTCTCTTATCCAGTGGGTAATGGGGGTGTTTTCCCTGGGGTTAAAGCTTATCCTTTGCCTTATTGCAAAGAAGTCTAACTTGCATACAGCTGAGATAAGTTACAAGGATATAAACTGGACTGAACTGGCTGAGGATCATATCTAATGGTCAGATTAGGTGCAATGTCATTGAAGATTTTAATTTTTTTGCCAGAGTTTAGTAGCCCTCATGCCTCTAAAATTTGAGCATTCAGTATTATGAAATTAAATGAGTGGCTATCCTGTTACAATATATGAAAGTAGTTATATTCATGTAGAAGTCTAAACTGTATAATTAGTTTATATAGTTTACAGTTGTAATATGACATAGTCACACAAAAACTGACGATATTTATACATTTGATTAGTGCTGGAAAATAATTTTTTTTTCTGCACATAATCTCTTGTTGTACAGTACTTATATCTCTTATGATTTTATAGTTAAAGTCACGTTTATCAGAATGTTAAAGTTGCTTTCTCTAAGTTTAGTAACAGAAAGAAATTTCTAGCAAAGTCTGAAGAAGTCACATTTTACTCCAATTTCAGTGAGAATCCAGCCATCAGTCCATCACAACAGGAAGTGCTGCTGAGGTACGTTCCATCCATCAGTAAATATAAATTATGGCATTATTCTGTTTATTTATTTATTTTTTTTGGGGTCCAATGCCACCACATGTCCTTATGGACTTCATGGTCCTCCCTCCTGGGCATGGCAGGAGTGTAACCGACTTCTGAGGTTGGGACGCCCATGAGGCACAGTTATGTGGTCCCGATGATGTGAGTGGTGACAGAGGAGGATGTAGTGCCAGGAGGGCCCTTAAACCTACATTCTACGAAACTACCCAGACCATGGTCACCGTGGGAATCCTCCCCTTCAGGGAAAATTCCCACGGTAGAGCCGTGAATTGAACCCGGGACCTCATGATTAGTAGTCAGAGACTCTGACCACTAGACAACGAGGCTGGTCGTTATTCTGTTTATATTTTCATGTATTTGTGTATTTTCAGTAACACACATAATTTGTAGTAGTCTTTATTGTGACACAATATGAGGAGAAGGAATAGTTGAGTCATTGTGGTTACTAGACTACGGACTAGACACCCAAGAAATCTTCTTTTGATTTCCGCTCCTACAACATGTCCAATTTGGCTCTGCGGCCCTCCAGCCTGGGGTTCCCCCTAAGAGTAAAGAAGCAGGGGCATGAAGTTGACCATTCACCCCCATCCAGTGCTAAGGCCAAGATTGAGTGGGCTATTTTTCCACTCCCTCATATGCACACAGACAAATGCCTACCATAATGAAAATCACTGATTTTTGGTCTGTATATTTGAAATCAAGTACAGATTCATCAAAGTGATGTGCTTACTGGTACAATTAACCACTTATCCAACTGAACCACCTTTCAGTCAGGAAATCAGCCAGCCATTCAGTCAGATGGTCAGTCACTCAGTCACTCCGTTATTCTCACTCACACTCAATGCCATTAAATCTTGCTCGCTTGCTCACTCACTCACTCACCCATTCACTCACACACTTGTTCATTCACACACTCATTTACTCACTCACTCAATCACTTCTGCTTGCTCGCTGCTTAAAAAAATTTATAAACTGAGAAGCATGTAAAAATTTTGTAAAACATCATTTAGAGGTTTCTGAGCATGGCAAAAGAAAAGTAATATAAGAAGTTCAGAAACAAATACAGAACATTGTAATGCATACCCACAGGAAAGAAGCATCATTCTCAGAAGTGTCACATTTATGTATAAGTTTGACAAACTATACAATTTCCAGAAAGTTAATTTGGTAGAAACTGCCAAATCATCAACATCATTTATTCATATATGGAATTTGCAATGAATAAAGTCTAAAATGAGTTCAAGTTCTGGGATATCTTTGATCACTTTGATAACACTGTGAAACAGGGCAAGACCAAATCAGAAATTATAATTTATACACTTACAAACAACGTATAATCTGCCTCAGCACATCGTATGAGTACACAACAGTGATATTAATTTCACAATGGTGCATGTTTATCAAATATAATACATTCGTGCATAACAAATTTAATCTTGAAGATTAAAGTGTTTTTGAATAGATACCATGTTGTCTTTTGTCTTCAGGATACTCTTTAGACTGCATATCAGACCTACTCATTTTTGTCTGTTAGGCAAATATATTCTGAACCCCTGGGTCTTTCCTATACTGTTTTGCCTGAAGATTGTGACCCATCTTGTTCCCAAAACGTAGTGTTCTAATTGCAGTTTTCTCGATTTTCCAAGAGGAGATGCAATGGCAATTTTTTAAAATTATCACCAGCCATGACTGTTTAGTGGTTCATTTATAAATTTGTAGATTTATAGATCCCCAGTGTATGTCTTTTGCAAAGAAAGTAAGTTGAATCAAGATCACCTCCAAAATTGCACAGTCTAAATCCAGGGAATTCCCTATCAATTGTGGAATTTTATTGGAATGCTAGAAGGTGAATGAAATTCCTCAAATTTCCTTAGCATTAAATACTTCTTTTTCTTCTTCTTTTATCTCAAACATAGGACGATGGAAAAAGTCCAAATAGTGAATAATACCGAACACTAACAGTGGTTAACATTGTTGCAATAGGTTACAGAAGGTGCAGAAGAGCATGGTAGGGGGAGAGCGTGCCAATGACCGTGAATTGAAGGAAAAACGGGTGAGGAAGCAGAAGGCAGTTGAACGTCGTCTCCAGGCCCTAGCTAAGGTTCTGTCAAAGGTAGAAGATGACGATGGTGTGTTTCTACAGGTTTATGATGATATCCAGCAAGAACTGAGCCTTAAGACTGATGCCCTCAGAAAAACCAAGATGAAGGTAAAATAAAGTATTTTAATGGGTAAAGTATTCTCTGTTTAAGCCTTTCAGTTTCTGTGTTTGTTTCATTCTAATGTTTGGAGAAATCTCTTTCCAGCCTGTTGTTTGCCTTTGACAATGCAAAAAATGTTGACTTTGCAGTAATAGACTGATACTACTCCAAATATTTCGGCTTTCACCTAAGTAAAAGAACCTCAAAAGGAGCATCTTTTTTTAATCAATCAGACAGTTTATGGAAAATCTATTTAGTCTACTATTGAATTCAGTCTGTTTTTAAGTTCAGAGAAAAGGGATTCAACCTATTGAGGTGTCACATATTAAAGTATGAGTATCTGGAATGATTAAGTGAACCAAAACTACTGATTTCTGACAAGTGGTGCCCTGAAGTCCAATAGATGATACAGTTGCAGACTAATAATTTGAAATGTGTAAGTTATTAACGAATGTGATACTGATCGTATAACCCTGGCTTCATTTTCTTCCTCTTTGCCCTCTTTCCTTATGGTGTGTCCTGAACGTTAACTGATATCACAGAGAAAACTTTTGCCCCCATTGTTAGGCACCTTGGCAATGGAGGTAGCAGGTATTTCTGAAATATCATTACTTTCATATGAGACTACACAGCTTCAGTGATTTGCACAGCCACAACCTTGGGAATTTTGTATCTTACAAAGTAAACCGTACTTTCAGGAAGTAGTAATGACAGCATACAACACCACAGTTCAAGGGGGTACTTTCACTGTTTCTGGTGGCATTAGAGGACTGTGAAGACCCAGGGTAGTGTATTCGGTATAGTCTCCAGTCTACAGGCTGGACGGCCCAGTGTTTGAATTGTAGTAGGTGCAAGAGATTTCTTTCTTCCCCAAAATGTCCAGACTGGCACTGGGGCCCTCTCAACCTCCTATTCAAAGGGTAATGGGTTATTTTCTTAGAGTAAAGCAGCCTGGATGTGAAGTTGACTACTCATCTCCATATAGAGCTGAGGTTAAGAATGAGTGGAGCTATACCTCTGCTCCCCCTACATGCCTTCATGACGTGGATGGGAAGCACTTTTCCTTTTTAGGAAACTGTGGTGAAGGAAGTGATAGCATCATACATTGGCTTTGAAGTATTATACTTCAGGTGGGATAATTTTTTGTAACATTGTGCTTCCACTTGTAAACACAACAATGATGACAACAACAACAAAAATAACAACAACAACAACAAAACATGTTCCTTGCAGTATGATGGAGACAAAAAGTGTTTATTAAGAAAAATATGGAGAAGGAAATAATCATTATCATCAGTAGCAACAGGGTAGAAGGCATCAAAGCTTCGTACATCTTTATGGGTGTTCGTCCGTTAGTCTTTTACAGTGCTTAACTACATTTCTTCTGCTTGTCAGGGTGTATTTGTACAGTAACTTTGGAATATCTGCATCATTAATTCTCAAGATGAATTTTGTCCAGTTGCATTTATAAATCACAGTAATTTAGAATACGTTAATAGGTGTTCATATTCATGTATTGTTGATGATCTTATACAGCCAGTAAGATACATAATGGTTTGTGGAACTAATTATAGGTACCTTCAGTTCAATTGAGCATTACAAGCCACAGTAACTGAAACTAAATTTTCTCTTATGTTCTGTTCATAAGTACATTTCCCCTACAGAGACCAGAATATTAAAAATTATACCATTTCCATGGTACTTGTACCAGTACATCAAAATAAAATTTTATTCATGTATATTTTCACCAATATTTATTTTAAAAAATGTTCTCTAATAAGGTCTCAGTGTCTGGTGGCAATAATCTGAATGGAATTTCATTATTTTTATCAAAGTTATTCCAAACATGCACCTACTCGAACATACACCTAACACAGAAAATGAAATTGTTAAATGTGTAGTTTGGATCATATGAGAGTGCACTGTCTCTTTTACCATTTAAAATGATTGAGATTTTAAATTAGTTCATCCACATTTCCTTTTATTTTTGTTCCTTCTTGAAAGGTTCGGGCACTAGAAAGAGAAATCTCGGATCTTCAGAGTGAATTTGAAAATGAAAGAACAGACTACCTTGAGACAATAAGAAAACAAGTTCGCTTGCAGAAGCTGTATCATCAAATTGTTGAGAAAATGTTGCCAACATTAAAGAGAGAATGTAATTATAGGTAAGTTTTTTGATAGTAAAGAAATGTTATGGTGACTGTGTATGGGTGTAACTATTGGCTAGAATGTGTGTGTTTGTAGAATGTAAAGAGTAGTGATGTATGAAAAGTTCTTTGTTCCAGTTGTTTAAAAATATTTTCCAAGTCTTAAATTTTTAAACGTACCTATTGCCACTATGCATCTGCATGTGTGGAAAAAGTTTTTGCAAGACTTCATTTTGGTTGCCCTTACTAAATTTAATGGTGATAATTTGTTGTAATTTATCTTGAACATTCTGGACTACCACTTCAGAGCTGTTTCATGCTTGCACCATGAGTATCTTTGTTCCATGTTAATTTGATTAAATTTAATACTGGAAGTTCTTAGTGCAATTCAAGCCAGATGTGATGCTTTGAACCCATAGTGGACAGATGTACATGTTTCTGACACTACTGAATCAGAACAAATGTGTCTATTATTTTGGACACTGTCCACAGTCTTGGGTTCTTCAACACAGTGTTTCAGTAACTGGATCTCTGTCCATTAATGTGCATGGAGCTGCCACTCAGTTAGGCCTCTTGAGAAAAAAAAAACTCTTCATGAAAATCCAAATTTGTATTTTTGTTATGTTGGGTGTCCAGCTTCATACTGTGTGATCTAGCCCAGTAACAAAATTTTCTGTCTCATTTACATGAAATATTTCTTACTGGCCCACAGTTACTGTTGGTTATTTATAACACAGTTTATTTATAGATGTACCAATTTTACTGGATTAAAGCTAGAAACAGGAAAAGTAAATATATGACAAAACATCTCCCAGAACCCCACCTCCTCTACTGGACCTAAGGTTTCACTCAAACCAACCCACAGTACAGTACAAAGAAGTTTTTCTATTTTACAAATGGTCAACAGGTAGGACAATTGTTTTAAACAGTACTGACAAACCAGTAAAATTAAGAAACTTAATGTTCTCATGAAATAGCAATAAGAAGTACTTTGTACCGATTAGACATTTTAAATCTGGGATACAGTCAGTGCCTCATGTCTGGTATCCATGATACTTTCAAGCAGTTTTAACATTAGTGAGAGAAAAATATGTACAGCTTTCTGACAGATGTGTTTTCTTTAGTAACTATTGTTTTTCTCATCTCCAAAAAGTCCAGACTGGCTCTGGGGACCACCCAGCTTCCTATTCAGTTGATACCAGGGTTCTTTCTCAGGGGTAAAGCGGCCGGGGCGTGAAGCTAACAACTCACCTTGAGTAGAGATTTACACCTATTCCCCCATATGCCTTAATGCCCTAGACATGGAAAACACTAGTAACTATTTTTCCTAACTGGAAATGACATGCATTGTAACATTCTCATTTCTGTGAAGTGGATTTCAAGTTGCTTGGAATAACAATTGCTTTGACAGGGAGATACTGAGAATAATATGGTCATAAAACTGCAGAGTTGATGCTGCTGATGGTGGATGTTGTGCATGTCTATACAATTTTATGTGCCTTACAGTAAAGAAACTTACTTTCAAAATATAGTTTGTAGAGGCCTATCTTTACTGGGAGGAAGCATACGTACACTAAAGGAAAATGCAGAAGCTTTAGTAGCGGCTACTAGGGAGATTGGACTGGAAGTAAATGCTGATAAAACTAAGTACATGGTCATGTCTCGAGATCAGA
>Ga0123355_10010808_pt1 | contig 14031 bp, 13 predicted proteins | sample TergutEmb28metaG_3_FD_89872 | JGI IMG/M metagenome (GOLD analysis project Ga0123355, IMG submission 89872) | Embiratermes neotenicus P1 segment gut microbial communities from Petit-Saut dam, French Guiana - Emb289 P1 | ecosystem: Host-associated > Arthropoda: Insects > Digestive system > Gut ... | reverse complement strand
TTTTTTCACCGCTTTTACACAAGATATTCATAAAAGGGGGATAATTATGAACTTTCGCAGTGATTTGGCATTGGAATGCTTGGCTATCAATGAAAAGATGCCGGGCGTGCGTTGCCACGAGGACGACCACGGCGAGTTTCGCCTCACCCGCCTGCATGTGCAGGACGAACGCGGCGCGCACGCCGTTGGCAAGCCTGTAGGTCATTATGTCACCATTGAACTGCCGCCGCTGGGTGAGTACGCCGATGTATACGGCGCGGCCATGCACTGCACAGCCGAGGAACTGCGTCGCTTGCTGCCCAAAGAGGGGACGGTGCTGGTGGCGGGCTTGGGCAACCAAAGCATGACCCCCGATGCCCTCGGTCCGCTGTGCTGCGAGCAAGTGCTTGCCACGCGGCACATTTCAGCGGAGCTTGCCAAGAGCGCGGGGCTGGGGCGCCTGCGCCCGGTGAGCACGCTCACGCCTGGGGTGCTGGGTCGCACGGGAATGGAAAGCGGAGAGCTCATCGCGGCTGCGGTGCAAACGCTGCAACCTGCCGCGGTGATTATCGTGGATGCCCTTGCAGCGCGCAGCTTGAGCCGCTTGGGCTGCACGGTGCAAATTAGCAATGCGGGCATTGTGCCGGGCTCGGGCGTGGGCAATGCACGGCTAGAACTGAGTGAAAAGGCACTCGGCGTGCCAGTGATTGCCCTTGGCGTGCCCACGGTGGTGGATGCTGCCACGTTGGTGCAAGAGCTGAGCGACTGCGATGCGCCCAAAGAAAGCCGCAGCATGATGGTGACCCCGCGTGAAATTGACCTGCTGGTGCAGCGCGCGGCCAAGCTGTGCAGCATGGCGATTAACCGTGCTCTCCAGCCGCACCTGAGCGTGGAGGATTTTTTGGCATTGGTTGAATGATGTCAAGTTTGGTTTGCATTCGTTTTCGCCCTTGCTTTTGTGCGCGCGGTGGCGTATAATAGGCTTAGCCGGCAAAAAAGAAAGCGAGGAAATATCATGCAACCAAACAACAAGCTTACCCAATGGGTAATCAACAAAATCAAGCGCGACTTCCCCGACGATGTTGCGCTGCTGATTGGAATTAACAACGTTTCAGTGGGCGGCGATGGCCATGGCGAATGCTTTGACTATTTTGTGCCTGCAACTGAGCGCGGCAAGGCACTGGAGCAGGGCATTCACATTGGCGGGGTTAACCATGACCTTTATCCGCGTGACTGGGCGCGTTGCGCACAAACCGCCGCGTTGGAAGACCGTGCCACGCATTGTTTGTACTACGGCGAAATACTCTATAGCCGCAGCTCGGAAGACGCCGCGCGCTTTGAGGCTCTGCGCCAGCAATTGAAAGACAATTTGGCCAACCCCGCGCTTGTTTATCGCAAAGCACTTGAGCGACTGGATGAAGCGATGAACCTTTATCGCAACATGATGTTTGAAGACAGTTTGCACCAAGTGCGCATGGCAACCGGTTATGTCTTTCACTTTCTGCTGGAGGCCGTGCGTTATCTCAACGGCACGTTTTATCTGTTTCATCAAGATAGCTTGCCACAATTGGAGCAATGCGCAGAAAAACCCGAGCAGCTGGTGTCGTTCTACCACGCAATGCTGGGCGCAACCAATTCAGCTGAGCTAAAAAGCATTGCCCATTTGATGATTCTAAGCATGCGCAATTTTATTGCAAGCTACCGGCCGGCAGCACAAGAACAAGCGCAAAACAAGAATTACGCTGGGCTTGCTGCGTGGTATGCTGAGTTAAGCCTGTTTTGGCGGCGGCTTCGGTTTTATTGCGAGCAAGGCAACGCTGATTCAGCGTTTGCGGAAGCCTGCCTGCTGCAAGACGAATGCAACAACATTGCCGACGAATTTGACCTGCCAGGCATGGATATTTTGGGCCTGTTTGACAAAGGCAATCTTGCTAATCTAAGCGAGCAAGCCACTGCAATTGAGCAAAGCATTATCACTTACATCAAAAGTATGTATGAACTTGTGCCGCAATACGCCACGTTTGAAGAATTTGCGGAGAACAACCCATGAAGTACCGAAACGCAAGCGAGATTTTGCCCGACCCCTTGCTGAAAGAACTGCAAAAATACGTTGGCGGCGAAACGCTTTACATCCCTGCCGCTGGTGAGCGAAAAGCATGGGGCGAGGGCTCGGGCAGCCGTCGTTACTATGCGCAGCGCAACGATGACATACGCAAAAAATTCCGCCAAGGCACCAAGATTGGTGTGTTGGCGGAAGAGTTTGGGCTTTCGGAAGAGCGTGTGCGCAAGATTGTGTATCATGCATAGCCACTTTTAGCCTCGCATAACATGTTGTGAATACATTGCGGGGAGGCTGCCATGAACCGAAACAAGCTCATTGCCATTGCCATGGTGCTGGTGGTTGCCGTCAGCCTGCTGGCCAGCGACAGCCTGCTGCAAAGCGCAGCGATGGTTAGCGCGGGCATTGAACTGCCGCAAGGTGCTGCGGTGCTGCTGCAAGAAGCCCCCGACCTGCCTGCGTATAGCTCGTTTGTGCCGCGGCCGCCGCAACCACCACGCCGACCCGTGCCGCTCGGTGATTTCGACATCACCGCCACGCCTGCGGACATTGCGCTGCTGATGGAAGAGGCTTGGTATGAGTTCGCCGACCAAGTGCCCGACGGCCGCATTGTGCCGATACATTACACCACCCAAAATGCGCAAGTGTGGGGCGACTTGGCCGTACATAACATCACCGCCACGCAGCGCGAGCGCGACATTTCGCAGGATTTAACGCACCCGCTCAGCCTGCAACTTGACCCCAACCTGCCCAGCATTTTGGTCTATCACACCCACACCACCGAGGGATTTGAGCTCATCGACCGCCCGTGGTATGCGCAAAACTGGAACTCGCGCACCGATAACTACAACCGCAACATTGTGCGTGTGGGCGTGGAGATTGTGGATATGCTGCGCCGTGCCGGCTTCAATGTGATACACGACACGACGGTGTTTGATGTGCCTTTCGCGGGGGCGTATGACCGCTCGCGGCTGGCGATTCAGTACTGGATGGCACGGTACCCATCCATTGTGCTGACCATTGACGTGCATCGAGATGCCATCCACCGTGCCAACGGCGACCGCATCAAACCTGTGGCGGACATTTTGGGTCAGCGGGCGGCGCAGGTGATGTTCATCGCCGGCACGCAGGAGGGCAATGTGGGCAACTTCCCCAACTGGGAAACGAACCTTGCCCTTGCCACGCAGCTGCACGTGTTTACGCAGCAGCGTTACCCCGGGCTGATGAAGCCGCTGCTGTTCACCGCCCGTCGTTTCAACATGGATCTAGCACCCTATGCGCTGTTTTTCGAAATCGGCACTGATGCCAACACCCTGCAAGAGGCGGTGTTCACCGGCAGGCTGATGGGCGAGGCCCTCGCAGCGTTTTTGCTGGAATATATTAAGTAGCAATAAACAGGCACAATGCAGCAATACTATACGTATGAATGAAACGATGAAGTTACTCAAACGCTTTGCGGTGGTGTGTTTGATATTGCTGTGCGTCACCGCTGCGCTAGGCGCGGCCACCGTGGTGCGCAACAATAGCCGTCTGCTGACCTTTGGTCAAGCGGGGCAGCAAGTTGCGTTTTCAATGGATACCCAGGTGGTTACATTCCAAGCGGGCGAAGTGGCACGTGTGTTGCCTCGCATTAGCCCTTGGCTGCGCTGGGCACGGCATGCGCCGGTGCCGTTGGGCACGTGGTTGATGCTGGCGTATAGTGTAAGATGAAAAGTAGGGGCGGATTTGCATCCGCCCCTACATGCTGATTATAGGCACTTCGTGCCGTTGAAGACATGCCCTACTTGCATCTCAACCCACAACCCGCGCATTTCTCACGGCAATGCGGCGTGGTCTGCGCGGCATAGGCCTGCTCACGTTCACGCAGCAGGAATTTACGCGTCACGCCATAGTCCAGCTGCTCCCACGGGAGCGGCTCTTCTGTTGCGCGTGCACGTAAATAATCCGCTGGGTTAATGCCCAGTTTGGCAAAGCAATCTTGCCACAGCTGCGGCTTGAACTGGTCGCTCCAGCCATCAAAGCGCGCGCCTGCACGCCATGCAGCCTCCAGCACATCGGCGAGTGTTTCATCGCCGCGGGCAAACACGCCCTCCAGCTGGCTGGTTTCACAATCGTGTGTTTTCACCGTGATTTTCTTGCTCTTCACGCTGTCGCGCAGTAGTTGCTGCTTGCGGCGCAGTTCGTCGCCGTGCGCTTGTGCCTCCCACTGGAAAGGCGTGTGCGGCTTGGGCACGAAGTTGGCGGCGCTTACCGTCACTTGCATGCCAAGGTGGACGATTTGCTGCGCCAGCGCGGCAATGCCTTGGATGTCTTCGTCGGTTTCGGTCGGCAGGCCAAGCATGAAATACAGCTTCACGGCTTTCCAGCCGCCTGCTTTTGCCTGCCGCACGGTGGTGAGAATATGCTCGTCGGTGATGTTTTTGTTGATGACATCTCGCAGGCGTTGTGTGCCAGCCTCGGGCGCGAAAGTCAGCCCACTGCGGCGCAGCTTGGCCAAGCGTTCCATCAACGCGGGCGAAAAGGCATCAATGCGCAGGCTGGGTGCGGCCACGTTGACTTTTTGCTGCTCTGTCCAGTCCAGCAGATTATCCAGCAGGGCAGGCAATTCAGTATAGTCACTCGTGCTCAAAGAGCACAGCGACACTTCGTCGTAGCCGGTGTTTTCGGTGACGATGCGGCATTGCTCGCTCACCAGTTCGGGCGATATTTCGCGCACAGGGCGGGTGATGAACCCCGCTTGGCAAAAGCGGCAGCCGCGTATGCAGCCGCGAAAGACCTCGCCCACGGTGCGGTCGTGCACAGCTTCAATCAGCGGCACGGGAAAACTTTCGGGGAAGTAAGCAGTGTTTATGTCATGCACAAGGCGCTTGCGCACCACGCCTTGCGACACACCGGGCACAAAGCAGCCCTCGAGCTGCGCGGCGGCTTGCAGGAATTCGCCCTTGCGGCCTTTATAGATGGATAGCAGGTCGAGGAGTTCGCCCAGCACCTCCTCGCCCTCGCCAATCACAAACAGGTCGATGAAAGGCGTGAGCGGCGCGGGGTTGCAGGTGCATGGCCCGCCCGCGATGACGATGGGCATGTCATCGCTGCGGTCGCTTGCACGCAGCGGCAGCCCAGCTAAGTCCAGCATGTTGAGCATATTAGAATAGCTAAGCTCGTATTGCAGGGTGAAGCCCAGCAAGTCAAAGTTGCGCAGCGGGTCGCCGCTTTCGAGGGCATACAGCGGCAAGCCTACGCGGCGCAGTTCGGCTTCCATGTCGCCCCATGGGGCAAAGGCGCGCTCGCACCAGCAGTCTTCGCGGGCGTTGGCTAGACCATAGAGTATCTTCAGCCCCAGGTGCGACATGCCGATTTCGTACACATCCGGGAAGCAAAAGGCCATGCGCAGCGCAACTTCGGCAGGATTTTTCATCACGCTGCCAGGTTCGCCGCCGGTGTAGCGGCCAGGTTTTTGTATTAGTGCTAAATGCTTAGTGCTAAGTGCTAAGTGATTCATGTTATGCTCCCAGTAAAAATTTGACGAGGGGGGCTTGCTCCCACGGTGTTTTTTCGGCGCATGGGGTGAGGAAATACCGCCCTTGGGCATCCGTGGTGGCGAGGCCGAGTTCACGCAGTGTTTCGGCGGCAAGCCACAGGCGGGCGAAATCCTCGGGCTGCGCTTGCAGCAGCATGCGCTCAATCGGCACAGGTTTTTGTGCAGCTTTCAGCGCACGGAATATCACTGCGCCGTCTTCGCGGGTGGGGCAGGCAACTTGCGTTGGCTCGCGGCGCAGCACTTGCTCAACCAGACGCTCGGCTTGCAGCAGCTTATCGTTGGCCAGCTGGCTGAACTTTGCGTTCTTCAAAACCAGCGACACATCGCGCTGGCCGCGGAACTCGTTGGCTTCAAGCGTCACGGCCAAGTCCAGCACATCGCCTGTGGTGAAGGCGAAATCATCAATTGTTGTGCGAAATGCCATCACGGTGATTTTGGTGCCGTTTTGCTCAAAAGTCAAGCGTAAATGCTTGCCTTCGCCCACGGGGGTGGCGACAAGCAGGGTCATTTTGGGCAGGGCGAACACCGGCTGCGGGTTACCTTGACCGAATGGCTCCAGCAAGGCCAGTTCATCAGCTAAATCCGTGGTGAGATGCGCGGGCTTGAGCTTGCAGTCCACATGCTGGCTGAGAAATGGCATGTTTTGTTTTGCTGCGTAAGTATTAATTTCATCGCGCAGGCGATTGACCTCGCAAGCGGGCAGGGAAAAGCCCGCAGCAAGCTCGTGCCCGCCGAATTTTTGCATCAAATACGCACTGTTTTGCAACATGTGAAACAAGTGAAAGCCCGGTATGCTGCGCCCGCTGCCTTTGGCCAGCTCGCCGTTGAGGGTAATCATCAGCACCGGCTTGCCGTAGCGTTCCATCAGCCGTGCGGCCACAATGCCCACCACGCCCTCGTGCCAGCCCTCACCGGCGAACACCAGCACGCGGTCGTGCTGCCGCGCGGGATTGGCCTCCAGCCATGCGGCTGCTTGGGCGAAAATCTCTTGCTCCACCAGCTGTCTGTCTTGATTGTATATGTCGAGTCTTTGCGCGAGTTTTTCGGCCTGCACTTCATCGCGGCAAAGCAGCAGTTCAAGGGCTTCGTTGGCCAGCCCCATGCGCCCTGCGGCGTTGATGCGCGGCGCGAGCATGAACGAAAACGCCGAGGTGCCAAAGGGTTTGCGCTGCGCATTGGCCACACGCAGCAGGGCATTGAATGCTAAGCCGGGGTTTTCGTTGAGCATTTCAAGGCCTGCGCGGGCGAACACACGGTTGTCGTCCAGCAGGGGCGTGACATCGGCAATGGTGCCCAGCGCAACCAGCTCGGCGTAGTCGGGCAGCAGTTCTTCGGGCTCGCTGCCCTCGAGGGCGCAGACCAGCAAAAAAGCTACAGCCACGCCGATGTAATCTTTGAAAGGCAGTTCGCAGTCATGCCGATGCGGGTTAACGACGGCGCAGCAGGCGGGCAGTTCATCGCCGCACTGGTGGTGGTCAGTGACCACGGTGTCGATGCCCAGTGCTTTTGCATGCGCGATTTCTCGCAAGGCACTCACACCATTATCCACGGTTACAATTAGCTGCGCGCCTTGTTCATGCAGTTTGTCAATTGCTCCCATGGTTAGGCCATAGCCTTCGGATTGACGGTCGGGAATATGCCAGGTGACGTACTCGCTACGGCTCTGCAGATACATGGTCAATAGTGCCGTGGCGGTCACACCGTCGGCATCGTAGTCGCCAAACACGGTGATGTGCTCACCGTGCGCGATGGCCAGTTCGATGCGCTCTACGGCCAGCTCCATGTCGGGCAGGTCGTAGGGGTTGACGAGCGGCTCTTCCTCAAGCCCCAAAAAGCCGGGGAGCTCATCCTCGGCGATGTCGCGGCCAAGCGCGAGCATGGTGGCAAAGGCCGGCAGCTCAAGCTCTTGCGCGAGTGCGGTGGCGGCTTGGCGGTGCTCGGCCAAATTTTTATTCAGCAGCCATTGTTTGCGAGGCATGGCAATCTCCTTACAGTGCTTAATGCTAAATGCGTAGTGCTTAGTTGACAAGCGGTGATTTGTGTGCTATAATAGGCGAAAAGGCTGGAGGAGGGCTATCATGGTAGACTTTTTCGTGCAAATTGGGGAATGGATTTGGCTGGGCATTCAGTATGTTTTATATTTTGTGTTCCTAGGTGTCCTTTGGATGTGAGTAGTTACACACGTAGGTCTAGTTTATCTGCGTGTTGTGCGTAAAACTGCGCAAATGTGCCCTGTGCAATGTGCTCGCGCATGTGCTGCATGAGCGTGTTGTAAAAATGCAGGTTGTGCATCACCAACAGGCGCTGGCCAAGCATTTCGCCGCTTTTGAGCAAATGCCGCAGGTACGCACGGCTGTAGCGCGTGCAGGTGGGGCAAGCGCAGGCGGGGTCAATGGGCTGCTCGTCGCGCTCGTGCTTTTTGTTGTTTAAGTTAATAACTCCCTGCCAGGTGAACAGATGTCCATGGCGGGCGTTTCTGCTTGGCATCACGCAGTCAAACATATCAATGCCCAAGCGCACTGCCTCAAGCAGATTGCTTGGCGTGCCTACCCCCATGAGATAACGCGGCTTATGCTGCGGCATGTGTGGCTCAACCGCTGCCACAATGCGATACATTTCTTCTTTTGGTTCACCCACTGCCAGCCCGCCAATGGCATAGCCTGGCAGGTCAAGCGCAGCGATTTCCTGCATGTGCTGCACGCGCAGGTCTTCGTAAGTGCCACCCTGATTAATACCAAAGAGCATTTGCTTGCTGCCTAGCCGCTGCAACTCAGCCATGCAACGCACAAGCCAGCGCGTTGTTCGTGCATATGAGGTTTTAACATAGTCATACGTTGCAGGGTTCGCCACACACTCATCAAAAGCCATCACAATATCACTACCTAAGTTGTGCTGAATGCGCATGCTTTCTTCGGGCCCCATGAAAATGCGTGCGCCATTCACATGTGATGCAAACGTGACGCCTTCTTCTTTGATATTTCGCAGCTTGGCCAAGCTGAAGACTTGAAAGCCGCCGCTGTCGGTGAGAATCGGCCCTTGCCAGCCGGTGAATGTATGCAGCCCGCCCATGTCGCGCACGAGCTCATCGCCCGGGCGCACGTGCAGGTGATAGGTGTTGCAGAGCATCACTTGGGTGTGCAGTTGCTCAGCCATGTCGTGTGCGCTCACCGCGCCTTTGATGGCACCGCCGGTGGCAACGTTCATGAAGCACGGCGTTATGATGTCGCCATGCGGGGTATGCAGCACGCCAGCGCGGGCGGTGTTTTCGGTTGCGGTTAAAGTAAACATTACAATATTATAGCATGTGCGAGCGAGATTGTCAAATTTCACTTGCAATTTTTCTTGCAACAGTGTATAATGATTGGAGCAATCAAGGAGGACGATGGCGATGGAAAGTATAACTACACATGCAATTGATGAAATCTTACAGCAAGCGATAGCAGAGATGGTGCCTGCGAGAACAGGCGGCACGATTGACGTTTGGCTATTTTTTGTGCTGTTGGGCGCATTGACTGCGCTTGCTGTTGTTGTTTGTGTGTATTGCTACAAGCAAGGCTATGCCCACGGCCAAAATAGTGCTAATCAGCAATGAGCGTGCATTACTTAACAGGCGGAGCAATCCGTCTGTTTTTATTGTATAAATTTTGCTTGTTTTGCTTGCAATTTTTCTTGCAAGGGTGTATAATAGAAGCTGTGCTGCGTGCAGCGGCGGTTACTCCCCTCGCCCTCGAAAGGGGGTGAGCGGTTGGAGGCTACAGAACTGTTGATTTACTTACTGGTTTTTCTGGTGGTTGCAACGCGTTTCTTGGAAACCAAAAACCATGGCAATAAGAAGTAACCGCCCCTGAGCCTGCAAGCTTGGGCGGTTATTTCTCGCTTATTTTTATCTCGGCGAGGGATTGAGAACTTAGCTGTCTGTTAGCGCAGCACAACCCTCGCTTTTATTTTAGCATATTATCTTGCGAATGTCAAGCAAAATATTACACACGCGGAGGACTGTTATGCGCAGCGACGTAGATATCGCGCAATCGGCAAAGATGCAACCCATCACGCAAGTGGCGGCACAGCTTGGGCTTGCGGAAGACGACTTGGAGCTCTATGGCCGGCACAAGGCCAAGCTTTCGCATGCCCTGTTTGCCAAGACGGCAGACAAGCCAAACGGCAAGCTCGTGCTGGTGACGGCTATCAACCCAACCCCGGCGGGCGAGGGCAAAACGACTGTCACGGTGGGCTTGGGGCAGGCGATGGCGCGCATTGGCAAAAAAGCTGTGATTGCCCTGCGTGAGCCAAGCCTGGGGCCGGTGTTCGGCATCAAAGGCGGGGCGGCCGGTGGCGGCTATGCGCAAGTGGTGCCCATGGAGGACATCAACCTGCACTTTACCGGCGACATGCACGCCATCACCTCGGCGAATAACTTGCTGTGTGCGGCGATGGATAACAGCCTGCAACAGGGGAACCCGCTGGGCATTGACCCGCGTCAAATCTTGTTCAAGCGCTGCTTAGACATGAACGACCGTGCCCTGCGCAACATCACTATCGGCTTGGGCGGGCGCATCAACGGCGTGCCGCGCGAGGACCATTTTCACATCACCGTGGCCAGTGAGGTGATGGCGATTCTCTGTTTAGCTGAAGACCGCGCCGACCTGCGTGCTCGGCTGGAGCGCATGCTGGTGGCCTATACCTATGATAATCAGCCTGTGTTTGCCCGCGATTTGGGCGTGTGCGGCGCAATGACGCTGCTGTTGAAAGATGCGCTGAATCCCAACCTGGTGCAGACTCTTGAAAACACCCCAGCGCTAATGCACGGCGGCCCATTTGCGAACATTGCGCATGGCTGCAACAGCTTGCGGGCGACTAAGCTGGCACTGAAACTGGGGGATTATGCCATCACCGAGGCGGGCTTTGGCAGCGACTTAGGCGCAGAAAAATTCCTGCACATCAAGTGCCGCGCGGGCGCGTTTACGCCAAGCTGTGTGGTCATTGTCGCCACCGTGCGTGCGCTAAAGCATAACGGACATGGCAGCTTGGAGGCTGGCTATCCCAACCTGCAAACGCATGTGGAGAACATGCAAAAGTATGGCTTGCCGGTTGTGGTTGCGCTCAACCGTTTTGCCGACGACACGGATGAAGAGATTGCATTTTTGCAGGCGAACTGCCCTGTGCCCATGGCGCTGTGCGAGGTCTTTGCCCATGGCGGTGCAGGCGGTGAGGAACTGGCTAAGCTGGTGGTTGAGGCCTGTGAGCAATCTTCGAACTACACGCCACTGTATGACTTGGATGATTCCATCAAGCAAAAGCTACACAAGATTGCCACACAGCTTTATCGTGCGGACGGTGTGCAGTTCACTCCCGCGGCGGAGAAATCGCTCAAGCGACTCATTGAGTTGGGTTATGATAACCTGCCAGTGTGTGTGGCCAAAACGCCCGCTTCGCTCAGTGATGACCCCGCAAAGCTCGGCAGCCCGCGCGGGCACAGCATCACCGTGCGCGATGTGACCGTGAGCGCAGGCGCAGGCTTTGTCGTGGCCTACACCGGCGACATCATGACCATGCCTGGCCTGCCCAAAACGCCCGCTGCCACCCGTATGGACATTGACGATGATGGCATGATAACAGGATTATTCTAGGAGAGCATATGACATTTCAACACGGCGATGTTGTGCTATATTACGAAAAAACTGGGCAAGGGCCCGCAATCATTTTGCTGCATGGCAACAGCGAAAACAGTGGCATTTTTGATGTGCTGACCAAGCAGCTTGCGCCGCACTACACGGTGTATGCCATTGACAGCCGCGACCACGGCAAAAGCAGCAAAGTGCAGGTGCTCAACTACACCGACATGATGGAAGATGTGACCGCCTTTGTGCAAGCGTTGAAGTTGGAAAAGCCTGTGCTGTTGGGTTTTAGCGATGGCGGTATCATTGGGTTGCTGCTGGCAATGAAGTATCCCGACATGCTGGAAAAACTGATTGCCATTGGGGCGAATATGTCGCCCGCGGCAGTGAAATGGCAATGGCGGTTGGCGATGAAAACCGTGTTTTTCTTCACCCGCAGCCGCAAGTTTAGGCTCATGCTCACGCAACCGAATATCACCACAGCGCAGCTGAACACAATCACCACGCCAACGCTTGTGCTAGCAGGCAGCAAAGATGTGGTGAACAACGCCCATACTGAGCTGATTGCGCAGAGCATATCAGGCAGCACGCTGAAAATCTTAGCGGGCGAAAACCATGTGAGCTACGTGCTGCACAGTGAGAAACTTTATGAGGCGATTTTGCCGTTTTTGACGCAGTGCCTAGAATAGTGCACAGCGAAGCGACGAAAAGTTTTTTAGTTCTTTTTTTCAAAAAAGAACAGAAAGGAAATAGACATGAAAGAGCAATTACTTGAACTTCAGCAACAAGCAACGCAGCGCATTGCCGCATGCGAAAGCACGCAGGAGCTCGAAGCCGCACGTGTGGCATACCTAGGCAAAAAGGGCGAGCTGACTGCCATTCTCAAGCAAATGGGTAAACTCAGTGCAGAAGAGCGCCCCGTGATGGGGCAACTGGCCAACGAAGTGCGCAGCGAGCTGGAAAGCTTGCTGGAAAGCCGTGGCGCGGCACTCAAACAGGCCGAGCTGCAAGCGCGCTTGGCCGGCGAGAAGATTGACATCACCATGCCGGGCACGCAGCGCACGGTGGGGCACAAGCATCCGCTGACCATTGTGCAAGATGAAATCAAAGAGATTTTCCTCGGCATGGGCTTTAGCATTGCCACAGGGCCCGAAGTGGAGTGGGATTACTACAACTTTGAGGCGCTCAACCTGCCGGCCGGCCACCCCGCGCGCGACACGCACGACACGTTTTACATCACCGAACGCATGCTGCTGCGCACGCAAACCTCGCCGGTGCAAATACGCTACATGGAAGAAAACACGCCGCCCATTCGCATCATCGCGCCCGGGCGGGTGTATCGCCAGGACAGCCTGGATGCCACGCATTCGCCGGTCTTTCACCAGATTGAGGGCTTGGTGGTAGATAAAGGCGTGACGATGGCGAATCTTAAGCACACGCTTGACTTGATGTGCAAGCGATTGTTTGGCGAGGCCACGCAAACACGCTTTCGTCCGCACCATTTCCCGTTCACCGAGCCGAGTTGCGAGGTGGATGTGAGCTGCTTCCGTTGTGGTGGCAGCGGCTGTGGCCTGTGCAAAGGCGAGGGCTGGATTGAACTGCTGGGCTGTGGCATGGTGCACCCCGAGGTGCTGCGCCGCGGCGGCATTGACCCGGAGGTCTACAGTGGTTTTGCCTTTGGCATGGGACTTGACCGCATTACCATGACGCGTTTTCGCATTGATGACATTCGCCTGCTGTTTGAAAATGACCTGCGCTTCTTGTCGCAATTTTAGGGGGGAATACATATGAAACTATCAAAAAGATGGCTGAGCGATTACATCAAGCTCGATTGCAGTGATAAACAATTCGCCGATGCCATGACCATGAGCGGCTCAAAAGTGGAGGCCTTTGAGCAAGAGGGCAGCCAGCTGGAAAATATCTTAGTAGGCCTAGTCACCTCCACCGAACGCCACCCCGACAGCGACCACCTGTGGGTGGTGCAAGTGGATGTTGGCAGCGAGCAAGTGCAAATCGTAACGGGTGCACAAAACGTAACGGTTGGGTGCTATGTGCCCGTGGCCATGGATAACTCGACCATTCACGGCGGGCAGAAAATCAAGAAAACAAAGATGCGCGGCGTGGCCAGCCAAGGCATGCTCTGTGGCATTGATGAACTTGGGCTGAGCCTGCATGATTTTCCCTATGCAGTTGACGATGGCATCTTCTTGCTGGGCGACGATTGCACGCGCGAATCGGGCCTGGCGATTCAACAAGCTCTCGGCTTTGATGACATCGTCACCGAGTTTGAGATTACCTCGAACCGACCGGATTGCTTGAGCGTGGTTGGTCTTGCGCGCGAGGCAAGTGCGACTTTCGGCGTGCCTTTCACCGTGCCGGAGCCTGCGGCGTTGCCTGCCGGTGATTCGCAATTGAAAGTGCAAATTGACGAGCCGAGTCTGTGCTATCGCTATGCTGGTGCGGTGGTGGAAAACGTGCGCGTGGCACTCAGCCCGTGTTGGCTGCGTGAGCGGCTGCGTGCCTGCGGTGTGCGGCCCATCAACAACATTGTGGACATCACAAACTACGTGATGCTGGAGTTTGGGCAGCCCATGCATGCCTTTGACCTGCGCTATTTGGCGGGCGGGCAAGTGATTGTGCGCCGCGCTGGGACGGGGGAGAAGATTACCACGCTGGATGGTGTGGAACGCGAACTGAGCGATAACATGCTGGTGATTGCCGACGCACAAAAGCCCGTGGCCGTGGCCGGGGTGATGGGCGGCGAGTTCAGCGGCGTGATGGATGATACCAAAACGGTGGTGTTTGAGTCGGCGTGTTTTTATGGGCAGCAGGTGCGGGCG
>Ga0123355_10010807_pt1 | contig 14032 bp, 10 predicted proteins | sample TergutEmb28metaG_3_FD_89872 | JGI IMG/M metagenome (GOLD analysis project Ga0123355, IMG submission 89872) | Embiratermes neotenicus P1 segment gut microbial communities from Petit-Saut dam, French Guiana - Emb289 P1 | ecosystem: Host-associated > Arthropoda: Insects > Digestive system > Gut ... | reverse complement strand
TCCCCCTCTAAACGCTCTAAAGCGTTTCTGGTTTAGTACGTAAATTTAAATGTCCCGTGAAAAAACTCGGCTCTTCTGCCCAGGCACTAGCGATTTGAATGGAACGGGGAAAGGGTTAAGGTGATACAAAACTATACAGTTTTAAGTTAGACATAAGTATCTCATAACTTTAACTTGCATTGTAGATGAATACAGAAAGTTCCCTGTGAACTACACACTCTCACAAGGCTCCCCTTTCTTATGTACAAACAAGTATACACAAGTACACTCACCCAAAAATATGGTCCTTGTGGTCCACACGGACGTAATAAAGCAGAAATGCAATTTCCACTAACCATAAACTCTAAAAAGCCTATAATTTTTACAGAATACTAAAACATACTTCATTATTATAAACTTACCAAAATTTCCCAGTCATCTGCCGTTACAACAGATACATTTATCCTAGCGACTGAGCAAACACTGGAGCAGACCGAAACTGTGACCTTTTCTTCATCTTTCAACCCCAGCTTCTGGGCATAAGTAGCACTTATACCAACAATATTATCATCGTCATCATCGTTACTATTACTCCTACTACTATGGAATTCTGGGCTGCAAGAAAAATAACCACACTTCTTCATTCCATACTCCAGTTTCAGCACTTGTGACTGTAATAAAATAAACAAACAAGGATTAAATTCATTTTTCAGACACAGCAATTTTGTAACTAGGAAGTTATTACAGTTTTAACTATTTTCATATACACCATTAAGAACACTGCAAAGATAGCATAGAATTTCTGAAAGCCTTATATTTAATGTTCTACATCAAACTTTGAGACTCCAAAATAATACAGTATGTGTTCCAACACCTAACAACAGGACTAAGCCTGATATTTGCAGTATCATCATCATCAGAATCAGAATCAGCAGCAGAAGCAGCACTGTTGTTGGAAGATAAATTTTACCAAGCAAATTATAACAAGATAACAGATTCCACATCAAACAGTGGCATTAACATAACAATCCCATTGCTGTTATTTTTAATAACACCAAACAGTACCTGGATTAATGCAAAGACATGAATTAATAAATGAATAATATATATATATATAGTTTGATATTATTCATTCATTCATTAGTATTCAGCCTTGAAGGCCAGGCTTGGCAGGAACCAGAGCCCAGTCATGTGACTGGTATGACTCTGGCACACTGCATCCTGGGCAAGTTCTTGGGGGTAGTTTGCCATTGTTTTCCCCCGCCTTTAGACATTCCCACTTTAGCCGCCAGGTGCCTCTGTCCGCAACGACGCGAGAGATCCTAGCAGCGAAAGGTGAAACTGTGGGCGAGAAAGATGTCCGGTAGTAATTTTGCCTAAATTCCGAATTCCACATAAATTTAGGTATATTTTACATGCCGCAAACCTACGACATGGGACCGACGGCTTTACTTCCCCTCTGAAGGAAGGTGTGCTGAGGATTTTTTCAGCCTAAAAATCCGACGGCTTTGGCCGGGTTTGAACCCAGCACGCTACCCCTAGACTACCGAAGCCATATTATATATTCTAAAATAATACAATTAATAAACTAAAGAGTAAATCAATTAAATGTACAATGCTGAAGTGAGACAATATTTAAATGAGCAGGCACAATCAAAAACCACAAACAATGATATTAAAAAAAAACTGTACCTCATAAAGATAGCATAGAATTTCTGAAAGCCTTATATTTAATGTTCTACATCAAACTCTGAGACTCCAAAATAATACAGTATGTGTTCCAACACCTAACAACAGGACTAAGCCCAATATTTGCAGTATCATCATCATCAGAATCAGCAGCAGAAGCAGCACTGTTGTTGGAAGATAAATTAGACTCACTCTTTACCAAGCAAATTATAACGCAGAAGAAAAACAGAACTGAAAGACAATATTTAAACACGCACACATATTCAGTTCCTTCACACTTCTTGTCCATTTGAAATGTCTATCCTGTCTTCCCGCACCTTGTTATTACTTGAACTGACATTCCTCATTGTTCTCACGTCTCTAGCTTAAATGACACAGCTTTGCCCATGCCTGCAGGCATCCTGCTCTATAAGCATTTCAGACCACCTTCAAGTTGCTCAGTAGCAGAGAAGTGAATAAAGTTTTAATAGTACAGTGGTATGAGTTTAGCCTGTACAAGCAACAAATGAGACATCTGGATAACATAAATCTTATCATACCACATTATGACAGGAAACTCTGAAGACTTCTCAAATGTTCAATACAAAGCAAATAAATTAGATTTTGAATTTGTGGTCCTCTGGGTTGTGACACTATGTAACTCTGAACAGAGGATGTAACGTCAGAAGCAGCCTGTCCCTCCAAATTTTGTTATCCACCTACAAGGTTACACAGTGTCACAACCCAAAATACTGCAACCTGAACACTCAACACCATAAAACTAAAAAATCATACAAGACTGACCTAAAGATTGAGGCATTACTGTCCTCTCAAACACCGGTAAGTAACTATTTATCACTTGACATGGCATAATGTCCCAAAAGACCTTAATCTTCAACATGGCTGTGAGAACCTCAGATCACTCAAGGTTTCATACTTGAGCACATACATATTGGTTTAGTACCATTGAAAGAACAGTATACATAACAAAAACCACAAGAATATAATAGTACAATCAGTTTCTACCAGGTGACTTCAGAAAAAAATAATACTCATTAATATTCAACTAAAAAGCCTCAAATTTTCATTTCATTCAGAATTTTAATATGTCACGAACACTAATCATCATACTCTACCTACGATCCAAACATCCCAGCTACACTGGTCACAGCAAAATCAACACTGAGTCTCATTCTGCTGGTTACTTAAAGGTTTTTATTAAGTAATTCAAGCCCCAGTTCGCAGGGCTCTTTCAGCAGGTCACTCAAACTGTATATTAAAGGACGGTCAATGTATTAGCACATCAACGTCAAAGAACATATGCCACATTTCACTGCACCTGTCCAAAGCGTAACACATTGATTTTGCATCCAGCAAAGCCAACCCCACAAAAATATTTTACTACAAAAACGTTTTGGATTAAATCATAAAAAGAAAGTATTAAATACGTGAACTTACACTCATAACAATGAGAAATAGCAAGCGATAAGAATATAGACCCATCTACAGCCCAAGTTAGTATTCAAAATGTGTCATGTCATTTATACAGTAGGCGTAACTAGATTTTCACCGCATGTACAAACGACAAAAACTCAGCACTTAACCGACCCACAGGACAGTGCCAAACAAGTTTAAAATAAATGCCATGAAATGCGTCAATTATTGGGTACGATGTACTTGGTTATTCGTCAGGTTCAGAACTGATGCTTTCCTCCTGCCTAGTAGAGTTCCAACAATTTAACAACACTATAGTAAAAGTAAATTTCCTTTCACACCACGCAGCACTATCGCCAGACCCGTGATTCTTACATAGCCTCGCTTAGCGATTGCAAATTCACGTCTAGTTATTGCAACAAAATTGTACGTTTGTCTGCAAAACTCACCATGTTGTTTGTATTCTTGAACTTTTCAAGCCACCTCTCAGAAAAATGCAAGAAGCAATTATGTACTGATATATATTTGACAAAAAACGTCTCAGGCCTCATTTTCCAATATTTACATTTACGAGTCGATTAAATAATACGCCTGCAACTCACATGTTTTCCAACCATCAGCTGATCGCAGAAGGAAAGAGACGAAAAATTAATTTCGTGCGACTAACAGTGTATGTATGTTAAATGAATTATTTATAATGGTAATTTAACATTATTATTTGCGTAAGTAAAACGTTTATGTTATACCCATAATAAATAATGACTATAATATTGCGAGCATTATTTTGTTCGAAATTCGTCGAAAGTTCCTCATGATGAGTGGCGTTTCTCGTGTTTCAGTCGATTACTCTCGCCAGTTCACCAATAAACATTCAGCCCAACTCACAACTCCACTCTGTAGCCAATAGCACGGATTGGTAGTGAAGTTTGAAAGATCGTTTCAGTTAGTGAACTAACTTTAGGCGACTTTGGTTTTGTAGGAAGAAGGTCTGTAGCCGATATCTTCACCTTTTCCTCAATTTCTTAACTGGGTATAAAGTTAGTATCACACTTTATTATAAGTCGCTTTTATTTTCTACATTCTTAGGTATTTAAAAAGAAACCGGAAAGCTGTGCCATTTAAACCACAGGTGCTAACGGCTTTTTGTGTAAAGCAAACACGATATAATTTGTTTTATATGCACCACGTTCTATGCATTAATCAGATGTATAATTTTTTTAAAAAGACCAACAAACATGTCGGTGGTTACTATGTAATAAGATTATGTTCGTACACCCAAGTGCATTTGTTGGTCTTTTTAAAGATGTTATACAATATAAGTTATTTACTTTAAATTCAGCCTTCATAGTACTGAGCTATGTATATAGAACATGTCATGATCAAATACAATACCTATTTCAAATACAAATAAGTATTCATAATCCACTGAAATTGGCTGATGTCATTATTAGAATAATAATTTATTCCTGTAGTAAATGTTTTAATTTCAGTTATGCGACCTCAGAAAGCGAACCAGCAAGTCACCACAACAGTGTTGAAGAAAGGCATTATCACTCGAAGTAAGAAAGTCGCAAATACAGCAATGAATGAAGGGAAGGAACGTGAGGTACCGAAGAGAAAAGCCGAACGCTCTCCAGCTAAACAGAGTCTTAAAAGATCTGCATTTGGAGATATTACAAATGTGAGTAATATTTCACCTTATATGAACTAATGTAGTTCTGACAATTTTATACCAGTATAAACATATATGCAATATAATTTAAGGAAAAGTTCATATGTACCTTACACAGATTTAATATGCATTGTGTAATTTTTAGTACTAAATTCTTTAAAACCAACTAGATCACTGATTTTTCAAATTTATTTTTGAATTAACCTCTATGTGTTACAGACAGTTCCTCTGTCCATCATCAGTAGTTTTTCACAGCAAGTTGTCAGCAAACCTGTATGACATATACCATTGCTGTGTGTACAGTGAAAACTCCTGATGATGAACAGAGGAAAAATGTAGAGTTTTATTTCAAAAATAAATTTGAAAAATTAGTGCATATAGTTGGTTTTATTATAATAATTTATCATGATGCACAGTCACCTGCACATCAAATTTTAGTGCTAAGTGGTGCCAAATATACTGAATATACATTGAAGTAGAAGAGGCAAGATCTTGCACTTTACTCACATTAGATAGAATGTAACCAAACTTAAAATGAAGCAATACATGTTGCTACATGTCAAGGTCAATGTGGTTTGCTTTCATCATTTGAAAGTGACAGTGGTTTATGTGCATTCCAGAAGGTTTCTCTGTAATTATATATGTACTGAAAGGAAGGAGTGCGTTCAGAATAAGGGCCCAGAAATCTTGATGATAGAAAATATTGTGTCTATATTTTGCTAACAAATTAAACTTTATCAAAGAAATATATAACATTTCTCCCTAAGGTTCAGAATATTGATGAAATTTTGTAATTCTTTATACAGAAGAGTATTCCTTTTTGAAACAAAATATATATGGTGAAGAATACTATTGTTTAGGTTGTGATGCCATGCAATTGGTTAGAAATTGCCCATTTTGGAGGCAGAACCTTCTCTCTTCAAAGTACTCTTCTGTCATCTAAATGGAGGCAGCTGGTTCCTCCGGAATGGAAAATTTCAACCAGACTGCATGGCATTACATCCAAGAAAACACTTATTGTAGTCATTTCCATCATAGTCTCAAGTATGACAAGTTACATACTGTTAGTTTATTTTATCAATAACTAAATGTTTCATATAAATTACACAGTAATGAAGGATGAATGTGATTAATAATGACTTTCATTTGTAGGCACTTGGAAATAAGATCACATCTCAAAACATTAAGACTTTATCAAAGAGAGTTACTGCATCAAAGCCTGTTCGTACAGACAAAGGTGCTGTGACAGCAGTAGCTGTACCATCTAAAAGCACAGCTGTTCAACCAGTGCAAAAAACATATAGAACTCTAAAGAAATCATCTGTTTCTACAAACCACAAAGGAACAGCAGCACAAAAAAATGAAGAAATTAATACAGAGTTGAGCACATCTTCAGTAACGGCAAAAGAAATTAAAGAGGATATTTGCGAAGTTTCTGAACCACAGCAGAATATCTCATCAGGCAGAGATTGCAGCAGTGATGGTTCATTGTATGTATCAGCCTTAGAAGACATGTAAGTTATTGTGTGGAATAATATATATAAGTGCAGAGTAAAAGCTGCAATATGGAGAATCTGACATAAAATATTCTTTCTTTCAGTCCCAGTGATGGATCAAGCAGTCAAGGTGAACCACAAGTGCCTGCATTGCCAGTACCAGAACAAGAACCATCTCTAGAAGTTCCTGTACCCACAAGAAACACCGTTTCTGGATTGCCTGAAAATGTTGACGACTTTGACGGTGAAACCTTAAATGACCCCTTCCAAGTTTCTCTGTATGCTATGGACATCTTCAACTACCTCAAGGAGCAAGAAGTGAGCCATTCTTAAATTTGGATGGAAACTCATAATTTGGAATTAACATAAATAACCAGACTTTAAAGTTTCTTGACAAAAGTGTAACAGAATGCAAAATTTAAGGATCTGATAGCAGTGTTGTTGACAATCAACCTCACGGGATGTGGCACTTGTAGCTAGAGTAGTTCTCAGCATTATGAATGCACTACAATCCTTTGAAACACCAAATACTACTAGCCTTACAATAAATTACAATATTCCCACAAGACTGGAATATTCAGTTAACATGTTAAGAACAATATTTTGCACTTTGTCCATTATCAAAGTTGTATGGCAGTGTATGAATCAAGACATGTTTTGTCCTCAACAGTCCTTCATTTCAGCTTGCCTTGAGGTTATCTGTCTTTCTATTTAATGTAACTGCAGCTTTTGCACTTAGCTGTTTGAAATTTTGTTACATTTTTCAGGTGCTGTTTAAAGTTGACAATTATATGGAAAAACAGCCGTCACTTTCTGAGTGGATGCGATCACTTCTTGTTGATTGGATGGTGGAGGTCCAGGAAAGTTTTGAGCTTAACCATGAAACACTGTACTTAGCAGTCAAATTAGTTGACCTTTACTTAATGAAAGTTGTAGCCAGCAAAGAAACACTTCAGTTGATTGGAGCAGCAGCGATGTTTATTGCTTGCAAATATGATGTAAGTGGCACCTAATTGCATGGGGAGAAACTGAATATTTCATAAGTAACTGTTATTTACCTAACTCTGCAGAGCAAATTTGTCCTGTAAAAACTGATGTTTGTTCAACCAGTCAAGAAATTCATTGTATTTCTGCAGTCCGAATAGCCATTGCCATATTCAAAAGAACACACCACCAATCCTTGTTCTGAGCCAAGTGAACTGAGTGCACACACCTCCTCTTTTAAGATCCATTTTAATGCAGTCCTTCCATTCCTCCCATTGATCTAGAATGACTAAGTCTTCATGAATGCACGTGTGTGTGAGACACATGCCCCACTCAGACACTGTAGTGAGAATAACAGTCACAAGTAGAATTATGTAAGATACATTACTGGGGCATTTCCTGGTTCATGTGATTTAATGCCTGGTCACAAGTGTATTACTAATGTTCTGTGTGAAATGTTTAATTCCAGGAACGCATCCCTCCCCTTGTGGAAGACTTCCTTTATATATGTGACGGTGCATATACTCAACGTGAACTAATAAAGATGGAAACCAATGTTTTAAAAGTCATTGACTTTAAACTTGGGATTCCTCTGTCATACCGGTTTCTACGTCGATATGCAAGAGTAAGAATTTCACTGTGGCTGTCTCATTATATACCAAAGCCTGTTTCAGAACATGATACTTGTCATTTTTATCCATATGTTTTCACATGAAGTCCCTTGGTTTACTTGTTACAGTGCGCTAAACTTTCCCTGCAAATACTGACATTCGCACGATACATTCTGGAGTTGTCGCTTATAGAATACAACTTTGTGTCAGAGTCGAGCTCCAAGATAGCGGCCGCAGCATTACTGTTAGCAGTGAAAACCAAACTTCTGGGTGGCTGGACACCTAAACTGCAATATTATTCAGGTGTTACCTTCGTTCTTTCATATTAAAATACCGTATGTAATGAACTCTGCTGAATATGTGATGGTATGTTTACAGTGGCCATTAACATGAAAATGTTGCTCACAGAACTGGTAGTTATGCAGTGCCTCTTTTCAGGAGTAGAGCTCGGTTCCGTTATGTTGTGCTTTTTTAAACAAAACGAGGATCGAACATGTCCAGTATGGGTACCTCACATTTGCAGTGCGGTGCACTACAAATGAAGTATATGTTATTTCTGCCAGCAAATGCCATGCTATCTTGAAAGGTGACTGAAGTGTGAATAGGCCAAATTGTTGTGACAGTTCTTTTTGCTACAGCAAATCATTTTCAATGAATGTGCCTCACCGTTTCATCAATTCTGTACTTCAGCCCTTGCCTAACATGCATATGGCATATTAGGCAAGGTGATATTCAAAATGCCAAACATCAGGTGTTTCTAATGGCTAGTTATGGCCTGTCTTAATGCAGTCTTTACTGTAACTCCTGTCTGCTGCAGATCACACTGCACTTTTAATTCTGGCACTAGAGGGTTAATGTATGGTTATTTCTGCCTATATTAACCCTTTGACGACTATAGTGGTCACACCGCACCGCTAACCTCTAAACGTTGCATTTTATATATTTATTCAACAAATATAGTTACTGAATATTTTAAACACAGTATATACTCTCCGTTTTTTCCTCTTCAAAATGCAGTTTGTTTCATAAATCTAACATATTTGGTTCCTGTTTTATTCACATTTTATATACAGGGTGTGCTAAAATTTAAAAAAATAATTCCGGCGTCAAAAGGTTAATAACCCATCTGAAATTTTTTATATGTTCGCTCAAGTGGTAACTCTTCTGACTTATATCTGGGATATTACATGATTTGCAGGAATTAAATCGAGTCTGTTCTTTTCTAGGTTACAAGCTGGAAGATATTAGGGACCTTGCTCACCGGCTGAATGCAATGCTTCATAAGAAGCCAAAAGCAGCTTTGGCGACTGTTAGAAATAAATATTCCCATAAGTATGTAATCAAAATTCAATCAATTTATTAATTACATTTTCTCTGTTTTAAATAGTGTGACATAATGTAAATGGACATTTCGTGCTCTGACTTATGTGACTATGTTTTCTATGCAATTTGCAAAAGTTCATAAATGCATGTTAGTCACCATACCTATCTGACCACATGCAAACAACGAAAATGCAGACGTGTATGTAAATTCTGACAAAACATTATTGAACTTTTCAAGCCTTTTAATGAGTCTGGCTCTCAAGTGGGTAGTATTTCAGTTACTCTACAAAAAAATGCAAAATTTTAAATTACACTTTTGAAAAATGTTACAACGTAAATTTCGCTTGTATTCTCCTGTTCTGTGCTTGTGATTACAATTCTTTTTCTCTTTTCTACAGGATATTCTTCGAGGTTGCTAAAATTCCTCTTCTGGAGAATCTGGACATATAAAATGCACATTCTTGTCCTGAGAAACGACCAGGCTCTGTGTGTATGTGTGTGTGTGTGTGTGTGTAGAGTGAATGAGTGATAATGAATCCAATATGTGAGCCAATAATAAATTAGTGCAATCTGTAACAACGCCCGTTTCAACTGTGTTCAATTAATGTCAACTAAGGAAGAACTAAAAATTGGAACACCAATTACATACTGTTTTAGAAATATTTATGTTTTATATTGCCTTGTATTTATATAAAATTGAATAGGCAGTGATAAAATTCATTGTAAATTGGGAGTAAGTTTTCAGAGGTATTTTACGAGCACAACTAACAAACAAAAATGCACAGTCAGTTACGTCGCATTTGTGTTACAATGTAATTTTGACATTTGTTTCTGTTTGAAGACTTGCCTGTTTTTGGTAATGCTAAACTAACTTTTTTAATGCACTGAGCCATAGTTTTGAAATGTGATTAGCAAGGTTTTCTTATGGTTTTAATTTTTGTCACAGGGTGACCATTTGGTACCGAGTTTTTTGTAGTATAATGCAGAATGAAAAGGCCAAAAGTTTATACCTCAAGAGCAAAAAATTTGGTAACACAAGAAAGTATTGCTGATTCTTTCAGTCAGTCTTTCTTGCTTTTCTTATGAACACACATACACATTACTTTGTCACAAACAGGGAAAGAAGCTTCTTCAGTGAAGTATATGTAAAATTTGCAAGACTGGCACAGTAATTACGATAATAGGCACTTGTACCATAAAGTACTTCAGTCAAACATGTGTGAACCCTTGTATTTAAAAATGTCATTTTCTATCTTACCTAATGTATCCCAAAATTTTAGAAATGGAATTCCTTCTGGATGTTGGTCACATTTTAGATTATCATATTTAATAGGTACACATTTTCAAGTTTTGTATGGTGTGGACTGTTTATAGATTATTGCAAGTTTTTATGGTATGGTTAAAATAGCTCATGAGAAGATTAACCAAGGCAACTGCCTTACATTAAGGCATACAGATTACAGTTTCTCTTAACTTATCCATAATTACAACGTGAAGCTCTTCAAAGCTGTTTCAATATGGCATCATGCATAGTATACTGGCATAAGCATGTTAGAATTGTAAAGTACACGGTGTCCCTGAACACAGCAGCTTTATCACATAGAGAGCCTGCATCTGCTGGCATTCTGTGACGGGTGCAGTATTCACATTATATTTGTAAGTTCAGCAATTTATGTACATAGTAAGTTCTTCTAATACTTTACGATATACTGTACATAGTTATGTGTGTGTGTCATTGGAGATGAAATGATTCAACAGATTAAAGAGGTGCAGCTTGCACAAAGAGTCGAGGCATGGGACTTGGCAGTTTTTTTTTAATGGAATACAGTTCTTAGCTCTTAGGACTAAAATTAATGTCCATATAACAAGACAAAAACCTATCTGGTTATCACTACATACATTCAGTTTAAAATATGTGTATACTTTTTATGCCTGAAACATGAAGTTCCTATAATGGAACATTTTAAACACGTATTCAAGTGGGCTTATCAACTGTAAGCTGAAATGTTTTTGTATTTAGATTAATGAAGACTATGACAAAGTCTGTGGTCGTTGGTTAAGAACACATGAAAATTAACATGATGTAAGCATGCCTATATTTTTATTGCATAATTAATTTCAAATGTGGTAAAAGATCTAATGAGAACGTCACAACAAGAACACAGTCACCATGCATGAAGAAAAAAATAACTGGTTAAAAGAAAAACTGTTAAACCTATTGGCAGTTTATCTGAAGTATGTTAAAATTGTATTATGATGCACTTAAAATTAATCTGACTGTGACTATATTCACAGTCAATGTCCACATAGCAACACTACATATATTACTTTCTATTTATTCATGTTAACTACAGGCCATGTGAACATTTCTAGAAATCTTAATGTGAGGGCCGAGGTATATTCAGTGTACCAGTTTTTTAAAGGTTTTTTTCTGTCGTAGGTGGAACACAAAGTGTACAATATAAAATGTGATAAACTGCATTGTTTTTTACTTAACCATACCATTCTTCCCATAAAATTCACATATTCTTTATGCCTTGGGGTCTGAAATGCTTTACTGAAATACAAAGTTAAAAAAAAAATTAACACATCTATTCTGACCAGCTCTCTCAAGGTGATTCCTATGGTCATTTATAGGAGTGCAGAACACAAAACAATTTATCTCTGAACTTATGGATATGGATGAAATATGGTGCTGACATCTATGCAAAGTTGTCAGGAAATGTTCATTTTATGTAAGATACATCCCACTCTGCTAACTGCCTAAACACACAGCTGGAAGTGACAGCATTATAGTTGTCAGATAAAATAAGGATGCTGTACTTTTCAACAGGTATTATGGTCATCAAATATAGATTAAATAAGTGACTCATGTAACATCTATGAGGGAGATGAGAAAAGCATATGAAATTTTAATTGGAAACCCTGAAGGAATAAGGCCACTTTTGAAGCCTCTGTGTATGTGGAAGGTTAATTAAAATGGGTATCACAGATGTAAGATGCAAGGTGATGGACTTAATTCATCTGGATCCAGTGGTAGTAACTTCAGAACAGACTACCTGAGTCTCCTTTAGCATGTTAGAGATTCTTCTCAATGTCATGATGTCAATAAACTCGTAACTACTGTGTGCTTCTTATACAATGCTACAGAGACCCAATGTTAGCACTGAACTAGTCTAATCCAGCTTGCTTTTACAAGCAAGTTTGTTGCATCATAATTTCAAAATCCTGTATTTTTTGCTTTCAAAAATTGATCATCCTGTTTGAAGGAAAAATTAACTTTACATACTTCAAACAGCCTGTAAGATAAATAAACTTTTCTTGCTGTTGCATCCTGTACATTTTAGTATTATACAAACTGGGCAGCTATATGTATCTTAATATAATCTAAAAATATGACTGCTATATATAGAGCACTTTTTTTTTTAATTATGGGATGTGATACCATGTAGTTTGATAACTACATATCAACTGTTTTTAGGCACCTGTTGGCTCCATCCTCAGGATGTAAGCCTGTCAACTGCACTATATCCTGCCACATCCCAGGAGACTCTACTGTTGAGTCTAACAGCCTAATTTTTTGAACTATAAGAAGATCATGTAATTCCATGTGGCACAGAATTAAGCTCACCCTGCAGCATTAGCTATCAGAGATCATCCTTATTTTCATAAATTATTAAAATACTGCCAATAATTTACACATACTGCAGTTATTATCACAGATATATTTCCTTACCTCGCAACAAGGATTGGTTTTCAGAAGTAAAGGAAGTGCAGTGTGTTCTAATACTTCACAGAAGACTATTATGAGGTAGGGGATTTGTGAAGGAAACAGTGTTTACACACTCAAGCATTAACTCCATCTGTAAAATGACAGTAACAGTAGTTTATTCAGTTGAATGTAGATATACATAATTAGTATGAAAATAAATCAAAAAGAAATAAACTACAAAAATAAATTAAGGAAAAGTAAACTATGAAAATAAATTACGGAAAAGTAAAATATAAAGCAAGATTCCTAAGAACGGCCAAAAGCATATCGTTATAAATGCCAATGTTGTGAGATACAAGGACATTATGGCAGTACTGATATTACTGTTTTCTGAGATGTGATGCCATGTAGTTTGCTATGCAGGTAGCAAACTTCCACAGGAACAAACTACTGACCTTGAAGATGGAGGAAGCAGGTTCCACCAACCAAAGTGCATGGCATCACAACACAGCATAATATAATGTTAATCCTGACTTAGTGAGAATCTCATTATCTGACATGTGCAAGGACCCTGTTTGGACTTCCCATGCAACATAAGACAAATCCATTATCTACACAAAAAACAGCTTTGGAGTCAGTATTATCTTATGTCAATGTCTGGGCTTTTGGTTTGTTGAGTGCTCCTACAATTCTTAATTATCACTTTCCTATTCACACATTTTCTCTTATACGAGGGGCGGCTGATAATTAATGCACACAGTGAAATATCTAGAAAAAGAGATCATGTATTTAAACAAATGAAAGTAGGAAATAAAGTACAATATTTTAGCTACAAATTGACATACTTATTTTTCGACATAGTCGCCTTATCGTTCAACACATTTTTCCCAAAGTAAAACAAGTTTATGCATGCCGTCAATGAAAAATTCAGGAGTTCTTTGTTTGATCCATGATGTCACAGCTTGCTTCACTTCATCATCTGAGGTGAAATGAGTCCCCTTGAGATAACTCTTGAGGTGAGGAAGGAAACGGAAATCGCTTGGCGCCAAGTCAGGGCTGTAGGGCGGATGGGAGAGAACCTCAAACTTCAGCGTCAACATGCGTGGCACCCATCGAGAACAGACTTTTGTGTAGCCAAGTAAACCAATGATAT
>Ga0123355_10010806_pt1 | contig 14035 bp, 12 predicted proteins | sample TergutEmb28metaG_3_FD_89872 | JGI IMG/M metagenome (GOLD analysis project Ga0123355, IMG submission 89872) | Embiratermes neotenicus P1 segment gut microbial communities from Petit-Saut dam, French Guiana - Emb289 P1 | ecosystem: Host-associated > Arthropoda: Insects > Digestive system > Gut ... | reverse complement strand
GGGAAGGAGACCACTGGGGAGACCTAGGCGTAGATGGGTGGATAATATTAGGATGGATCTCCAGGAGGTGGGATGTGGGTATATGGACTGGATTGGGCTGGCCCAGGATAGAGACGGGTGGCGAACGCTTGTGAGTGTGGTAATGAACCTTCGGGTTCCGTGAAATGCGGCAAATTTCTTGACTAGCTGCAAACCAGTTAGCTTCTCAAGGACTCTGCACCATGGAGTAAGTAAGTTAAGTATATTCCCAACAATATTACAGCAGGATATCACTATAGGATGTGTTCACTGTCATGTACCACTACAGCAGTTGCATAAATATACAATTATTGTGGCCATCTTTGCTGATATAGGTAACACAGTCAGTTCTCTGTACATAAAGAGTCAATAACCAACTTTTAAACCCTAACTCAGAAGTGCTAACTATTTGTAAATAATTACCTATTCTCAGTTGAATATAATTATAATTTTGAGCTGCCAATGCTTCTATTGCTTTCCAAGCACTGTCAGTCATAGGAAATGCCACACCAGAGAGAGTCTGGTGTCTCGAGTCAATACCAACTCCAACATTGACTTCAGTGCGTCGTAATTCAGCCAGCTCTTCTTCAGCTGATGTAAGAGGTGCCGGTGTTCCAGCAGCTTGTTTATGCTGGCGAAAACCACTCAAAGTAACATCTTCCTATAAAGAAATGATCACACATTATGTGTTAAATTCAAGACCATTACGTGCTTTGTTGATCTTTTGCATTTTCTGAGCCAGTTAACATTTCAAATAGCACTTCAACACTACAATAACATACTGTCACTGGAATCAGCTGTACTCAGCAATCTGGTTATGCACAGTGCTAAAATTCCCCTTCTGGATCCAACCTTTCTTGTTATAAAAATTTTATACAACACTACAGAAGAGTTGGCAGAATATGTTAAAGAATGAGCTGTGACAGGATCTCTCAAAACAGTATGATTCAGCCTATATGAGAAAACACTTAGGGAGCCCTTTTTTTACCAAGCAATATCATCACAAAATGTTCTTATGACAGAATCATGCAGGACTAAAAATACTTGATTGTTGTCTACTACTGGTTACATACATTTGTCCCAGTGAAGTATTCTGCAATTTCCATAATCATAAGATACTCTCTTGTTATTTTGATGCTGACTTACAATGGAAGAACCCATCTTACATTTTAGTAAACATGTCAAAGCGAACATTTGATTTACTGTATTACATACAGGCACTGTTGCATGAAGTTCTTCTATTATCTGCCCACTTCCAAATTCCTGCTTTAATGTTGCCTTTGTTGATGCATACAACATCTTCTGCCGTATAGCAGAGCTATCTGGTGACCAATTGATCAGCAACCATTCATATCCTGATGTGTTCTGGGAATCTAATCTTTTAACAAACAAAATAAATGAATGATGTTAGTATGAAACTTCAGGTGGGGCATGCCATAGCACAGTTGGTTGAGGCACCGCACTACAAGTCAGAAGATCATTTTTCTTTGACATAATCCTTCCAGCCCTGGAGTCGACTCTGCCTCTAACAGAAATTAGTACCAGGAATAATTCCTGGGGATAAAGGTGGCTAGTGCATAGGGCTGACCTTACCACCTTCATGTGCCAATTGTCTTGAAATCTGGAAGCCTCAGCTTCCTGGAAACCTCATGGTCTGTCCAGGCCTGTAATGGGCTTGCTTTATGACACTTCAAGTAGGCTCTTCTTTTAACCTTGAAGAAAGTTAAACTCATTTTGACAGGAACAGTGTCTTACTGGAGAATTAACAAGTAAAGATAAAGTTCACTCTATAATCTGCCAAGAAGGCAGAGAAATTGAGTAGAGATATAGCTCTTTTGCTAGAAGGGGTGGGTGGTTCTCGTACTGGAGAATACATAACTGCACTCTTCTCCCAAGAATGTAGCACAGTTTTGCACTCAAACTGATATCATCATATTCAGAACCGTGTGTTCATTTATTAATTTACCACATCACCTTCTGCACTGGTTTCAGCCAGCCATGATAACAAGTGTTACATGTAAACTAAAAAGCCACTCTTACCTACATTTCAACAAAAAGGACTTCAATTTTAACAGGTACTGTCACAACTTTTTTTCCTATGAATTAGCATGTCTTCTCTGTTAAGTATTTCATTCTCCTGCCTCAATTCTTATTTCTCATCTTACTAATATACACAGTACACAATTTATTAGATACCGATATTGTTAATCATGAAGGTTACATTTATACTGCCTTAGCCAGGATCAATCTTGAACAAGAAGATTCGTTTCCACCAAATGGAACCTTAACTCTCTTACCCCTCATAAATAAAGCTTCCAGATCCATTTGAACCTAGCTATCAATGAGCTATCTGTATTTCGTAACAGTATTAGAATTCATATATTACACATTTAAATAAAATTACTCTATAGGATTCTTTGGATACCAAGTACTTTCCTAACTGTCATTCTTTCAAAAATCATCCCTCATGTGGTGCTACCCAAAAGTCCCCGGAATAGGAATGCCGCGCAAAAACTGCTTGTAGTACAGTTGTGTGCCGCTAGACATCGTGAGCTGTACCCTTTATGAACTACTCTGCCATGCAACATTCTGCTGTGAGGACATGTGTGATTTTCTGTGCATTTTTGTGATGTGTTAGTGCTGCTTTGCAATCGTACCAACCTGTTAAAATGAATGATGTGAAGGAGCAAAGGATCTGTATCAAATTCTGCTTTAAACTCGGCAAGACGGCTTTATAAACATACAGAATGCTTAAAGAAGCATTTGGTGATGATGCCCTAGGCCGAGCGCAAACCTACGAATTGTTTAAGTGTTTCAAGAACGGATGCGTGTCAGTCAATGATGAAGAGCGTTCTTGACGACCTTTGACCTGAACCACAATGAAAATGTGGCAAAAGTTTGACACTGAAGGCATTGTTCATAAGGAATTTGTTCCATCAGGACAGACGGTGAAGGGAAAATTCTATTGTCACGTTCTAAGGCGAATGAGGGAAAACATCCAGCGCAAATGCCCAGACAATTGGCGCAACAACTCCTGAGCCCTGAATCATGACAACGCTCTGGCTCACACGTCGCTTGTTGCGCAGCAGTTTTTGGCTCCTACGAATAAAACAGTCATCCCCCCCACCCTCCCTACTCACTGGACATCACCCCCTGTGATTTCTCCTATTCCCGAAGATGAAATTGCAACTCAAGGGGCGACACTGACAGCGTTGAAGAGATCCAGACCGAACTGCAGAATGTAATGAAGATGCTGACACAAAATGAATTCCAGATGTGCTTCCGATCATGGAAATCCCACTGGAATTACTGTATCAATGCCAAGGGGAACTACTTCAAAGGGGATGGGGCAAATAGAAATTTCATTAAGTGGTTAAGCTATGGCACAGGAATTTCAGGAACTTTTGGGTATCACCACATATACACTCCTTATACTCTACCTAATTATACACAGTATACTAATAATGGTGTTTATACAAGTACTGTTATATTCAAATACAAATGCATGTACATGCACATAAATAAATGTCTTCCTAACGTTAAAAATGTCTGCCTAATGAACAGATATTGTAAAAATTAAACATTCACTACACTGGTAAGTCTAACATAAGTAACTGGATTTCAAATTCATCATCAGTAAATGTGATGAGATTGCTTTCACTCTTTCCTACTCCTGAAATAGTAGACTGCAACAGAATTAAAAAGTCCACGTCCATTTTAACATAGTTAAAATACAATTTCAAAATTAAATTAAAATAAAACACTGGGCTATAGGAACATACAATAGCCTTTCAAATGGAATGAGTAAATGGTTAAAATGCACCTACGCAGAATGGTTATTGTTATGTTTGCTACTCAAAATTAACTTCTTTGTGTCACCCTCACTTAACCCTTTGACGCCGGAATTAAATTCCTCCGAGCAATGCTGCCTACCGGAATTTTTTACTGGGGCTTTTAAATTTTAATGCTTACTCTTAGAAAAAAAAGTACATCTCATAGATTTTTCCTTCAAATTTAATGAAATTAAACTTTGCACTGTGCTTATGAATTGGTTAATCCAGGAAAAAGTGTTTACCTATTTTTATAATAAATTTAGGCCTGTGAATCGCATGTATTGTATAAAATGTGGTGTATATAATTCATTACTCACATAATTCTGGCTGCTGCGTAAGGTCTGTGGCACCTTGGATCACCGTTTTATCACGACACACAGTATTCACAAAGAGGGTGATATATTACAAATTTACTTTTGTATGATATTCCACTAAACAAGGCACCATGCACAGTGCCACATCACATCTGGCACACTGTGCCCTTTCTTTGGCTGCGAGAAGAACAAAGACAGCAGAGAAGTTGTGCTGATTTTGCTGGCCATTGTTTGTTATGGCTACTTCTGCTGAGGCTGACTGCTGTTATTGTTCCTCTTCTTCCCCAAAACAGTCTTCTAGCATTGCTAGCTTTCGCACCTGATTCTGAGGCCGTGTCAGCAACCAGAATTTCACTGATGGCTTCCTCCTCAAGTTTCATTTATTTTTTTCTGACCATTGCTCAAGACCCACAATCATCTGCCTTGTTTAGACTACTATGTATGACCCAGCACAGTTTCAGATGTAATACCAGTCAGATATGAACGTCTTCGACAGTGACAGCAAAACAGATCTAAAGCTACGATGTGATTGCTGTATAAAAATTTCAGCTATATGAGGGTGCCCAAGATGTTGTTACTAGATTGACAGCTGTATGTTGCATGTTACTACCCCAAAACCCCCACAGATTACCCCTGCACTATAAGAGGCATATCTGTGGGCCCTTCTGTAGCTGTAAACATCGAGTTTTGTGGATATCTCCGATTTTTGAGTATTAGTTTTGTCTGAATTATATGAGTACAGTATGCCACTAACAACTTTTCTAGTCAACAACTAGAGTTCACTTCATATGCCAGTGTTGATATTTCAACCCACAGTGAACCCCAGAGCAAGCAACAGTCAAAGCAAGCAGTGTCAGAACTGTATTAGTCAGCTGGAAAAAATGCACAGTTACTAAGTGTCTATGTATATATCGGTGTTTGTAGAGGGGTTTAGGAGGTGTAGGGGGAAAATTCTGGCTCCTGAATGAAAGCCTGACCTTCATGGGTCATGAAGCATAGCAAGCCACAGCAGTTAACCGAATAGGAATGAACAAAATTCCTCCACACTTCGACACACTGTTTGCGATGTCTTTATAAGTCGTTCAGCCATTTAAAGGGCTCACTGTGTGATGTCTTTATAAGTCATTTGGTGTTAAAGGGTTAATTCAGCAATACAGTGTGTGTGCATGCACATAAAAGACAGCATTCTCACCATTTATTATAATCTAAATTCAAATGCTCTTACTTTTCTTATAGATTGAACCTAGATTCAGATTGTGAACAACTGGTAGCACTGAGCCTACAACAGACTGTTTCTGGCTGATATAGTGAGATGACAGAACTATTCAAGTGGAAACAAATATGTAACATCTTGTGTTCAATAAGTATGTAAGTTCCAGTTGTTGTTAAGGAACTCACATTGCCTATGAAGAGTATACGTGCCTACCTATTTGAAGACTCACAGCCTTCAAAAACAATTTCTTTGAGCGACTGCTATGAAATAAAACTAACATAAACTTTCCTGTAATAATACAATTTTCTAACACTGTGGATCATAATAACAGTAAATATACATGCCAAATCCTGCATTAGGAAAATAAGCACATGAAGTTACGTATGTCAAAAATTTCTTAATGTGGCCAGATTTATTACCTGAATAGAATATATGAAGGCTGTTCATCTTCAATTAAGGGTGTCACCACACTGTTATAATCTTCTTCCCAGGTACCAGAAGCTTCTTTGAATGAAGATAAGGTAAGTTCCTCTGGATGGGAAAAGCATGTTATTAATTTTTTACTGTTTATTACTGTAGGATAAAAACTCAAATTTTAACATAAAAAAATTAATGTTTTTATTTTCTGACAATAAGGTGCAAATCACCATAAATATACTGCTCAATGATTGCAATAGTGCCACAACCCAAAAATTAACATTTGGAGTTAATACTACATGCAACAATACCAGCACAATTGTTAGTTGAATCATACCCAGCTACATGTCATTATTGTCAGATGCAGTTATTTTTTTGAGCCCAATTGTATTAACTACAAATGGGCAATTTTTGGGTAGTGGTACTATTGCTTTCAGTGAGCGATATGTCACAGTTGAAGTAGAATTTATCAACTGGTTGGACAAAAAAAATGACAGTACAGAATCACGCAGAGTAGATAATCTCTCTGATAACACATGTTTCAGATTTATTTTCCCATGAAGGCAACAATTTTCTGTTTAATCCGTATCAGTCCCTTTGCATTCCAATGTCCCTGCATAGAACAGATGGCCATTTCACTTCATTTTTTGCTCATCACTGAACCACAAGGGGTAAATGCACACGCACTGCAAATTATAATGTAAAATTCAACATACAAAGGCAACTGAAGGCAAAACATAACACTGCATAAATATCAACACCATGGACTACTTGGTGAAGGATGCCATCAAGATCTAGCTATATCACAAATTTGACACACAGGATTCACCGTACAGTGTACATGGGTACTTGGTCACCAACATTCTAAAATGAAGTATGGCCGTATGATAACAATGGTACAAAGGACCGGAGACGAATAGCATGAAGGAGTGTTCAATTTAAACGATATGGACCATGATGACAGGCAGCCTGTTACTTCCCAGTGATCCCTTTGTTGACACATCAACTGGAGCCAGTGTCTGTTTATACTGCATAATAACTCCTTTATATGGTTGATTGCAAGAAAAGAATTCAATGCCTAATTTATAATTATCAGAAGCATCCAGTATACTTTAGATTATGTACGGCTGAGTGAAGTGGCTTCAGATGTAACAGTTTTTGCACCAATGGAGATTTAACTACAGGTTGATGGGAGTTGTCTTGCATGATTGGTCTACTGGAATGGTTGCTTCCCTACCAATTATGTTTAATAATCTGATGTCAGTAACTTTTTATACTATTTCATTCCTGCTTATACACCTTTTACAACATAGAAAGCATGACAATTGGCCCATGCAGATCATCTCTGTGCCTGGTGTTCACATTACAAAGCTCTGAATTTGACTGAAAATATTGACAGTTATTGAATCTGAATATCACTAGTGTATAGGCCTCTATAGTCTCATGCGAGGTTCGTATGCAACATGCTAAAATAAACATGCATACAGAACATTTCTCTCAGCACTGGCAACACTTACTTGAGCGTACATTATGTTTCTCCAGAAGATTATACCACATGATAGGACTAATTGGAAGCATGAGAAATACAGTGTTTATTCTACACTAGCAAGAAATCGGGCATATCTCACTGCAAAGGACACTGATTTCTATTTGCGCTATTATATCGTATATGTGAGTTTTCCTGTTTGTCATACGGAGTGTAGTAATTTCACTTTCACCTATAATTTCGCAGTACCGTGTTTTCGTATCAGTTACGGGTTCGTTACTGGTTAAATATGTTTATAACGTTACGCCACCTGTCACGCTTCAGCGGTTTTCGTATACTTACACATACCATTTAGGATGGATACTTTAAATACACGAACATTTCCGCCACGGCATTTTCCGAAGAACTTTTTGAGGGCAGCGTTGGCTGAAAAAAAAAGGCATTAATTTATATTATGAACGATTCTTTTAATCACTTCCAGCATACTGAGGTTCATCTTTACGGAGTGTTGACTGCTATATCTGAACAAAGTTTGTGCCCACAGCAGAAAATCAATACGTTTACATCTATAATTACCACGTATTCCGGTCTGGTGTGACATTTTATATCTCCGACATCAACTCGCTGCTGCCAACACCCAATCCGATCCGCCTGAACAACCATGGACCAACAGACCCATGGATTACACCTTCCCACCTGTGTTTATCTCTGCTCAAAACTACATTGTTCGCTATTTGATACCAATCACTGGTTAAGGGGTGATATTAATTGTAAAACTTCAAATTCTGCTGCATGCCAATTATTACCTACATGATACGGCCACACGACCTCTCCCTTGGGGAGCGCATGTACACACAAAATTAATACCATCGATTATAAGGATAACGATTCGACCAACGAATTAAGATTACTGATCCGTGGCGATGTCATAAAAAAGGTTGGGACATCAATGAGGTCATCACGGACGATATGTAAGGTATATCACAGATAAGTTACTTCGATATAAATCGAGTTTGAGGACAGATATTGCATCTCATGGGTGCAGCCTACTATTGCGAGAAAAATTTCGATTTTCTGTTCGATACTATCAGCTAGTAATTTGTCAATTTTGACGTTAGTAGTAATTTCGGCTGCTCGTGCAGTATTAATGACATTCTGTAGAGATGTATATATTAACAGTTATTACATAAATTAGCACACAATTGTAAAAATTGTACTGATGTTTTGCCAATGACCTGTAACTTCATACGACGTAAAATAAGAGGGAAAGATGTAACATTTTTTATGACATGAACGTGTTGTAGTTTATCGAAACAGTTACGGGATGTAAAACAGAAATGATTCAGGAAGTGAAGTAACATACTCATGACTGTTACACAGTAGTCTTTTTCACGATGGCTTTTGTAGCTTTATCAAATAATCCAATGAACTTCACCGAAAATCAACACGGAAATGTTGTACTGGAGAAATTGAAGGCCCAGAGAGAACAAGGAAGATTTTGTGATGTGACTTTGTATGTGGAAGGAAAACAGTTTCGTGCGCATAGAAATGTTCTGGCATCTTGTTCACCATATTTTGATTCAATATTGAAAATGCATCGAACTGTTAAAGAGCGGCTGACAGTTACCTGTCAGAACTCTGATATATTCCAAAGTTTACTTAATTATATGTATACTGGATCAGTAGTTATAGATAAAAATAATGTTACGGAATTGTTACGCCTTGCTAATCATTTTCTTGTAACGAAGCTTAAAGGCTACTGTGCAGAATACTTGGACAGATACTTGGATATCACAAATTGTCTGTCTGTTAGAGAAATGGCCGAAAAGTACAACATGCCTGCACTATCTAAGGCAGCTACCTTGTTTGTACAAGTGCATTTAAACAAAGTTATTTTACAGAATGAAATTCTGACTTGTTCATTGCCAAAATTTGAAGCATTTCTCTCTGACAAGGTAACCTGTTGTTTAAGCATAAATATTTTTTCAAACTCTGTTTGCTAGATTTCATAATCATTCTCTTCATGGAATTTTATTGTTGAGGTTTATGTTATTCTGGTAATGTAGAATTAGAAGTATTTCTTTCTCCTCATTTCTTTTCAGTCTTGGACCGTTCCTCAGAATGCTGTTCTAGGTCTAATTGCTCGGTGGATCAATTATGATGTTACATTAAGGGAGCGCCATATGAGAACACTGTTAATGTTTGTGAACTGGAATACTCTTGATGGAGGTGCTATATCTGAACATATTGATCGTGAACCATTGTATTCAGCCAGTGACATATCACTATACTTCATTCTTCAAGCTCTTGTAGAAAATAATCTTCAATTTCCCAAGTATCAGAGTATTTATCAAACACTACAGGATAAATTCTCACAGGTCAGTTTTGTTTAGTAGCATGTAGTTCTTTTGTGGAAATATACATAGAAGAGTATGAATTCGTTGGGTACAAAGGCATTCCTGTGTATGGAATTTAGTATATTAGACTGCTCAGTTTGTAGATGAAACAGTGGTCCTTTTGAGAGGGTGTATGAAAAGGCCTCACTAAATATGAAGTGCATTGTAATAGTGGTCTTAATTTTCTGTGAAATTCCACAGAAAATATATATTAGATATATATGAGGGAAATGAGTATTAAGTATAAAGCATTGTTGTTAACTGGCATGGAATATTTCTCATATATTCTAAATCTGTGAAGTTCATTATCATGTTCTGATTTTGATTCAGGGTTGTTGCATTGTGTAGTCATAAAGGTGTGTACCATTATTTTTGAGGAATGTACTGCCTTCATCATCAGGGTTGGCAATAAAGGCAGCATATTTCCCTCAAACATTGGTCTGCTTGGTGTTACAACCCAGCACACTACATACTCATGGCTCCATGCAAATCTGTAAATCTTGTATAAATTTTTATTAAACATATTTGCACAATTAGTGAAATATGCATTTGAGCTTCATCCTGTCTGCATGTATCATTGTGGTTCCCACAGGAAAGATTTCTGTGAAATTTGATATTGGTGTTGTTTTGCAATGATCTGTCAAGGAACTCTGAGTTTCGTTAAAATCGGACAACAATATCAGGCAGGCACTTACATGGAGACTGTAGTGTATTTATGTTGTTGACAGCAGTATGAAATATTTTGTCTCTTGACAGCCATGCAACGTTAACACAATCTTGTCCTTTCATGACTGCAGTCAACAGTTGTACTTTTTGACAGCTACATGTAGGTCAATAACAATATACAAGAACAAATTTTTATGTTTTCATGAAGGCAATACTGATGTAAATGTGCCACATTGTTATGTTATGTGCCCATTGCCTAGCTTATTGTTTATAGCACATATAGTATCAAAGTTGGAATCTGTTTCTGAGATAGATTAGTTGTCCTTTCTTTTAGTGTTGGTTGTCATATTGAAGTTAGTCTTGGATTAATATGGAAAGATTGAGTAGTAAATGTTTATGTCTCTTTTTAATTTGTGGGAGCCAATTACACATGTCTGTTTTACTCACACATCAATGATCTATGTGGTATGAAATACTGTGGCATTTGGACTTCAGTCTGCAGGCCGTATTGTGGTGTGAAATTACTCCTTTCTGTAGTAGACACGTTGTATCCCTGCCAATACCATAGTATATTTTTGTGTGCAACAAAATACAGTGCTGTATACTTAATGTCACATATACTGTTTTTCTGAGCTAAAATGTATACTCTTCTAGTTTTGGGTGTATGAGTAATATCACATTTCTCCAAGGTTAACTTTAGTTTCATATTGTTTAATTTAATTTTATTTCATTTTATGCATAGGAATATTAACCCAAGATGATGATTATATACAGATTTGGGAATGAAAATTGGTGAGGATGAAAGACACAATTTAGGAATTCAGCACAGTATAATTTTGGTTGATATGCAGTGTCAGCAGTGAATGGTATGTTATGGGGTACATGAGTTACAAGGAAAAATATTTACAAAACAGTAATGATAAATATTTTATTACGTGGGTCAGAAGTATGGTATTTTAAAAAATATACAAATAAAAATATACTTGTGGTGGAAATGGATTTTTGAAGACAGTTGACAAGAATGAGAAGAAAAGGGAAAACTTCATGAATAGTAATTAGACATTGTTTATGGTACTGTTTTGGATGTTGTATAACAAACTGAGTTCAGAGAATAACACAGCAGATGGCTGAAACAAATACATGAGTCATTATAGCCAGGAAGGAAGATGAATCAAGGGCACGTGCAATTTTGTGGTAGAGTAAGGACTGAAAGAAGGGCCTTGGATGGATAAAAATAATGCTGATTCAGAATTGGAAAATGCTGTGTATGTTCATAAAATGATAAGCTGATATACATACCATGCTATTTGGTGGTTGTATGCAGTGGTATGTAGCACCAATTCCCTTCTTTCTTTGAGGAAAAAAAAATAGTCTGAAAACTGTCACTTTTATTGTCATTTTTATTGGTGTCACCAGTTTTTTTTTTTTTTTGTTTTTTTTCCCCTCCCCTGGTTAAGAAACTGCAGCTTTTGGAGGTTTCCTGTGTCAAATGTTGAAACTGTCCAAAATTCTTGACATACTTTGCTGTGATAGCTAATAAGAAGCCACCAGCCTTACTCCCACTGCATGACCTATGTAATGGAAAGGGGAGTCCCATTATATAGGTCATGCTGTGGTGGTAAGGCTGGTGCCTTCTAACTGGCTAGTACCATTTTCTGTACCTTCAGCTTTTCTCCCATTGCAACACCTATGTACTGGGTCATGAGCACATTTATTAGCAACATGCTGCACACCATCAGTATTCCTCCCACTTTGAGATCTATAAAGTACATAATTTCTCATTTCATCTCCTGCACCTTGAAATGTTGATCACAGTGTATGCCTTGAAAGCGTACATTAAACATTAGGTACATGCTCTGAAAACCTAAGGTCAAAGTTGTCTGTTTAATATACTTTATTATATTTGGGCCAAGAGTGTTAATCACAAAGAAAACTCAAATTATGTGAGCATTTTGGTAATACATGACATAATGTGAGTGTGTGCTAAGGAGACATGGTCGTAGAGTTGTTTAATTCAGAGTATTTTTATATGACTTTTATTACACAGAGTTTGCATAGTTAGGCAGTACATTTTGTCTGCTGACCTGTCCAGTTAAGATCTAGCACCAACGTCTGTAGCTGTCCAGTTTATAGGTGTGCTTGTCCCACTGCTCAGTGGTGTTGTTCTGGTAGGGTAACTTCAGTAGTATTGTGTTTGTGTTTTCCTAGACTGGGTTTTCATTTGATGGTGATACATTCTTGAATATGGCAGTCTCATCAGCCATGGATGGCCTCCATGAGTCTATTTGTGATGATGCAAGTACAGGTCAACAGATGATAACAAGAACCCAGGTTAGTGGCATGTTCACACAAGTAAAGCAAATTACTGTAATATTTAATCACCTCTTGTTTATAAATATTATGCTCTATATTAAAGAGTTATTAACATCATTATTAAACCTGTTTTATGAAAGTTGATATGGCAACAGTCCTTCATAATTCATATCCATAATTTAGAATAATTTATTTTACTGTCTTAAAAACCTTAAAATGTCAACATTGAGAATAATCTTTTAATATGAATAATTACACATTTTTATATATCAGAGGATTTATGGTGTGTTTGTAATTACTTGCAGAGGTTGTAGTTAATCATAGTGCCTGACGGATGGTTTTAATCTTTAGATGAATTGTATGAGTATATACTTTAACTTATTAGACATTAATCATAAGGTGCTTGGATATGTTCATATTTTCATCTGTTTCTAAAGGCTTTCCACTGAATTTTCAGCCTATAATTAACAATGTAGAGTTGTTTTTGTCCACACTATGAAGGAATGTAGGAAGGGTAGAGGTATAGCTCCTCATTTTTGGCCTTTATACTATGGAAGTGAGTGGACAACTTCATGCCCCAGCAGCTGTTCGCCTGAAGAAAGAACCACCAGTACCCATTGAATTGCTGACTGAGTGAGCCCCAGAGCTGCTTAGGATGTCTAGGAGAAAAATCCTTTGGCCTGCCAGAAATCAAAACCTGGATGATCCAGCCTATAGTATAATCACTGTCCTCAGTAGTTGATACAGTGCATATGTCCTGAAATGTTTAGTTTTCAAGATTTGTTCCTTCTGTTTCTCAAGATCCAATCATTCTCATTGTGTGTAATCATGTAGGCATCAGGCAGAGAATTCATGTTTTGTTACTGAACAGCTGAAAGTTAGACAGAAGTTACTGCAGATCCCAATGTGATTTTAACTGTATTTGAAAAGTATATGATACCATTTTAGGATAACTGAGCTTTGCATGTGAGTAAATTATCTGTCTTAATGAGAGTAAGTTGTTCTGATGCCGTAAATTTAATGGATAACATCGTAGAAATCGGGTTGCTTTTACTTTTGCTGATGGGGATTTTGACACGCATATGTACTGTGGTTGGAAAATTTATGATAAATAATTATTCCTTGCAAACTATTCATGTTATATGAAATGAGAAGATATAAGTTTTTTCTCTGTCCTTTCAGTAGTACTACATGTTGGATAAGCAGAGTTAGACCAATGTTAAGACAGAATTTGAGGCTCAAAATTCAAAATTTTATTACAAATAGCTGTGTGACAAGTATGTTAATGTCACAAACATATTTTTAGGCTTCCCCCCCCCCCCCCCCCCCACGTGGGGGGGGAGAAAAAATGAAATACCTACCCCCCCCTTGCTGGGGGG
>Ga0123355_10010805_pt1 | contig 14035 bp, 11 predicted proteins | sample TergutEmb28metaG_3_FD_89872 | JGI IMG/M metagenome (GOLD analysis project Ga0123355, IMG submission 89872) | Embiratermes neotenicus P1 segment gut microbial communities from Petit-Saut dam, French Guiana - Emb289 P1 | ecosystem: Host-associated > Arthropoda: Insects > Digestive system > Gut ... | reverse complement strand
TTGACAGCACAATATTCAGACAGCAGTTTGACAGCACAATATTCAGACAGCAGTTTGACAGCACAATATTCAGACAGCAGTTTGACAGCACAATATTCATACAGCAGTTTGACAGCACAATATTCAGACAGCAGTTTGACAGCACAATATTCAGACAGAACTCAAATCTACCCATAAACACAAAATTTCGTGACATAATAATGAAGGCAATAAACACAATTACAGCGTCCTTAAATAAATAAATAAATAAATAATGAATACAATAAATTAATCATGCAATTAATAAGTACACCAAGACTTTGTTTTACGCCCTTCATTTTACGCCTTTTTGCTTTAACTCCCATTAGCAATTTACGTCCTATAATTTTCGCTTTAACGCTCATCGGCTGGTTTATTTCCATTAAGTATTTTTTTTTTAATGGGAGTATCATATTTGATTTAGGTCTTTTTGATTTACGCCAACCTTTTCGGGAACACAACTAGGGCGTCAAACGTCATTATGAAGTGAATAAAACTTAGCTGTAAGTTCATTCAGTCACTCCCAGACAAGCATGATAAGCACATAATGTTGCTCTAAATAGGAGAATCTGCAGAGGCTTATACCCTGCAGACGAAACGTCGGTACATTTCTACCACAGTACACAGCGCCAAATCTCACAAGACAGTAGAGCGCTCTTCATATCATCTGCCCTTGGAACCTCAATGCGCTCTACAGCTTTTGTGTCCAGAAAGGTCATTTATGTGTCACTAAACAGAGGACACTCGACTGCACAAACCAGGACTTACACAACACTTACAGGACAATTACCCCAGTGCTGTTGGCCAACAGCTGCACTCGACCGACCTGAAAAAGCACTGCACGAACTTCTATGTAATTACGCAATTACAAACCGAAAAAGGAATGATCTTACACTCTTAAATTGAGTAAAAAACAAGCAACAACATTCCTGTCAAGGTCATTGCCGTACCATGTTTGTTGTGGAAATTGGGAAGGCTCAGTCGGTATGGTGACTAGACTACACACCTACTGCTCTGGAGGCAGAAGATTTCTCCCCTCTCCCAGCCGCCCAGTCTGACTCCAGCCCTTACCCAACCTCCCGTTCAACGGGGACCCGGTTCCTTCCACGGAATACAACGACCCGGGCATGAAGCTGACCGCTCCGCTACATCTAGAGACAAAATTAAGAAAGGGTGGAGCTATATATCCACACCCACATCTTCGTTGTGGACACAGGGGCGAATTTAACCCTTAACCCGCTAACGTGGGAAATATGGTGAGCTCATAATAATGCCAGGATTTCGCAGATGGGATTTAACTCGACGTTTAAAGGATTAATTTTACCCTTTTACTTATGCTTCACTTATCGACAGTGTCAGTACCTCGGTCTATACACCTTCGAATGGTAAAGTAGTGAATTAGGGGTGACGTGAAAGTGCCCTAATTCACGAAGTTATTTCGCTATTTGCTTGAGGAAAACCAAGAAAAACATCAGTTAGCAGAACCCGTCTTCAAGCCAAGATTTGAAATCGGGACCTCCCGAATACTCGAACGCCATGTTCGCTTGAACTGATACCACCATGCACACACACGAGATGGTAAATCAGTCATTCCGAAAGTGGAGAGTTGTTGAAACTTACAGCAAAATTCATATAAATCCGCCACTGGGGGGGGGGATCTGACAACACAGCATGCTGGGATTAAAGGAGGTCTCAGATAAACAACGAACCTCTTGGAAAACAGAAATGAGGGCACCCCGCTTTTCTTGACAGTTGACGGTCAGCTCACGTCTTGTGAGATGCGACTGCTAGGCCTCAATCCTGAGCCGGCAAAGTCGTTGCTGTGCCCAGGTAATCACCACAGCATTAAGACCTACACAGATGTGAAGACACAGCTCCATGCGACGACGTCTGCATTAGATGGAAGACGCCATTCACATCCCATTTCACTAAAAGCCACTCCCTCCCATACATGGTCAGATCAGGTCTGACGAACATTTTGAGGGGGCGTACCCACATTTTCTACAAATTTCGCAGGAATTACCACTACTCGCTGCGTGTTAACCCTGGAGAACGCAGTTCTTAGTTTCGAAGAAATTCTTTCGCTTGCCAATGGGAATTTTGAAGAACAAAATAAGGTTTTGGAGCCTTTCATAATTATGATTAATTATTTATGCATTTGTATAATTAATGCATTGTATAATTATTATATTTGTAATAAAGGCCTCCTTGAGGAATGCGATAAAGGTAAAGTTCACCCTAGGACAGGCCACGAAGGCTCAGGGGGGAGTGGAGGTATAGCTCTACTCTTTCTTTAACCTCGGCGCTAGAAGGGGTGGGTGGTCAACGCCACGCCCCGGCCGCTTTAGCCCCGGAATAGACCCGGTACCCATTGTATAGGAGGCTGGGTGGGCCCCACGGCCGGTCTGGACGGGTACGGAAAATCTCGCCCCCACCGGGATTCGATACCGGGACCGTCCAACCCGTAGCGAGTCGCTATACCGACTACGCTGTCCCCCTCGAGGAATGTGATACGGGAGAAAATGTGGCAGTAACTGGGCTGCTACCAATTCCTGCTTGAAAGAATATTGTAAAACGTTCTACCCAATGTCCTGTATTCGCCCAGTAACCGCCAGGCCGGCGCCAAACGATAAATATCCAGTCAACACTTCGCACCGCTCCGATTTGTGTAAAAATGTTTCACTGCAGTATTATTTGGTAACAGCGGTAATTCATATACAGTCTACAAAAGGTAAAGCGACCCCGTTACAGGCCCGGTGTGGCCCAGACGGTGGGTAGAGGTATAGCTCTACTCTTCCATGACCGCGGCACTAGAAGGGGGTGAGTGGCCATCAGCACGCCCCGGCCGCACTTTACCCCTGGGAAAGACCCAGCACCCATTGTACAGGAGGCTGGGTGGGCCCCAGGGCCGGTCTCGTCCCCACCGTGATTCGATCCCGGACCGTCCAGCCCGTAGTCAGCCGCTATACCGACTGAGCTACCCGGCCCACTATACAGTGTGTGTGTATATATATATATATATATATATATACTGTATGTGTGTGTGTATGTATGTGTGTATATATATATATATATATACACACACACACACACACACACATTTTTCACTATGTAAAGACTCTGGTGGGGCAAAAGAAATACAAATCGAAACAGCACGGAATGCAGCGTGCCAAAGGTTCGTCAGCCCTGGTCTAGATCGCCCAAGTTATGTCTTACCCGGAGATTTTCAAACCAACACGATGGGCCATTCTGTACCTTTCGCCCAGGTCATCCTGTAGATATATCAGGTCAAGGCCCCTCATTTTTAAACATTTGCAGTCGCCCAAGACTAGACACAGCATTCACTGAAATTCTTTCCTTCAAATCTGAGGACGTCACGGCTTGCTGCATTATCATGTGACGCCGTGCAGATGGGCTGAAAATAAACCGACGTTTCGTAGGCTTTTGTTGCCTCCATTAATAACACGGGATGAAACTGCACCCTTATCGGCCGTGCCATGGCTCAGCCAGTTATTCGCCGGCCTCTTAGCGCGAAGGCCCAAGCTCGATCCCAGGTGTGAGATTTGTGGTGGAAAAAATGGTAGTGGAACAAACCTTTGTCCGAGTGCTTCGGTTTTCTTGTGTCAGTCTCATTCCACCTTTACTACACACTCATTCATTCATCTACCACCGAAGCTGTGTAATCTTAGCAACTGATAGAGTAGTTTAGCAACACACAGCACGAAATCTTATTCACTGACGTCACGACAAACAGGCCAGCCAGATGGTCTCATAAAAAGAAACTCCGTGCTGATGCTTTAATATTCACTTTCCTAGGCGGCAATAATCAGGAAGCAGTGTACATGAAAGGCACGAAGTACACACAAAACAAAAATAAATACACTTAATACACCAGGTCTCTGACTACACTTTGTCACCGTCTGCACTCACACAATCCTCGAGAGGCACTGAGCCTCTGCCGAAGCCTAGCACGCGAACAAGACCGAGCGACCTCACGAGCTTAACGGACACTCCTGTATGGAGATTATCTGTGCCTGTGGCTATCTAAACATGTACGTGTACTGTACACCTATCAACCCATTGGCTGCGGCTCCTGCGATTCCAGTGCAGGCAGTGCGTTGCGCACTGTGTACACACAGTTACACACGCAAGGCCAAACGAACTTCAAGTCAATTTACGTATTTTATTACCACATGTTATTTTCTGCTGCGTGTTTCTGAAGATCTGCGCCATCGTCAGAAAGAAGCAGGTTAGAATAGAAGAAATGCATGGCAACACTAGCGCATATCCCCACTAAAATGTATAGCTAACGCATGTATAAGACGTAGCAGCAAGTTTTGTGCATACAGTATAAATGTTCATTAATATTTGAAGGATTTGAATATGATTTCGTATTCAGTTAGTCTTAATTGGATACACAAGCGTCAACTTTTCGATTCTGCGAATTTTACATTTCAAGAACGCTGTACCCAGTAGCACCCTGCTACTGGGTGCAAAATCCTGTAAGACTTGAATCCACAAACTCACAGCTGTGACAACCTCAAATCTGGCATCTTTAGGCGCTTTCGCAAAATTGCGGAAAGCTGCTATCAGCTTCGTCATGTCCGTCCGTGTGTCTATCCGCACGGAATAACTGGGCTCCCACTGGACGGATTGTCATGAAATTTCACATTTGAGTATTTTCCCCTAAAACGTGTCACGAAAATTCAAATTTGATCGAAATCTGACAAGAACAACGGGTACTTTACATGGAGACGTATGTACATTTATGGCAGTATCTCGCTGATTCTTCTTAGAGACAGAAATATTGCAAAAAAGTTGTAGACAAAACCAAAACACACATTTTGTGTTCAGTTTCCCCCCCCCCGAAAATCGTGCAGTTTGTGAGAATAAGTGGAAAAATACGTTAGAGCAGGGCGTGCCACAGGTGACATAACGCTGCGCAGAAAAGGTGCGGTCTGCATGCCGGAAAACTAAGCAAGAATACAGACACACACACACACACAGACAGACAGAATATTTAATACGTAATTATTACTTCGTGACTGATCAATTCCTTCTGATCTCGTACAATGTGTTACGGCAGCACTGATACAAACTGATCAGCTGCACCATGACTGATCGTTCATTACGATCTGCTCAGCCAAACTGTGCGTCTGCAGAAGGGCAATGAGCAAACGGTGCAGCACCGGGCAATACGCATTGTTGCCGGCGACATGAATTTGACATAAAGGCATTGTTGTGCGACAGTGACATGAGCTCAACAATACATACATAATGCATTGTTGGGTTTCCACTGCAACAGTGGTTACGCGAACGCCCCACGGTGTTACGTTATACGCAAACTACCTACCTTGATATACAGTATTTTCCATACTGTAAGTGAAATCAATACAGCATAGTACATTAAACAGACGGTACGAACTTCTTTCACAATGTTTCCAAGACGTCGGACTTTCACTTGCACTCAAACACGTCATTTGGCACAAAATGTTAGACAGTTCGTGTAGTGATAAACCTTGATAACAAAAAACGGCCTGGTCTATTTAGAGATATGTCGAAATTCAGACAACAAAACTGACTCCAAGGCCAATTTTAAGTGATGTGCCGTACCGCTGATGCAGCAGACCCTGACGAAATACAATGGTTCAACAACTGTCATGGACGTACAGGAAGTTTTGTTTCATGATACTCGCTCTTTCTTCGTGTCCAGTCGATTGTTTTATCCCGAGTGCGATGGTCGAAGTCAGGTACACCGGTGTTGACCGAGCGGCTGGTTCCTGAGGGAAACTGGTTCAAGGCTCGTGCTGGACACTTAAGAATTGATATTCAAGACTCCAACCACACTTTTGAGGAGTAAATAATGCTGGTTTATTGTAGTTAGTTGATCGGAGAATACAATAAAATAACCGATGTAGTGCGTTGGGGTGATAGTAAATGATGCAACGCACTGTTAATTAAGTTGTAGGTACCGCTCGTAGGGAGAACAAAGAAAATTTGGCTATGAGATCGGACAGAGATTCCTGTAGCAAGTGACGACCCAAAATGTTCCCTGAGACATCCCAACCCCTAGCTTAAATAGTGTTGAAGATTGGGTAGCCAGTGACGTCATAGGGAGCGGCTGTACCAGACGCACTACCAAATACAGTCATAAGTTTCCAAAAAAAATTCAAGTGAGACAGCAACTGTTCACATTGAACATTTCAATCAACAACCCTCAAAAGAGTGTTAAACAAAGGGGTAAGCAAAAAATTCTCCCTAAGAACGGGTGTGTAATGGGCGTATGTGTATCGTTTCTGGTGGTGAGTGACGAGGTCCACACACAAACGCACCCTTGTTTCTTAAACCATAGCTGCAAAGAATTGGTCGCTTGGCGAGATTAAAATCGCCGGACGCGACACGATCACTTCGCGTCCTTCGGAAGAAGCACGTGATATGAACTTTAACACGGAGGTCTCAACCATCTATATGCTTGAACTTCAAAGTTATACAAGATTTAGACGAAGTTTGGTGTTCGGGGCTAATTTTATAGTGGTGTAAATTTACAGCTTACAATCTCTGCTGTACCTGACATTCACGGCTTTCGGTCTTCAGTGTTGTTACACAGCGTCGGTTGTTGGTTACCGACGTTTCGTAACAGCCTATCGGTCAGATCGTTAGTGGCCAGGGTTTCTTCTTGGACTGCTTTATTCTTGAACATGGACCGACAGGCTGTCCCGAAACGTCGGTAACCAACTAGCAATGTAGCCTACGCTGCGTAACATCCCAGAAGAGGGCGGAAGCCTGAAATGTTACACGACACCCATTCAGCTTCAAACTATTCCACCACCGTGCCACTGTGCTGTCACTCTGTTTGCCGTCTTCGGCTTACGTTAGACCAAGCCTGCAGCAAACACGCACTACTTATTTTTGTCTTTGCACCGTGCATTTCGTAGAGTCATTTAATTAGCACACCAACTAATGAGCATACATAAAATTTTTACATTAAAACATTTAAAATCGCTCCAACATGTTTCGATCCTAAGATCATCATCAGGGAGCTACACTGTTCCTTGCTAAAGTGACATATTTAAAAACACTCACTGATTAATTTCCTTATATTAACTTGGTGCTGTGGCAGCATCAGTGAGTGTTTTTAAAAATATGACTTTAGCAAGGAACAGTGTAGCTCCCTGAAGATGATCTTAGGATCGAAACATGTTGGAGCTATTTTAAATGTTTTAATGTAAAAATGTTATGTATGTGCATTAGTTGGTGTGCTGATTAAATGACGTACTACGTACATTGGAATGTCAACAACTGCAACCGGCAAAACCGGTCAGGATAAAGATCGGCCGCCCTCACGCAACGTTTCGGCGCCACGCATGCTTACTCTAACTCTTCCTTGGTCCTCGAGTTCTTTTCGCAAAGTTGAATTAACACAGTGCCGTCTGGACACTGCCTTTACAGCCCCGTAGTAATTATATTTACCGTCTGCTTTAATATCCAAACACCGTGGTTTCTGCCGAAACATGTGTTCCACATGCTGCGCACAACAAACGGGCCATTTCCCTCAGAGGCCCTCGCAGCCCCTGTGGAATGGACACTGGGTTCTTTCCGGAGATAAAGCTACTACTCTCCTCCATCCAGCACCGAAGTTAAGAATGAGTGGAGCTATACCCCTTCTCCCCCTTATGCTTTCATGGCGTGGACAGGGACAACTTCACCGTCACAATTACCAACCAGTTTGTCTCTGCAATGTAGGGGTCTAATATATTGTCTGTTTAACGACACTGTCAGTATCTCCGACTACACAGTGGCGAATGGTAAAATGATTAGTGAAAAATGAATAGGAAGGGATGTGAAAGGGGTCGGTCGTGGCTTACTGTTAGCATTTGTCACAATCTTCGGTCAACGTCGGGAGAACCTCAGATTCAGCACGCAGGATTTGACGCGGGTCCTAAGGGTGGCCACAAACTGTACAGCGATGGGAGGAACTCACACTAGCAACGGCGTGTTCTGGTTCGGAGACCTCGACCGCGAACAGTACGCGAACAGAACGGATAATATCGAAATTTAAAGACGGCCACGTGTCATTACGTACTTTCGATAAAATCAAACACGCCAGTCGACCGCGGTGGCTGCGCGGTCTAACTTTACCCACTTACGATACGGACTATGTTTGACCAGCCACAAATAAGATGCAACAACTGACAGCAGAAATAAATGTGAATGCTATTCCAGCACAGGTCATTTGAGGTTTGTTCAAACAGAACTATTTCAGTGAAATGTTATGAGAAAAGGGCACAGGCCGTTAAAAGGGTTCTCATGGGCGCAGAAGCAAGCATGCCATTGTATTGCCACATCAACAGTCTGACCCTCTTCACAGTGACTTTCCCGAGTAGCTACGTCATCACCGCGTGTTGCTTGCAGCGCCGCGAACGGGCTTTATTTGAACAATCCTCACAAGTTATTTTCTCATCTACACTTAGTAATAAGGGCTAACAAATTTCATACCGGTACCAAGTAAAACTGTATGTGTCAGCAAAAGCATTCAGTTTTCAGAGAACGATCATCTGCACCATGTAGGATCTGTAGGATCAACTGAATTTTGAACAGTCTCCTTTTCACTCTGAGTTTGGTATGTGTAATTAACCATTCTCTATACTCTCTGTCAATTGTCGGTAGTAGCTGCAGCCAACAATCCAAACGAAGATTTCGAAAGTTGAAAGAAAAGATAAGAAAAATGAAAAAAAAAAAAATTATGCAATTTAGAATATAAAATTTAAAATATTTCCCTGGTTAAAATATAAAACTATTACTACGTCTCTAGTTACTTTTATTCATACATCCACTGCCAATATGTCTCAACAAAAATTTTCACGTTATGAGGCTTACAAAATGCGGCCTAGTTCCTTACCGTTGAAAAATACAAAATAGGCGACGTAGAACAGTCCATATTCTTCAACAGCAGTTACGATCCATATGCACATAACTGTGCCTAACATCAAGGAAAAGATGATACAGATGAGCCCACATCCCAAGGACGGCAACATGTACAAGGGCTTCTTCTGTGAACATAAAACATTAAATGAGACAGTCGCACTTCCGTGCAGTACATTTCTTTTTTTACATTATATGGCGGTGTGTTAAGGATCAATCCACATTCATAAAAGCCCAATGATTGTATTTATGTATTTAGTCTGTTCCAATACAGCAGTCATCATTGATAGCAGTTATTTTAACCGCATTACACACCACTACAACCTGAAGAAAGGTTCGAGAAATCCATCTTTACAGATAGGCACATTATGCACATTGTTTCTGTCTTTACGAGTCCTGTACACAGGTTTGAAGTGGACTTGACATACAGTCGGCAAATGTAGCCACAGATACAAAATAAAACTGCACAACAATAGTGTTAACTGCGCATCATACATTTTACAAATACACATAACACAAAGTGATATTCCATAACAAATTTATTCACAGTATCCATGGCCGGACTAACAGGTGCAGCCTGACAGCTGACCGGGTTGCCATCCTATAGGGGAGCTAAGACGTCACTAGCATATTGAGTGCTAGTGAACTCACGATTCCACAAGCCAAAGAACTTTCGAAAATTATCCGAAATTTTGGTACGCGCACTCACACAGAATCGCTAGTCCTGCCCTAGGCCGAAAAAGTTCAAAGATTATTGGGTTGAACGGGCGCCAAATTATTTACTTGCCCGGGGCAGCCACAAGTGCAGGGCTGGTCCTGGCAGTTAAACTCCTACTCTGGTGGGCTTTGTCAACATCCTGATTGTAACATGACGAGAAGTTAGGCTTCATAATTATCATACTCACACAGGAAACTGTAACAAGCAACCATAAAAATTACTCTTAGCAAAATGACACTAACTTTTCCTCTATACTCGCCTTATGAACTCCGAACAGAAGGAAAACCGGATAAGGAAAGCAAAATACACCCCTAAAAGACAAAAAAAGCTTATATATAGAGAATTTTATGATGTAGGTAGTGCTGATCTTGTAATGAAATACTAGTGTATTAATTTACTACGTTTGTGTATAAAACTAAAAAAAAAAAACATACCACTCCAGAGCCTAAAAAGGACATATTACATACATTTATAGAAGGCTCAGAAGTACAAATTTTTGGATGTGATAATGGAGGTTTGAATAAACTGTCAAGTTTTGTCTGTTCAGACCTCTGCTGCTGTTCTTAATTAGGGTCTCCATCACAGTTCTTAGGTGTTCATAATATGCCTGCAATTCTGGAGGTGTAGAAGATCCTACATAATTGATTATCACATCAATACCATCTTTGCAGAGCTAAGAAGTTTTTTCTTAATTGTAGTCTTGTGTTTAATCTAGTTGATTATCTGATCCTTCCATAGCAGATGCTTTAACATCTGCAGCAGGCTATTCCTGTCAGATGTGCAAATGAATGTTATAACCAATACTGCCTGACCACTTCAGAATCAACACTGATACGTACTGAACAAGCAAGAATTGGCAGCAACGTAATGTATGTTGCCTCTCTGCACTGTCTTCAGCGCAGTGACTCAACTGCCTTCCTAAAACCCTCGTCTTTTAAAGTACGTACTCATTTGTGAATAGAATTTCTCATATTTTTTTATCTAGATTAACTTCTTATTAGCAAGGGTTTGCTGTACCTACATCTCTGTATATACGTAGGTTATTCGGAAAGTAAGTACCGTCTGCGCATATCTCTCGCGCATCCTCGAGACTGTCACTTTGCGTATGTGTAGCGACTTCCTCTATCAATTCAGAAGCCACAGACGCCATTTCGTGAAATTCGTGTTATGTTTATGTTTGTTCCTGTGCGTTAAACATGTTTAAGACAAATGAAATGGCCATCGACTGTGAAATAGGTCTGTAATTCGTTTTTTGAACGTTAGGAATGTGCTACCAAGTGAGATTCGTCACCACATCTGTCAAGTGTATGGTGACAATGCGATGAGTGATGGCATGGTTAGGAAATGGGTTCGGATGTTCAATGGACGAGAGAACGTGCACGATGAGGCGCGAAGTGGGCGTCCATCTTTGGTGAATGATGATTTGGTGTGTAACGTCAACGAAAGAGTGCGTGACGACAGACTTTTCACAATTTCTGATCTGTCCCTGCGCTTTCCTCAGATTTCAAGTACTTTACTGTATGACATGTCAGTAGTGGCTAACATCGGCCGCATTCTATGAGGAGGGTATACAACCGGCCGCCTTTACCCCCAGGAAATACTCCTGGTACTCATTTCTGTTAGAGGCTGAGTCGACCCCAGGGCCATAGTGCGATCGGAAGGATTTTATGTCAATGAAAAATCCACTGATCGAACCAGCGGCCTTCCGATTTGTAGCATAGCACTTTAACCACTGCGCTACCGCGGTCCCCACATATCTATTATATATACATATATATATATAAATCCTTATGTATAAAGTGAATGAAGTTCCTTTAGAAAAGTGCTCATGTGAAAGTACTGTACAGCAGGTTTCATCAACGTCTGACAAAACTGATTAAAAAAAGTAAGCTTTTGAGATTTCAGTCACGCTGTGCATGTACCGCAATCTGTATGCTTATTTCTGGTGACAGTTGAACAAAACACTTCTTTTGTATTCCAGAAGTTCACAGCACAAATGTTTACAGGCATTAAAGTAGGTGGTCTCAGGGTCATGATTTTCTCTTGTGCACAGTCAGTGAAGTGCCCCCTAGATAAACAAGGACCCCCCCCCCCCCTTTCCTTATGTGTCAATGAACTTTACTTTATTGGCAGTTTGCTTATGCATTCCACTAATATTTTTGACCAATGGTGCCTCATTTTGTTTCTTCCCACTCCATTTGCTTCAGCTACTACTATCATACACTCCAGTTTCAGGTACAGTACCTCAGCTTCTTCCTTTTTCTCCATTGCATGTTTTCCACATCTGTCTTCCTTCTAATTCACGCCATTCATGTATTCACTTTTCCGTTTTTGTGCCTTCTGTTCTGTATTCCATTCATCTTTTCATCTTTTTATTCCCGTAAATATCTCGTAAGGCACTATGAGGAGCAAGTACTACTGCTATGCAATATATGATACGAATATTTGTCATCAAATATACAGATGTGTTTGTAAACATGGGCCAACTACTTGCACTGTTTTATGTTATTAAAATATTTATTTACATAGAATACTTTAAAACATAAGACTTAGTTTAAAATTTGCTAAAACTCCTACATATTTCGGTCATAACTTGACCATCCTCAGGGAGTGTAAAAAATTCCTGTAATGAAGTTGCTACTGTTTTTCTTCCGGTGGTGTGGCGGCATGCCTGCAATTGATGTCGCTACTTCCTTTCATAAGCCGAAGAACTCTTCTCCGCCATCCGTCTCCCTCATCCTGCGTTCTTCCCCTAACGTGAAAGACCAAAATTAACATCCACAGAAAACAGCGGTAAGGTTATAGCTTGATATGTTTTTATCTTTACGTTTATAGCTGGGGAAAAGCAATTCTGAGTGTGCTGCAATTTCGAAGGATCGTCCTGCGACAGCATTCAAAGGGTCAAAGTTGTGACCCTTGTTTCGGAGTCTCACTAAGCAAAACTGGAACATACTGACGGTATACAGGCAGATGGGAAGTGGCAGGGACGACTTGTTAACTCTGCATATGTATTGTTGTCTGCTACGCGTTGCACATTAACCACTCCCTTCATGTCAAGTTACGCAACCAAAGCGAGTAAAAGTGAATCTGTCCAGACGGCGTGTGTCCATTGTGCTGTACAAGACTTGGCGCATGTAGTGTGCGACACTGCTAAATGGCACAGGTACGTAATACTGATATTCTCATACTGATCGCTGGCCGCAAATTGTTTTGGAAACTTGGTCAAAAAGCCTTTTAGGGAAAAGAATCGTGTTGGAATTTTGATGTGCTCTTTGCACTTAGTGTATAAAGGGAAATTCGTGTAAGACTGCTTGCTTGTCCGCATGTTTAATCTCGTTCAACTTTGGTCTATTGCACTGTGACGAGAATGAGTAAATGAAATGGAAAGGCTGTAGATCGTAGCCTATTAATGAAATTGTCTCGATGTGACAAGAAAATTCGAAATAAAACCTCTACGACTTGCTCAATCCCACGATGAAAACTGCAGACCAGACCTATCTATATGCGGCAGGAGTGCCAACCATTTATACTGCGAAAGATGTTGTTTATCATCAAACGCAAGGAACAGATGAACCTGTGTTAACTTTTGCGTCTGCGCTACAGGCTCTGATGCGAGTTTAATTCTGACTCGTGAGTGACACCTGTAATAATCCAAATTATAATACCTTCAATACATTTCTACAAAATTCGCATGCCATAAAACATACACAGGCCTTTTATGTATTATGGTCCAAAAATTTTATTCCACGTGGTGTTTCATAAACACAATACAATTGAAAGTCAACATCTCCGCAGTTAAAGCTATTTAAAAATATGCCAAGGAATTAATACTTGAATAAAGGATGCTTTATAAGGTTCAGTACAATTTTCTCTTCATAATTTGTGTGTAAAATAGGCTATAAAAATTATGACATACGTACTTAGTGCCTTGCATGGGTGCTAAATTGATTTGTCGTGTAAAGTGAGGAAAATGGTCTCAGAGCATGTCTAAACACAGTGATGGGGAGAAAATAATGGAGGTTTATTTCACCCTATAACGTGCTATGAAGGCCAAGAGGGAGAGTTTGGGTTGGGTGGTCAACGCCACGCGCCGGCCGCTTTACCCCCAGGAAAGATATCTGATTCCAACTGTACAGGAAGCTGCATGGGCCTCAGGGCCTGAAAATATTACCCCCACCGGGATTTGATCCCCGGACAATTCAGCCTGTAGTAAGTCGCTATACTTACTGGGCTATCCCAGCCTACAAGAAGGAGGTAGCAAGAAACAAATTAAAAAAAAAGACATAGTGACAAGCTACCTCATTCGTATTCTTCATGTAACATTATTGGGCAAGTCACATCAAGCAGAATGACAAGGGCAGGCATGTAGCATGTAGA
>Ga0123355_10010804_pt1 | contig 14035 bp, 12 predicted proteins | sample TergutEmb28metaG_3_FD_89872 | JGI IMG/M metagenome (GOLD analysis project Ga0123355, IMG submission 89872) | Embiratermes neotenicus P1 segment gut microbial communities from Petit-Saut dam, French Guiana - Emb289 P1 | ecosystem: Host-associated > Arthropoda: Insects > Digestive system > Gut ... | reverse complement strand
CTTGCAACGGTCATTGATGAGGGATATTTTATTCAAGAATTGCGGATCAGTACGGAGGAGTAAGTGAATGTTTGAGATATTGATATGTGAAGATAATGAGAGAGAACGGGTATTTTTGACTGATTTCATTAACGGTTATATTATGATGGAAGATTTAGATATGAAAGTCATGATGTCAACGCCTGATCCTAATGTGATGATTGAGTATGTTAAAGAAAATGCGAGCGGCGGGTTATATTTTTTAGATGTTGATTTAAAAGCAGCAATGACGGGGATTCAATTAGCAGTCCAGATTAGAGCAGCTGATCCAAAAGCAGCGATTGTTTTTATTACGACCCATGCGGAGCTAATGTCTTTGACTTTTGAATATGCGATTGAAGCGCTAGGTTATATTGTCAAGGGCGATCCCGAGGTGATGAAAGAGAAAGTTGTGAAATATATCCGCCATGTTGCCAAAAGGGAATACGGTGCTGATGAATCGGCAGAGAAGTTTGTAGCAAAAGTTGATAATATCATTATTACAGAAGATTATGACCAGATCTTGACCTTCGAAATTGCAGTAAAAAGACAAAGTAAAGTTGTGATGTACACAAAGAAGCGCTCAGTTGAGATTAATTCGACTTTAGCGGAGATTGAGAAAATATCAGATAAATTTGTTAGATGTCATCGGTCATGTGTTGTTAATATTGATAATATAAAATCCATTGATTCAGTTGGAAGGAAAGTTCACCTGGTGACTGGCGGTTCTTGCATTGCCTCAATCAGCGGGATCAAAATACTTAAAAAGCTATTCGAAAGTTAAGGTTAGACCTTAGCTTTTTTCTTTTGCACACTAGGTAAACATGCAAATGAAGATGCAAATGTTAATTAACAGTTGGTTTGCTTGTTGCAACTGATGATTTGCTTACAAATGTTCGAAAATCCCCAAAACATGGTAAAATGTTGTCATGCAAATCTTAAGTTGCAAAATGTCTTGAAGGAGAATAATGATATGAATGCAATAGAAATCAGAAATATTTCAAAAAAGATAGACGATCAAGAAATTTTAAAAGATGTTAGTTTCAACATCAAAAAGGGAGAAATCTACGGATTCCTGGGGCAAAATGGGGCGGGGAAATCGACCTTGATGAAAATCATGTTTGATATTTTTAAGCCAGATTTCGGAGAAGTAACTGTCTTGGGTGAGAAAGTAGGGAATGGTAATATTTCAATCTTTTCGAAATTAAGCGGGATTATTGAAAGTCCTATTTTTTATCAAGATTTAACCGCTTATGAAAATCTTGAGATTCATTGTGATTATATGGGCAGGGAGTATAAGCAGGATATTGATAAAATTTTACAATTGGTGGGACTTGATGATGAGGTTAGGAACAAAAATAAAAAGGTGAGAGATTTCTCGATGGGAATGAAACAACGCCTAGCATTAGGACGGGCGATGCTCTGTAAACCAGAAATTTTGATCCTTGATGAACCAATTAATGGTTTAGATCCAAAAGGGGTTATGGAAGTTCGAGAATTATTGTTAATGTTGAAATGTCAAGGGATTACCATTTTGATATCAAGTCATATTATCGCAGAATTAGAGAAGATTGTCGATCGCATTGGCATTATTCATGATGGCATTTTTGTAGAAGAATTAGCCATAGACCAAATTCAAACTGAAGGAATTGATTTAGAAGCCCATTTTGTCAAAATTTTAGATGGAGGTAGAAGGTTGTGAAAGAGTTAGTTAAAATTGAGTTAAAGAAGATGAGTTTAAAAAAGGAAATCCGTAACTTAGTTATTGCAAATGTGGTTATTCCCATCGTAGCATTTGTGCCGATATTAGCAGATGGAGGGGCGATGGTAGAGTATGCGTATTCTTTAGTGAGTTTAATAATCCTCGCAACATTTATTGTTTGGCAAGCTGTTCTTATTTCAGCACTGGTTGTTGATGAGTTTAAGTCAAAGACGATGATGCAGTTGTTCACTTATCCAGTTAAGAGAGCTACGCTCATTATTGCCAAGGTCGGATTGATTTTTGTGCTAGTATTAGCTTTTAGTCTGTTTACGAACTTGATTCAACATAGTTTATTTGCTGGGCTTTCCCTTTTTATTACAAACTTTTCTTACACACTTAGCATCGGGGATATTCTGAGAATTGTAGTAACTTCTGTGAGTTCAGTGATGCTTGCGATGATGACATTGACGGTTGGTGTATGGATGAAATCAACGGTTGCACCTGTTGTTACGGCTTTTGTTTTGATAACGGTAATGGGGAATATCAATGGGTTCTCGTTGGCGAATAATCTTGTTTTTATGGTGATGATGGGGATTGTTGGAGTTGGCTGTGTGATGATCTCAATTAATGACATTATCAAGAAAGATTTAATAGTTTAGAAAGAGGTGGAAGAAGGATGTTTATGACAGGAAGTAGTGCATCATTTACAATTATCGCTTTTATTGTTAGTATTGCAATCGTATTAGGTGGTTTGCTTTTTAGTTGGTTATCAAAATCGAGTGATAAGGTTAAGCGAATTGTTTCATTTGTTATGTATATATGGGGAGCATTTACAACGATTCTGAATGCTCCTCAAGTATGGCGAATCATAAATGGCACATTTGTTGAGCCGGAAGTTAGTGCGATTGATGGGTTTGGTGATACTTTAAGTAATATATTTAGTGAAGAGCGCCAAGATATTGCTTCTGATTATATAGCAAATGATATCTTACCCTCAACGATAGAAATCTTCAATATGTCTATTAGTGTTGTCACTTTTGCAAGTGGGATAAGTATCGGAGTTGGACTTTTGACTGTTATGATAGGGCTTATCTTTAGAAAGAAAAACTGGGCAAAGGTGGTTATCCTTGGCGGAATCATTACAATTGTAATTGGCTCATCTCAACTTTTAAGATATTAAACAAGATCAGTTTACCATATTTTCATGGAAGTCTTGGCTCTACGGAAGCTTCCGAGCTAGAGTACTTCCATGAAACCAGAAATAAAACCTTATTTCATGGAAGTCTCGGCTTTATTGTTTATTTCAACGATAGTAGAAAGCTCTATTTTAGTAGAAGTTTTACTTATTAGTTGCTATAAGCTTTGCTTGAAAAAACAGCACCTATTTTACGCTAGTTATTTTTTCAATTTCGCTACATCCTTTATTTTTAAATAACATTAGCACTCGACTTGACAGAGTGCTAATAAAGTGTTATAATATCTCCATAGAATGAGCAAAATATAATAAAAATGAAAAGGAGAAGCGAAATGAATATTAATAAAATGACAGAAAAATTACAACGGGGGATAAATGATGCTAGTTCTTTGGCGATGACTATGAATCATCCAGAAGTTGATACATCACATCTATTCCAGGCATTCTTGCAAGATGACGAGGGGTTGGTATCACGTATTTTAACAAAGGCGAACTACTCATTACTTGAGATCAAACAAGAAGTTACTCAGATCCTAAATCGAAAATCATCTGTAAGTGGCGGCAATTCCCAACCTCATATCTCCGCTGATTTGAACCGTGTCTTGTTAAAAGCGGATGACTATGCTAGGGCATGGGGGGATCAATATTTATCGGTTGAACATGTGCTTTTAAGTTTGTTGAAATCGAATAATTATGATATGAAACAGTTGATTGAGAAATATGGGATCAGCGAGTCAAAGGTTAAGGAAGTGATTTCAGAAATAAGGGGGAATTCAAAAGTGATGACGCAGACGCCTGAGGCAACCTATGAAGTGTTAGAAAAATATGGTCGTGATCTTGTTGCAGATGTTCGCGATGGGAAGATTGATCCAGTGATTGGTCGTGATGAGGAAATTCGTCGGGCAACACGGATTTTATCGCGGAAAACGAAGAATAATCCCGTTCTCATCGGTGAGCCGGGTGTGGGGAAAACAGCGATTGTGGAAGGGCTTGCGTGGCGCATTGTTCGGGGCGATGTGCCTGAAAGCTTAAAGGAGAAGACGATTTTTGAATTAGATATGGCAGCGCTTGTCGCTGGTGCAAAGTATCGTGGGGAGTTTGAAGAGCGTCTAAAAGCAGTCCTAAATGAAGTGAAAAACAGCGAAGGTGCAATCATTTTATTTATTGATGAAATTCACAACATTGTTGGCGCGGGACGAACAGAAGGGGCGATGGATGCCGGTAATTTATTAAAGCCACTTCTTGCTCGGGGTGAGTTGCGCTGTATCGGGGCGACCACGTTAAAAGAGCACCGTGAATACATCGAAAAAGACCCAGCTTTAGAGCGCAGATTCCAAAAAGTTCAAATCGATGAGCCAACAGTAGAAGATACCATCTCCATATTGCGAGGCTTAAAAGAACGATTCGAAGTCCACCACCGTGTAAGCATTTCAGATGCCGCAATTGTCGCCTCAGCATCCCTATCAAACCGCTATATCACAGACAGATTTTTACCAGATAAAGCCATTGATTTAATTGACGAAGCATGTGCAACCATTCGTACTGAAATTGACTCATTGCCAGAGGAATTAGATCGAATCGGACGTCGCGCGACCCAACTTGAGATTGAAGAAGCAGCACTCAAGAAAGAACAAGATGAAAATAGTAAAAAACGTCTTGAATTATTACAAATAGAGCTTAGTAATCTAAAAGATGAGCTTAACTTATTGCGGTTACAATGGGAGCAAGAAAAACAAGCTATCACGTGCGTTGCTGATTTAAAAGCCGAACTTGAAATAGCAAAGCGCCGACTTGAAGATGCGCAAAGCGTTGGAAATTATGAATTGGCGGCTGAGTTGCAGTATGGGGAAATTCCGAAATTAGAAAAACAGATTGCTGATTCTGAAGCTGCTGGAGATATGAATGGGGATCGGGATAAGCGCCTACTAAGAGAAAATGTGACAGAAGAAGAAATTGCTGATATTATTTCGAAATGGACAGGGATTCCCGTTACAAAATTAGTTCAAGGGGAACGAGAGAAATTATTACATTTAAAAGATGATATCAAACGCCGAGTAGCAGGGCAGGATATGGCGATTGATGTTGTAGGGGACGCTATCATTAGAGCACGTGCCGGCATTAAAGATCCACACCGGCCAATAGGCTCATTCTTGTTTTTAGGTCCAACAGGTGTGGGGAAAACGGAACTTGCGAAGGCATTGGCAGAATTTTTGTTTGATTGTGAAGAACATGTGGTGCGCATTGATATGAGTGAGTATATGGAAAAGCATGCTGTCTCACGTTTAGTTGGTGCGCCGCCAGGATATGTTGGTTATGAAGAAGGAGGACAATTAACAGAAGCCATTCGTCGCAAGCCCTATTCGATTGTGCTGCTTGATGAAATTGAAAAAGCGCATCCAGATGTGTTTAATATTTTATTGCAGATTTTAGATGATGGACGTATTACTGATTCCCATGGTCGTACAGTTGATTTTAAAAATACCATTATTATCGCTACTTCAAATATTGGGTCGCAAGTGTTGCTAGAAGAACCAGATTTTGAGGTTGCAAAAAAGCAGGTAGAAGGTGCTTTACGCAATTATTTCAAGCCAGAGCTATTGAATCGAATTGATGAGATTATCACGTTTAATCCATTATCACCAGAGATTATTTATTTAATTGTTGATAAGTTTATTGAGTTATTGAACAAGCGCTTAAAAGATGAACGAATTGTGATTAAGCTAACTAAAGAAGCTCACGAATTTGTTGCTGAACAAGGCTTTGATGCTGTTTATGGAGCGAGACCGCTGAAGCGCTTCATTCAGCGTAGTATTGAGACGAAAATTGCCCATGGGATTATCGCTGGGGAGATTGTTGCTGATTCGGAAGTTATTGTTGATGTAGCAGGTGGTGAGATTGTGCTAGCAATCTAAATAATAATATGGAGCTTTTCAAACTAATAGTAAAAAAGCCAGTGCACGACTGCATTGGCTTTACTTAATTATATGAGCTAATAGATTGTTATTCACCCAGATTTTCTTCGAAAATATCATGTATACCTTGAATGTTATCAATTCCGATTTGAATTAGTAGTTCAAGATCATCACCACGGAGTTCATCTTGATTTTCAGCAAATAGTTCTGCTTGAGAAATTGACATGTCAAGCACGACATAAGCAAAACCTCTTGTCGCCTCTGAATGTGTTTCATTTTCGACAACTGCATCTGAAATAGAAACTATTTCTTCAAATGCTGAAAGCACAGCATCAAAATCAGTTGAATCATCAATCGCATATAACACTGCCATCATCTCAGCAGTCATATTATAAAGTAATTGGAAATCAGCACTATCTTCATCAGTTGTTTCGTCTGTTTCGTCGTCGGCTTCATCTATTTCGTCAACTTCATCCTCATCCTCATCTTCAATTTCTTCTTCCTCTGCGTTCTCTTCAGCAACATCAGGAGTATCGTTTTCATTTGTATTGTTGTTATCTGAATCACATGCTGCTAATCCAATAAATAAGATTAATGTTAGCATTAGACTCCAAATTTTGATCTTTTTCATTTTCTTCTTCCTTTCATTTCATTTTGCACTTTTGGATTATAACATTCTTTTGAAATTTTGTCAAATTGCGATACATATCGATATTTTATGTCAAAATTTGCGCCATTTAAAGTGTTAGGAACTGATTTATAGGCCTCCATCTTAGAAACGGCTCTTATCAGAATTCTGGATGATTAATGAGATTTTTACTTTAACTTTCTGTTAAATTATTCGGATAAGATATCGAATCAAGGTGGTAGATATGATATAATGGTCTTTGGCGTCTGTGCAGATCACCAAATATTTGCTAAGGGCACCCTAAATAATGCTAAAGTGAAAGAAGGTGGACGGAAGTGAAGTCGAAAAGCGAATTAATGAGTGAAGATTTTCAAAAGATGCTCGAGTCAGAGAAATTTGTTGAAATTGAATATGACAGTTTAGAAGAATATGAAAAAGCGGCTGAGGAAGGAATTGCTACTGCTCAACATATATTTGGTAAGGCCTATTATAATGGCAAAGGAGTAGAACAGGATTATGAAAGAGCGTTTTATTGGTTTGTGAAAGCCGCCAAACAAGGAGTGGCAGCTGCTCAGCATAATTTAGGTCTCTGCTATGGAAGTGGACGAGGTGTAGTCCAAGTTGAAGAAAGAGCTATTTACTGGTATAAGAAAGCTGCTGAACAAGGAAATTCATATGCTCAAAATAACTTAGGTTGGTGCTATGAAAATGGCAAAGGTGTAACTCAAGATACGGAAAAAGCCGTTTACTGGTATGAGAAAGCTGCCGAAGGTGGGGATGCCCATGCCCAGAATAGCTTAGGTTGGTGCTATGAAAATGGCAAAGGTGTAGTCCAAGATGATGAAAAAGCCGTTTATTGGTACAAGAAAGCTGCCCATCAAGGAGATGCCCATGCTCAGAATAGCTTAGGTTGGTGTTATGAAACAGGAAAAGGAGTTACACCGAATTATTATGGTGATGGCGTTGTCTTGGATTATGAACAAGCTATTTACTGGTATGAGAAAGCTGCCCAACAAGGAGACTCATATGCTCAGAATCATTTAGGTAGGTGTTATCATTATAAAAAGGGCGTTCGCCGAAACTATAAACAAGCCATTTACTGGTATAAAAAAGCTGTTGACCAAGGCAATGAATACGCAAAGAAAAATCTGCGTTCTTTATATAGAGGAATTATTTTTCTGATTATTAACATTATAGTGATAGTATTCATCCTCTTTTTCTGGATTTAAGTTTAAGGGCATCTCTGTAAACTCCTCAAACTATCTTCCGCCCAGAGCACCACTATTCTTCGTCAACGGCTAAAACGTGTGTCACTGGCACACAGCCTTCCTAACGTACGTCCATGTATGCTTCGTCGTCGTTTCCTCGACTAGCGGCACTCTGGACGAAATCTAGCAATGAGGAGTTTACAGAGATGCCCTTAATTGAATTTGGGGAATGCACCAAAAAAGCACTGACAAAATCTGACTACTGTTTTTGGGTTATGTGTGATATAATTGGATAGCGAGAAACTAAGTAATAAAAAGGACGTAGGTAGTGATGAATAAGTTAGATAAAATAGAAATTAATCAGTATCGTGGAATAAAAAATATGACCCTCGACAACTTATCAAGAGTAAATGTTTTGGTTGGGGAAAACAATTCTGGGAAAACATCTATTTTAGAAGCAATTCAACTGTTGTCAAACCCTTTTTCAGAATCTCTATTATTCCATATTGTTTTTCGAAGACTCGGAGTTGTTAGAATAAAGTCTGATAATCATATAGGAGAAATGCTAAAAGAAATATTAAAATGGATTTTTCCACAGGGCGCCGATGGTCGTCATCAACCAATAGAATTAAGTTTACAACATGGTGATAAAAAAACACCTGTTAGCTTTGAACTTGTTGAACAAGAATTTGTTGATGTTGGTCTGTTTATGAAGTCGAGAGAGGATAGCTTTGCAACGACATCAAGGTTACCGACTAAAGTAGAGCATCGGATTGGTGTTAAAATTGCTAACGAAGAGAAAGTAATGAAATTGAGTGAAAAAATTCCCTTAGATGATGAATCTAAAAATAGCTTGTATGAGTCGACTCATATCATACATGGGGATGATTTTAGAAATATTTCACCTGAGCAAATTGGCATTGTTATTCTGAGTTTGAAAAAAAGCGAACTTATTAAAATATTGAAGCAATTTGATAATGAAATTACTGGAATAGAAATTATTCCAATTGGTGAAGACACTCAAATATATATCCAAAAAAATAGAAAGGAATTGATGCCATTAACCTCTTTTGGAGATGGACTGCAAAAGATTGTTTACATTGCTTCTAAACTACTAAATATCCAAAACGGTGTTCTACTTCTAGATGAAGCAGAAGTCAGCATTCACACCAAAATGATTCCAACTTTTTTTGAATGGATTTCTAAACTTGCTAAGCAACATGACGTTACAGTTTTTATGACTACTCACTCCATTGAAGCAGTTGATGGTCTTCTTGCAGCAAACAAAGAATCATTAGAAGATCTATCTTTTTATCGATTAGAAAAAAGTGGGGCTAAGTTTTTAAGTGGCAAGAGAATGTATAGGATTCGTTATGACTTTGCTATGGAAGTGAGAGGTTAGCATGAAAAATTATCTATTTATCGTGGAAGGGCAGCATGATATTGCTGCTATTATAAAATATTTGAAGTTGAACGAGTATCAAATGATAAGGCAGGCAGAAGAAGTGCCTGCCTTTTGGAAAGACTTAATACCAAAAAAGTTTCCTCATAATGGCGATTTATTGCAACGAGTTCCTGTACCTACTTTTTTCAAGATTGATGACAAAACGATTGCAATACATAGTGCCAATGGTGATGGTAATATAGTTGAAAAAACAGTAGATACATTACTTATTCTAAAAGATAACGGATGGAAGTTATTAAAAGCAATTGGTATTTTTTGTGATGCAGATGATAAACCAGCAGTTGATAGGTATGAGAAACTTATGTCACTTTTCGAAAAGGAATTGGAAGATGAATACAAGTCGATTATTGAAAACCATACATTTGGAGAAGTAAGCCAAAATCAAGGTTGTAAATTCGGCATTTATATATTTCCTGACAATTCAAGTGAGGGAGTTCTAGAGGATCTTTTGCTCGAAGGTGCGAATACTCAATATACAAAAGTTATGAATCATGCCCAACACTATGTACATCAGATTGAAACCGAAGATCTTAATTACATTAGCTCTAGGAGTTTTAGTGGATCAAATAGAAAGAAAATGCTAGTAGGGGTCATTGCAAATGCATTAAAACCTGGCAAGGCGAACCAAGTAAGTATTCAAGATAATAACTGGATTAGTCAAGATACACTGGAAAATAATCAAATTCAGAATACTTTTAAAAATTTCTTAGACAAATTACTAACCTAACATCACGCATAATTCCCCACTTTTTGCACAAACTCTTTGTATCTACAAGAACAAGGAGTTTTTTACATGAATTGGAGATTTTGGAATCGTCGTTATTACATGGCAGCAGGCTACACTCTAGCCGTCATCCTCATTTCAATCGCGTATTGGAAATCATTCGATTCAGATGATACCGAGCAAACCTTCACTATTATGTCACTCCTGTGGTCATTCATAATTGGATTATCTCTTGCATACGTATTAAATTTCCTTTTGCGACTCTATGAACGTAAAATTAAGCGACGATCGATTTCGCTAACGCTCGTCTATACCACTGTCCTTCTGCTAATACTAGCATTTGTGCTCTATTTAGCACCACAAGTCAGCGGTGCCATGGGGCATTTCATCTCCGAATTCCCTGATTACAGCGAACGAATCATTACCCAAGTGGAATCTCATCTTGCAACTTTTGACATTACCGAAAATCATGTTGATACAATTGGAGCAAGCATGGATGAGGTTATTGTTAGATTTGTAACATTTAATCAGAATTTAATCCCCCAACTAATGGAGCATTTAGTGGTTATTGGTGAAACTCTTAAGAATATTATCCTAGGCATCGTACTATCCATCTACATTTTAGCGAAAAAAGAAATGCTTAGACGACAGTTTAGTTTATTACTAATCGCAATAATCGGTAAAGAAAAATTTAATATCCTTATAAAATGGATAAGAAGGGCAAATAAGATTTTTGCAAGATTCTTTGCCGGCATGGCAATTAATTCACTAATAGTTGGAGTCTTAACAACGGTCATGTTATTCATCTTTCAAATTCCCTTCGCCATACTCGTTGGATTTATTGTTGCATTAACGAACATCATTCCGATATTTGGACCATTTATCGGTGCAATCCCATCAGCAATTATGATTTTCTTTATTAGCCCAACTAAAGCATTAATATTTACCATAATTATCATTGTTATTCAGCAAGTTGATGCAAATATTATTACTCCAAAAATCCTCGGCAATAAAATCGGGATTGCACCGATTTGGGTGCTTGTATCTATTCTCGTGTTTGGTTATTTCTTCGGAATAGTTGGAATGATAATTGGCGTGCCGATTACAGCACTTGTGATCGAAATTACCCGCGAAATAGTTCGTTCGAAACTCGACAAAAAATCGTATAAAATAGGGGCGGGTGAGTTATAATAAATCATATGTTTAAGGAGTTTATAGAGATATCCTTTAATATGGAAGGGAGTTTTTATGGAAAGATATGTATTTAGAAGAAAAACACGATGGTCGTTTATCATTGCAGTCATTATCATCTTATTATTTGCATTATATGCATCTGCACGTGCATCAGCCAATGAAGCAAAAGATAATGAAACCAGCGCCCGCATGAAAGTTTATGAAGATTTCGCCTACGCTTCAGGTCTGCCTTGGTATGAGATTGCGGCAATTGACCAGTATGAAAGAAATATTGCTAAATTCCGTAAGGGTTCTGAGAGTAGCTTGTCGTATGAAAAGATTTCAGTAAGGTTTCCATTAGATGTTTGGTCAGGAGTACTGACGCCTAACTCTTCTTATGAAAAATGCCCCGTTCGGATCGGTTTATTTGGTGGGATTGGGCGTGATGGTGATGGTGATGGGTTAGCGGATATTCATAATGAGCAGGATGTGATGTACACGTTGGTTGAATATCTCAGAGCTTTTGACAGCTTTGAGGAAGCTGTAACTGCGTATTATGAAAATGAAGAAGCTGTGAGAATTATTCTTGGGATTGCGAGATTGTTTGATCATTATGGTACGATTGAGCTCGGTGAACGTGCGTTTCCCGTTTCAACATGGCATAATTATAGCTTTCAAAATGGCTATGGTGCTGCTCGTGGGTGGGGTGGACGACGTGCTCATGAAGGAATTGATATCTTTGCGGGGTATGGTGTACCAGTTGTGTCGACTTCGTATGGAATTATTGAAATAGCTGGCTGGAATGAATATGGTGGATACCGAGTGGGGATACGCGATATTTATAATACATATCAGTATTATGCCCATTTACAAGGATTTGCTGATGGGGTAGAAGCGGGAGCTATTGTAGAGCCAGGTCAAGTAATCGGGTCAGTTGGTTCCACGGGTTATGGGCCAGTTGGTACCAGTGGGAAGTTCGAACCCCATCTCCATTTCGGATTATATAAGTTTGATGGGCGTAGAGAATGGGCCTTTAACCCTTATCCGTATTTGGTTCGTTGGGATAAATAGATTATGAAAGAGAGGGTACAGTAGCGAAATGACATAAGTTAAAAGTCTTAATCCAGCGAAGAACCGCGGGCTAAGACTTTTTTTAAGCTCCCGCCCCCATTAGCACTGACATAACGTCAATTATATTTAACTGTTTAAGACTTTCTCAAGCTCCACAGCATGATGCCACCGATGAAAAGTCCTAAACGCCAATTATTTTGGTTCTTACGCATCTTTGTTGGAAGTGTCAGAAAAGAGACTAATTGTAAACTATTCCAACTGTTCGTCCCTGGTTTTGTCGCCCGTCTGTTGATCACACAATTTAGACCGTCTGCTTTTTAAAAAAAATTCAAAAAGCAGACGGTCTTGACGTCAATCCGTGGGCTGAGCTACTCAGAATGGCAAGCCATCCTGGAAAATGGCAAAAATCCGCTAGTTTTTGTCGCCCATCTGTTGATCACACAATTTAGACCGTCTGCTTTTCGAAAAAAATTCAAAAAGCAGACGGTCTTGACGTCAATTCGTGGGCTGAGCTACTCAGAATGGCAAGCCATCCTGGAAAATGGCAAAAATCCGCTGGTTTTTGCCGTCCGTCTGTTGATCACACAATTTAGACCGTCTGCTTTTCGAAAAAATATCAAAAAGCAGACGGTCTTGACGTCAAACCGTGTGCTGAGCTACTCAGAATGGCAAGCCAACCTATAAAATGGCAAAAATCCGTCGGTTTTTGTCGTTCATCTGTTGATCACACAATTTAGACCGTCTGCTTTTCGAAAAAATATCAAAAAGCAGACGATCTGTAGGCTGGGCTGTTCATAGTCAGGGAATGTCGATTTTGTAAAAAAGTCTCTTTTCTGACACTTCCAACCAAAGATGCGTAAGAACCATTATTTTAGCTGTTTAAGACTTTTGCTTGGGATTGCCATTTCGATACAGCCCCTTTTGATTAAGTTTTTAATGTCAGTCATGTAAAAAAATATAAAGCTTGCTCGAAATTATAGCAAGAAATGCCAAAATGTGATAAAATGGATACTAAATGAATAGTACAACAATATTTGAGAATTACCAAGCAACTAGTGGGTGATGAAGGTATGAAAGTCAATGTTGGTGAGTTAATTAAAAATTTACGCAAAAATATGGGAGTAAGTCAGAAGGAGTTAGCAGAGAAGCTTTTTATAAGCCAACGTAAACTTTCTCGCATCGAAACTGGAGAAGGGAATATAAATATGATGGAATTTCTGACAGCCTTTTCCATTCTTGGCTTTTCTATTGATGATTTTTGGGTAATCTATCTTGATAATGAAGAATTCCAGGGGTACAAACTGTATAAAACCATTAATAGATTATTAAGAAATGGTGATATTGACGCAATTAAACATATTCTACCTTCATTTAAAGAAAATCCGTTAACAAAGCAGCCACTTATTGCGCAGTTTCAATCACTTATTTGCCTTATGGTAGATAATAAGATAGAAGAAAATGAAAAACTTGTAGCGCTTTATAGTGTTCTTAGACAAACGATTGACGATTTTGATGATGAAAAAATTAAAACATATTGCTTTAGCTATAATGAAATCATGGCCATAAATGAAATCGCTCTTTCTTATGATCGACTAGGAAAAAGAGATAAGGCGATTAAGTTGCTAGCTGGTACAATTGATAATATCGACAACTCACGTACATCAAAAGGAGAAAAGGAAGTATTCTTACCAAAAATACTGGTAGATTTGTATAAGTTATTGATGGACGCTGGTGAATACAAAAGGGCGGCTGCAATATGCAAAAGCACATTAAAAATGGGAGAAAGATACCACAATCTCCATTTTTTTCCAGAAGCTGTCTATTCTTTGGGGGTATGCTACCAAAAAATGGGAAAGGATAACGAAGAGTATTTGCCACTGTGGGTAAGAGCTTATCACGCCGCACGCGGCATCGGACAAAATGATCTGGCCAATATGAT
>Ga0123355_10010803_pt1 | contig 14035 bp, 13 predicted proteins | sample TergutEmb28metaG_3_FD_89872 | JGI IMG/M metagenome (GOLD analysis project Ga0123355, IMG submission 89872) | Embiratermes neotenicus P1 segment gut microbial communities from Petit-Saut dam, French Guiana - Emb289 P1 | ecosystem: Host-associated > Arthropoda: Insects > Digestive system > Gut ... | reverse complement strand
TGTGTGGGTGGTGTGTGTGTGTGTGGGTTTGGTGTGTGTATGTGTGTGTGGGTGTGGTGTGTGTGTGACTGTGGTGTGTGAGTGTTTGTGACTGTGGTGTGTGAGTGTGTGTGTAGGTGTGTGTGGGTTTGGTGTGTGTATGTGTATGTGTATGTGTATGTGTGTGTGGGTGTGGTGTGTGTGTGACTGTGATGTGTGAGTGTGTGTGTAGGTGTGTGTGTGGGTGTGGTGTGTGTGTGGGTTTGGTGTGTGTATGTGTGTGTGGGTGTGGTGTTTGTGTGACTGTGGTGTGTGAGTGTTTGTGACTGTGGTGTGAGTGTGTGTGTAGGTGTGTGTGGGTGTGGTGTGTGTGTGGGTTTGGTGTGTGTATGTGTATGTGTGTGTGTGGTGTATGTGTGTGTGACTGTTGTGTGTGAGTGTGTGTATGTGAGTGTGTGACTGTGGTGTGTGAGCGTGTGTGTAGGTGTGTGTGTGACTGTGGTGTGTGAGTGAGTGTGTGTGGTGTGTGTGGGTATAGTTTGTGTGTGACTGTGGTGTGTGAGTGTCTGTGGGTGTGGTGTGTGTGACTGTGGTATGTGAGTGTGTGTAGCTGTGTGTGAGTGTGGTGTGTGTGTGAGTGTGTGTAGGTGTGCGTGTGACTGTGGTTTGTGATTGTGTGTAGTTGGGTGTGTGACTGTGGTGTGTGAGTGTGTGTGTTGGTGTGTGTGTGTGACTGTGGTGTGTGAGTGTGTGTGTAGGTGTGTGTGACTGTGGTGTGTGAGTGTGTGTGTAGGTGTGTGTGTGACTGTCGTGTGTGATTGTGTGTATAGGTGTGTGTGGGTGTGGTGTGTGTATGTGTATATGTGTGTGAGTGTGTGGGAGTGTGGTGTGTCACTGTGGTGTGTGAGTGTGTGTGTAGGTGGTGTGAGTGTGGTGTGTGTGTGTGAGTGTGTTTGGGTGTGGTGTGTTTGTGTGGTCCTGATGTGTGTGTCTGTGGGTGTGGTGTGTGAGTGGGTGTGTGTGGTGTGTGTGGTTGTGTGAGTGTGGTGTGGAATTTGTGTGGTGTGTGTGTGGGTGTGGTGTGAGTGTGTGGTGTGTGTGTGAGTGTGGTGTGTGAGTGTGTGTGGGTGTGGTGTGTGAGTGTTCGTGTGTGGTATGTGTGTAAGTGTGTGTGGTGTGAGTGTATGTGTTGTGTGTGGTTGTGGTGTGTGAGTGTGTGTGGGTGTGGTGTGTGAGTGTGTGTGGGTGTTGTGTGTGAGTGTGTGTGGTTGTTATGTGTGTGTGGGTGTTGTGTGTGTGAGTGTAGTGTGTGTGTGTTGGTGTGTGTGGGTGTGGGTGTGTGTATGTGTGGGTTTGTGTGTGTATGTGCGTGTGGGCGTATAGTAAGTGTGACTTTGGTGTGTGTGTGGTGTGTGTGTGGTGTGTGTTTGTTTGTGTGTGGGTGTATACGTGTTTGTGTGGATGTGTGTGTGGGTGTGGGTGATTGTGTGTTTGTGTAGGGGTGTGTGTATGTGTGTGGGAATGTGGGTTTGTGGTAAGTGTGTGTGTGAGTGTGTGGTTGTGCGGTGTGTGTCAGTGTGTGTGAGGTGTCTATGGTGTGTTTGGGTGTGGGTGAGATTGTGTGTGTTTTTCATTGTGTGTGTGTGTGTGTTGTGTTTGGGTGTGGTTGTGTGTGTGTGTGTGTGAGTCTGTGTATGTATGTGTGTGGTGTGTGTGTGTGTGTGGTGTGTGTTGTGTGTGTGTGTGAGTGTGGTGTGTGTGTGTGTGATTGTGTGTGGGTGGTGTATGTGTGCGTGTGTGGTGTGTCAGTGTGTGTGTTTTTTGTATGATGTGTGTGGGTGTGTGTGTGGTGTGTGTGGGTGTAATTGTGTGTTTGTGTCAATGTGTGTGTGTGTGTGTGGGTGTGTGATTTGGGTGTGGATGTGTGTGGTGTGTGGTGTGTGGTGTGTGTGTGTGTGTGGTGTGTGTGGATGTTTGGTGTGTGGGTGTATTTGGTTGGGTGGTTGGGTATGTGTAATGTGTTGTGGGGGGGGGGCGGTGGTGTGTGTGTGTGTTTGGGGGGGTGTGTTGTGTGTGTGTGTTTTGTGTGTGTGTGTGTGTGTGTAAAATAAAATTCGAAATAAATAACTGAATTCATTGAGCAGACTCATTCCTCAGCTAATCTAGCCATCCCCCTAATCTTATGGAACCCGCCTCTTCTTTACTGCATTCAGAAAACCTCGCCACCTGTCCCTAACTTGAACCAGATGAATAGAGTCCATGCCCTCCCTACCATTTCTTGAAGATGAATTTCAATATATCGTCACATCTACGCCTAGGTCTTCCACGAGTTCTCTTTCCGTTAGGTCTCCTCAACAAAACCCCATACGTAACTCCCTTCTCCCCCATACGCGCTACATGCCCTGCCCATCGTATTCTTCTTGCCTTGACAACCCGGGTAATATTTGGTAAGTGGTACAGGGCATGCAGCTTCTCAACATTACAATTCCAGCAGTACCCTCTTACCTCCTCTCTCTTGGCCCAAAAATATCGTCCTCGGTAGCCAATTCTCAAGCATTATCATCCCACATTCTTCCTTGATTGTGAGAGATCAAGCATCACAGAAACATAAGCATACATTTTTATTCATGAAACTCTCAAATATAATCTGGAAGGAATGATTAAAGAATCTTATGTTTATTGGACCGTGCATCAATTAGTTGAATAAAGAGAGACCAACTTGATGGCACTTGCTTTATTATTTCATTATTTAATGCTCAACATGTTTCGGATGTTAATACATCCATCCTCAGGAGCTTGCGACTTATTTGTTGGGTTATTTCATGGTTTGTATTGCTCTGGTTCGATGTGTGTTGGTGTTACGTTGTGGTTTGGCTGGGGTGGTGTGGTGTGGTATCCGTAAGCAGGCTTCATCCAGCAAGCTCCTGAGAATGGATGTATTAATATCCGAAACATGTTGAGCATTAAATAATGAAATAATAAAGCAAGTGACATCAAGTTGGTCTCTCTTTATTCAATGATTAAAGAATCATCTAAGACACAAATGCAAGTACAGATGGAGTAACTGGACAGCAGTTGCAGCTTGTATGTTAAACTTGTCATATAAACAGGATGGAATCTACAGACATGAGATACGGACTTAGTGTCATTGGCCAAGCTTCGGGAATAAATAGGAACTTCCGTCATTCATCAGGTGTTTGGAGCCTTACGAAAGACATGTCAATAAAAACAGAGCGCGAATGAGGTAATGGACGTGCCATGAAACCCAAACGAGTATTGTAACAACGCCTCGATTTTTGACCCCAGGCGAGGCAGCTTGACTAAGCACCTGTGTTGTCTAAAAAAAGTACATTTAGTCGATTCTGATCCACCTCAGCTAGACAACTGATTTACTGGGAGAACATGACTGCCGTCGACACAGCGACGGGGTCCCATTCCTACACGCGACACAAACACGTATTTTCGTTTTTCCTGGTCATGTTGCCCTGTGTGGGGAAAGGTCTTGCATTGGGCCGATCCCCTGTCCTGGGAGGCCTACCACACGTATATATAGAGACGATTAAAGCGGCCGGAAAAGAGGAAATTCTGGGCCGATGTGACCTTCATGGCCCAAGAAACAGACGGAGACACTGAACAAATGGCCTGATGAAAAACTGCAGGATCCCGTGATGCCAATCACGATTACAGAAACTCTAACGAACACAGAGCCAAACTGGGACAAGCAACTGCCTTATTCATTTATCTGGTATAGTGTAATGAAGTTGTGGGCCTGGTAGTTCAGTCGGTATAGCGACTGACTACGGGATGGACGGTCCGGGATTGAATCCCGGTGTGGACGAGTTTTTTCCGCCCGTCCAGACCGACCCTGGGGCCCATCCAGCCTCCTGTACAATGGGTACCGGGTCTTTTCTGGCGGTAAAGGGCGTCCGGGGCGTGGTGCTGAACACTCACCCCCTTCTAGTGCCGCGGTCATTGAAGAGTAGAGCTATACCTCTACCCAACTTTGTGCCACACCGGACCTGTAACGGGATTGCTTTATCGTTTAGTATAATGAAGTGGGAATGCCTGTGAACTGCGCCTTCTGTTACCGTATGGGGCACATTACCTATGTGTTTTCTTAGTTATGTTTAATAATACATGAAAGATTGATAGACGGAAGGACGCTATCTACACGCATAATCTATTTTAGATCCCATATTAGGAGAAAGCGACAATTTTGGTACAACATGGAAAAAATCGTTGCAACATCAATTGGCACAACGTCATTAATGAAGACCAGAGGGAACTCCTGTCTTACCATATGCTAACAACTATTTTGTATTGCTTGCTGGGATACCGTGCGAATTAGGTGAATGGAGGAGTGCATTAACACTGGTGTGAAGAAAGTGAATTCATCACATGTCGTGCGATAATCAGTGAAACTTTGATAACTGCTTAACACTTTGTTCAACTCACACTGTGCACCATTACTTACTTACTTACTTACTTACTTACTTATTCCATGGTGCAGAGTCCTTCTTGAGAAGCTAACTGGTTTTCAGCTAGTCAAGAAATTGGCCGCATTTCACGGAACCCGAAAGTTCATTACCGCACTCACAAGCGTCCGCCACCTGTCTCTATCATGGGCCAGCCCAATCCAGTCCATATACCCACATCCCACATCCTGGAGATCTATCCTAATATTATCCACCCATCTACGCCTAGGTCTCCCCAGTGGTCTCCTTCCCTCCGGTTTCCCCATCAAGACCCTATACACCACCCTCTAACATTATAACTAAAGCATGACTCAGTTTGTTTAAAGATTCAGTTCGTACCGCGCAGTAAACACACTGCACCTCGGTTTATTAAAACCAGTCTGTTAATGCTGTATAGGGAAAAAACCTACTTTGTTCAGAGGTCAATAAAAGTAAAGCAGTTCCATTACAGGTCCAGAGGGTTCCAGGTATTTAAGGTTCCCAGATTTCATGACAACGGTGAGCCGTCCGCCTTGGAGGGCCTGGTTCAAAGCTTCATTACCTCCCCTTTATCTTTCCTGATAAGGCTATCGTCTGTAGATTGGCCATCGTGGAGAAGTGAAAGAAATGGGCGTAACTTTTGCGAGGTTTCCTCTGGGGAAAAGACATTTGTATCGCTCACTCTAATTTCAACTCCTGTTTTGATATTTTCGTCTTGGGTTCAACTCTCCGACTCTACTTCTGCCCGGGGCAGGAGCGAGGAGCTCCGTTTTCAGCTGTTTGTTTCAAGATAGACCTATGCAGTCGTCGGGGAATGTCCGGGAGGTAAAAGTTTAATTTTGGTCTTTGCATTTTTGAATTGACGTTTTCGTTTTCCTTGAACATGTCCCCCGACGTCTGCCTAATGTGGTCTCGAATGGGGGCTGATACGGGTGTGCCTTCCCGTGAGTAATATGTATCATTTTGTGCAAGAGTCAAATATCCATGTTTAGTTACTGTGTTACTCTCTGTATTCTGGTTACGCACGGCAGTAATTGTGTTTGGCCGACTATTTGGCTTATTGTAATACGTATTTTGTATCGGCCATGTTTTCATGTTATGATTTTGTAAGTTTACGAGGAGCCGATGTTTGAATCATTGTGTTGTGATTTCTGTGAACCCGGCGTTGTGTACTGGTAGATGTACGAGGTAAACTTACGTAAGCCAATGGGCTTGATCACTGTATTACGTGAAACAGGATCGGCCGAGTGCGTGTTGGTAAGAGCATGTTTCTTTGTTTCTATTTTCAATATTGTTCTACTTGTTTTCAGTTATGCCTTGTTAAGTTTATCAATGCAATTGTTATTATTGTGTTAAACTGTATTGTGTTCTGGTTGAACTAATCATTCCCCACAAGACCCAATTACTCGAGTATCGGCGGCTCAAAGGACCGAGGGGGAAACGTGCGGGCCCTCTGATCGACACTTAGTGACGCTGCCCTAGTGGCTAGCTGCCTGGGGGCTCAACGGCACAGGATGGTGGTAAGGTTGTCAGCCTTACGCACCGGCCGCCTTTACCCTCAAGAAATGCTCCTAGTACTCATTTCTGGTAGAGCCTGAGTCGACCCTAGGGCCATAGTGCGATTTGAAGTATTATATGTCAATAAAAAATCCACTGACACCATCTGGAATCGAACCAGCGACCTACCGATTTGTAGCACAACACCTTAACCACTGTGCTACCGCGGTCCCCTCAGAGATCAGTACAAAACACAAAACACAATCTGTGGGCAGAATGTGGAATATGTTATTTAGACAAGTGAGACGTAAAGTAATAACTGGGTTTTATCATCATCATCATAAACATCAAGGATTGGACCCTTTGAACCGTTCCGTCTCCAGAGTTACAGCAGCTTGCGCCAACGTTTCTTCGGTCTTCCAATTTTTCTCCTTCCTTGTGGTCTGTAGTGGTATGATTTCAAAGGGTTTCGGTTTTGTGGCATTCTTTGCAAATGTGAAAGCCAGTTCCGTCTGTATTCACATATTTTGTCTAGTATGCCTGTAATCCGTAGTTCGCGGCGTATGTAGTCATTTGTTTTGTGGTCATAAAGTGTGTAGCCTGCCAGAGGTCTCAGTAACTTTATTTCTGCCGCTTCAATTCTTCGTCTTTGTAAGGCTGTTAGGGTCCAGTTTTCTGACCCATATAAAGAACTGAGGTTTAACGGGTTAAAATATTGTAATCGCCTTGATATTTACTAAAAAACATATTAATAAAATGAAATTAAAACTTACAGAAAGCGTTTAGCATATACCGTCACACTCACAAACAGTTCCCGCTGTCCCAACACATCCTGGCATGTTCAGGCGCCTTCTTCAAGTGAACAGAATTGATAAAAGTAAAAACGTCCTCAAGTTAAACAAATGTCTCTACTACTCCGACATGTTCACAAGGAGAGACAACTTCTTTGAAAGAGTAGAAAGACCTTACGAGTTTAGAAATAAGAACGAAGCCAAGGTTTGAGGAAGTGTCTTTTTCTTTTTTGTAGACGTCACAAAAAAATGTGCAACTTAATTTTACAGATGCCACCGCCAAGCATTCGTAAAAGTAAGGTAAAGTGATCCCGTTACAGGCCCGGTGTGGCCCAGAGGGTGGGTAGAGATATAGCTCTACTCTTCCATGACCGCGGCACTAGAAGGGAGTTTGTGGTCAGCAGCACGCCCCGGCCGCACTTTACCTCAGGGAAAGACCCGGTACCCATTTTACAGGAGGCTGGGTGGGCCCCAGGGCCCGTCTGGACGAGCGAAAATTCTCGCCCCCATCAGGATACGATCCCGGACCGTCCAGCCCGTAGTTAGTCGCTATACCGACTGAGCTACCCTGCCCACAATGTAAGAGTACCCATTGTTTTTCTACTTATGGTTTGTTTAACGACGCTCTCAGTAACTCAGGCTCTATGGCTTTGAATCAGGAGACGATCACTGAATAATGAATTGGAAATGATGCGGAAGGAAAGTGTCCTGGTGTATTTCAGGTAGCTGTACTGACGCTCACCTTGATAAGCTAAGGGGAACCAGGAAAATCCTATGAAATATTCACTTATAAAACCAAACCAATGCACATACGACAAACACACCCCTATTTTCTTTCACTTCTGCTACATGTTTCGGCACGTCTGTGCCATCGTCTGGCAGTTTAAACACCGAATTTAAAACTTGCTAATATATAACAGATTACTTCTGTAATGTGGGCCGGGTAGCGTAGTCGGTACAGCGACTGGCTCGGGGTGGACGGACTGGGGATCGAATCCCGGTAGGGGCGAGATTTTCAGCACCTGTTGAGACCTGTCGAGACCGGCCCTGGGGCCCACCCAGACTTCTGTACAATGGGTACCGGGTCTTTCTCGCGGGTAAAGAGCGGCCGGGGCGTGACGTTGACCCCTCACCCATTCTAGTGTCGTGGTCAAGAAAGAGTAGAGTTATACCTCTACTCCCCTTATGGGTCTGTTGGCCTGTACAGAGCCTCAGTGCCTGTACAAGGGTGCACCTTTACCTTTACCTTTTACGTCTGTAATAATCGTTGTATGCAACATTCATCAGCTAAATTCCAAATGCCACTGAATGTGACACATAGGGGAAATTACGAATGTAATATATTTTATCAAGTTTTAATTTTGGTGTATGAACTCCCTGAGGATGGCACAGCCATGCCGAAATATGTGGTAGTGAAATTCTATATATATGTCATGTGTGAATTTGTTTGGTTTTGTAAGTGAGTATCTTAAATAAAATGAACTTACTTACTTAACTACTTACTTACATACTTACATACATAATTACCTACTTACTAACATAATACTTACTTATACGTACATACTTACTTACTTACTTACATACATACATACATACATACTTACATAATTACTTACTTATTTACTTATTTATTTACATATTTACTTACTTACACGCATACATACTTACTTACTTTCTTACTACTTACTTACATATTTACTTGCTTACATACATACATATATACATACATAAATACATACTTACTTTCTTACTTTCTTACTTTCTTACTTTCTTACTTTCTTACTTTCTTACTTATTTACTTACATACATACATACTTACTTACTTACTTACTTACTTACCTACTTACTCCATGGAGCAGAGTCCGTTTGGAGAAGCTAACCGGTCTGCAGCTTGTCAAGAAATTCCCCGCATTTCAAGGAACCCGAAAGTTCATTACCGCACTCACAAGCGTCCGCCACCTGTCTCTTTCCCGGGCCAGCCCTGTCCAGTCCATATACCCACATCCCATCTCCTGGAGATCCATCTTAATATTATCCTCCCATCTGTGCCTGGGTCTCCCCAGTGGTCTCTTTCCCTCAGATTTGCCCACCAGAAGCCGTACACGCCTGTTCCCTTCCCCATACGCCAAATAAAATGCACGGAATAAATAATTTCAAACCAGGAATAACTTGTCAGAAGAGCCTATCTCTGGGTCAAAATTAGAAACCAGAAGCCCTCAAATACGCATAATCATTACTACATGCACTGTTTATTTTTCTCTAATACAGAAGCACAATTCGCACGTTATATACTGACATTCGTATCGGAAATCAATTTACAGTATCTAAACTCCGGGTAAGGCGTGTTATCATTTGTACAGCCTCTAGTCATACCTAAGACAAACCAAAACATGACGTTGACATTTGACCTACTTTCACTGTTCGTTAGGAAATTGCTGTTGGTGACGTTACGTCCGTGGGTGTAATACTACAGAGCACCTGCTACATGTCGTTGTTGAGTTCTTTTTATGTCCTTAGTGTCCTTGTGCAAAATGTGAACTAGAAATGGCCTAATTCAACAGGCTTCAATAAAAATACATACATAATTTACTCCAGCTTCTTTCCGTGAGACTTGGCAGTGGTTAAATTTTCCCCTGAATGGGTTACGGGCCCAGAGCAGGGTAAATCCAATGATAGGATTGCTACCTTTAGCCTCTGAACTGGCATGTTTAGGGATGGCATTTCCTCCATTCCTGGTGAAACAGTTATACCACTGTGACTCGGTCGTCATTTCGTCCTTTGTGAGAACAGGGTATACCACGAGAAGGTGAGGATGGCTGTTGGGTAGGATAGGCTATAGTATTACGCATCACTACCCCTTATAAACTACTCCCCAACTGGCAGAAGGAATCATGGTAGACCTTTGAAGAGACTTCTGGATACGTGAGACCGGAACGGGTCAACAAGTTGCCCAACTCCATGAAAGATATATGATGATGATGATTCACTCCAGTATAAATCACTTCATTCACGGGAATATAGTAGAGGTAAAGGTTTCCCTGTGCACAACGCGAAGACATGTGCAGGAATGGATATAAGGCTCCAGACATTCTTAACAGCGGCAATGGATGTAGATCAGCTCTACGTCCCGACCGCTTTATCTCCTTGAAAAAAAAAGCCGAGATCCGAGCCCCTGGTAATTAGTGAAGAGGAGACTATATGGGCCCACTTTGTAGAAACGCAAAAATATCTTAACCCTGGATGAGAATCAAACCACGATTTCTCATTATCAACACATCATCCAACATGGGCACTCTTATGATACACCATTCATGACATATATCAACTGTTACATGTTTCGGCACGCACCATGGTTCCATCTTCAGGGAGTCATTATAGCAAAGGCATGTATAAAAGCCAGCCTGCCAATCTCGTTTCGGTTCCCTCTGATAAGTCCTTAGCCCGACCAGGAAGGAAACAAGCTACTGTTTCTGTCAGAATGGCGTGAATTTCCTTCGGCGCTTTGCCTTGCAGGAAAAAGAACTCGATGGCAGATCGCGTCTCGATGTTGTTGAAATCGCGCGCGTCCGTGACATGCTTCCGAGCTTGTTACCTTCCTGGTCGGGCTAAGGACTTATCAGCACCCCGGTACGAATGAATAAAATCTTAGAATGTTAAAATGCATGAAAATGACGTATTAAGAGTATTATGATATTTTACATTATATATTTACAGCAACCCGCCACAATTGCCAGTTCTTATTTACTTTTATGTTACAGTGTAACTGGCAACTGTGGCGGTTTATTGTTATACATTTTAATATATAATATCAAAATACTCTAATACTTCAATTTTATGCATTTTAGAATTTCAAAATTTTAGTCACTCCTACAAGTATAAGAAGGAACCGAAACGAGATTGGCAGGCTGGCTTATAACCAGTCCGGATTAGTTACTGTGAGTGATAAAAAACCAATCCAAAAAAGGCTATAGCACGACACAACCATAAAGGGGAGAACTCAGTGAGAATGCTCGGACAACCCATACTGCAGGCTACATCCGGCAGCAAGGATTTAAGACAAGGAAATTAAGCAGTCCAACCTAACAGACACGTCAGGAGACAACCTTGAGGAGGAAGCTCACTCTTCCCATACAAACATACCTAAGTAAACAGACAGTGAACCTCACCAGATTGTTCCTTCCCGAATTCTACAAGATATAGTCATCGTGTGAGATAATACAACACGCGCATTCCCGCGGGGCAGCTACAACATTGGATACACTCCTGCTTCACTAGTAAATACAACCTCACAACCCAAGGAAGAATTAGATGGTAACGGGACCTGTTTTTAACTGGTAAACGCCAATATACTATTTTTTAAAAGAATTTTAAATGAATTTTAACCACTTAGTAACACATTTCGCACTTTTACTTTCCTAGACAAATGATCTGGCTTAAGTATTTCACTGATGTACTACGTAAACACACTGGGATCCCAATGTGTGCACAGCATCCTGTGACTTAACCTGTAAAGAATAGGACTGAAGAAAACTGTTCAACAGTCGAAATATATAGCCTACATAATTACCTTGTGTAATGAAAACAGTTGTGCTGACGTACACTATTAATATCATAATATTATATCCCTTTGTTATAAGGAATCCCTGAGGATGGAACCACGATGCGTGCCGAAACACGTCGGAGTTGATATAGGTATGTAACGAATTGTGTGCCTCAGAGTGCATTTGTTGGATGATACATTGACTGTAAGAATATGCACAGCACGATTAATTAAATAAATTCATGATTTCTCAGTTGTCTTTCGCCTACTCCAGTCCCCATGCCGGCACACGGAAACGTAATACAGTGTGTCCCACTCGCTACCGAACCTGGCATTTCTTTAATAGTTTTACCACCAATGAGGATATTACAACGAAATTTAAGCGTACTACAGACACATTCCTCTTCATTTCTCACACAACGAAATTACTCCTGGTCAAATTTCGTTACAGTATCTTCAATGGTGTTAGAAATATTAAAGAAATGCCGGGTTCGGTAGCGAGTGGGACACATTGTATAAAGCCAATAGGTGTGAGGTCAAATTATCACATAGGCAGCATACAACAAACAAGATGCGATGTTTCACAATTTATTTATTTCTGTAAGTCGCTCTACGTGTTTCAGACGGTTTTTACGCCCAACATCAGGAGCATCAAAACTGCACATACAGCGTCAGGCATTTGTAGACCGTTACTGCTACCTGCTGCTAGCCTGGCCAGGCTAGCAGCAGGTAGAATGCCTGACGCTGTATGTGCAGTTTTATGCTCTTGGTGATGGACGGAAAAACCGTCTGAAACATGTAGAGCGTCTTACAGAAATAAATAAATTGTGAAACGTTGCATCTTGTTGGTTGTACGCTGCGAATATATTAGCGTGGCACGGACATATGAATGTTAATCTTATGTTTATTGGACCGTGCATCCTTGTGATAGTTGAAGAATAAAAGACCAACTTGATGTCGCTTACTATTTTATTTCACTTCTTATGTGCTCAATATGTTTCGGACATTAATATGTCCATCATCAGGAGCTTGCGACTATTCTGTTGAATTACCACATTCGTCGTATTGTTCTGAAGCCTGCAACACAGATACCACTCAAAACCAACCACACCGAAACTCCAACACACATCGAACCAAGAACAATACGACCAATGTGGTAATTCAACAGAGTAGTCGCAAGCTCCTGATGATGGATATATTAATGTCCGAAACATATTGAGCACATAAGAAGTGAAATAAAATAACAAGTGACATCAAGTTGGTCTTTTATTCTTCTAATATGAATGTTAAATTCAAATTATCGTGTTGTGTGTGTGTGCTTGGGTGCGTGCGTGTGCTTATTTCCTCTCTGTTTCTATTCACGTCGTCTGTCAACACCTTCTAGCATAGTGGTTACTGTATGTACCAGCTGCTTTAATATAAAAAAATCTCTTTATTTTTTCCAAAGATTTTATTCATGTGTTCCGTACCATACTCGGTACAAATATCGATTTTACCTCCAAACATCATTAGCCGGAGAATTGAGTTTTACGTGACACAGGCACTGAATTTGTACGTTTTATATACGCGAATTTTTAGCTTCAAAGAGTAACGAAATGTGAATAATGTGAAACGCATCGCGTATTTCTGTATTACTGTGGCACAAAACAAGACTTCCGGAAAACCAAACTGCAGTATTTGGGGACAAATGTAGTGCAGGTTCAGGGTGCAGTAACCAAAGTCATATCTTGACCAGGATCACGCAGTTTGCAGATGACCCGGTTCGTTGCAGCTGTAACAAGTTGTCGGCTGCTCCTCGTACGATACTAGCGCTCTGTACCCCGCCACCACCACATGCGAAGGGATAGGTTTAACCAGTGACATTCTTACCACACGTACTCCATTGGAAACTCAATAGCGATAGGATTCGATCCCCGGACCGTCCAGCCCGTAGCCAGTCGCTATACCAACTGAGCTAACCGGCCCACCGTTTCTGAGTAAGTTCCCTGACAGTTGGCATGAGCCAAAGAGTCTTAAGGCCTTCTTACACAGAAAACACAAACACAGCACAGCGGAGGCATATATTTAGACCACAAAATGTACTCAAACACACAATCCTAGTGTCCACGACGCTGGAGAAACTTTATTACTAAAGTGAACATCCTTACAGCTTGCTGCTATAAAAACCTACTACTGGCATAATTCTTATCTATATTGACTACTTTAGTAAACAGTTCTTTACGTACGGATGATGTCCATGTTAATTTTGGAACAATATATACAAAACACGTTTTACCTTGACGTTTGAACACTGCGGCGCTGGTGTGAGAGTCATGAATCCCCACATCTTACGCACAGAAGATCGCACATCAGAGAGACTCACCTGTTAAAAGAAATATTTGTATCAAACACAAGTGTTGTAGATGCAATAGGAGCACTTAGTACTAAGAGATCCTAACGGTACAAGCTACCCTATAACTTGCAGTGAAGGTACACAGGGGGGAGAGTCATGTAGCTCTACACTTTCTTCAACTTCGACGCCAGAGGGAGGGTCGGTACCCAACGCCAAGCTCGGTCGCTTTACCCCGCAAAACAATTCCCGGTACCCATTTAGAAGAAGTTCGGTGGGCCTCGGGGACGGTCTGGAAAGGTGAGGAAAACCTAGCTCCTACCGGGATTCGATCCCCGAACTGTCCAGTACTTAGCGATTATCTATAATTAACTTTTAATGCACAAAGTAAAGTTCAGAGTTCAAATTCAATAATGTTCAGAGACAAGTTACTTAATATGTTGGT